>OKSF01002656.1_pt1 | contig 11710 bp, 11 predicted proteins | sample 1606061 | NCBI WGS metagenome assembly OKSF01 (sample SAMEA3541567, study PRJEB24748) | human gut metagenome | biome: human gut; feature: human-associated habitat; material: faeces | place: China | collected 2012 | reverse complement strand
TAACAGCGGCAGTTTTGGCAACCATAGCCATCGCTTTCGTGTCAATCATCGGGCAAACCCTAAAAGTCGCCCGCCGTAACCCCATCAAAAGTATCCGGACCGAATAAAAGCAACATTCTATAATAGGTATACATTCTCACAAAAACAAGACAAGTCATGATTCAAATAAAGAACCTCAGCAAAAACTTCCGGACGGAAGAAGTAGAAACCATCGCGCTCAATGGCATAAGCATGGAAGTGAAAAAGGGCGAGTTCATCGCCATCATGGGACCCAGCGGATGCGGCAAATCAACCCTGCTGCATATTCTCGGCCTGCTAGATAACCCGGACGAGGGCAGCTATCTATTAGAAGGCGAAGAGGTGGGACACCTAAAGGAGAAAGACCGTACACGCTATCGCAAGGGACGCATTGGTTTCGTGTTCCAAAGCTTCAATCTCATTGACGAGCTTACAGTCGAGGAAAACGTAGACCTCCAATTGAAATACCTCGGCATCCCCAAGGCTGAGCGCAAACAACAAGTACTCGACATCCTGCGCAAAGTACGCCTCAGCCAACGTGCCAAACATTATCCGCAGCAACTCTCCGGCGGCCAGCAGCAACGTGTCGCCATCGCTCGCGCCGTCGTAGGTAAACCGATGCTGATATTGGCGGACGAACCGACTGGAAACCTCGACTCTAAAAACAGTCTTGAAATTATGAAATTACTCAGTCAACTGAATGCCGAAGGGACTACGATCGTCATGGTGACACACTCGCAACATGACGCGACCTACGCCGACCGTATCATCAATCTCTTCGATGGGCAAATCGTCGACGAGCTGGAAGGAAAACTTTAGCCTCTTCACACAAAAACGAAGGCCGCGGGATTCACATCCGACGGCCTCCTACACTAACCCTTAACTTTAACCAATGAAAAACAATAATCTACTACATTTATTTCAATGCAGCTAAAGCCGCATCGTAATTCGGCTCGGTAGTAATCTCGGGAACAAGTTCCTCATAAACCACCTTACCAGCTCCATCGACCACTATCACGCCACGGGCTAATAACCCTTTCAGCGGACCGTCTACCAGAAGCATCCCGTACTTATCCTCAAAACATGAACACCGGAACACAGACAATGTAATCACCTTATCAATACCCTCCGTAGTACAGAAACGTCCATGCGCAAAAGGTAAATCTTTAGAAACAGCTAATACTACCGTATCCGGATGCGAAGCGGCTTCTTTATTGAAGCGTCTTACCGAGGCCGCACATACACTTGTATCCAAGCTCGGGAAAACATTTATCACCACTTTCTTTCCTTTCAAGTCGCTTAACGACAATTCGGATAAATCACTTTTTACACCCTTGAAGTCCGGAGCCTCTGTCCCAACTTTCGGCAACTCGCCGTTCGTATGAATCTCGTTACCTTTTAATGTTACTTTTGCCATCTTTGTATGTAAATTTAATAGTCTTACTTAAGTTGGCTGCACAAATATAAGCAGCTTTCTGTCGATAAAACAAACGAAAATAAACAATGTTCTTTTATTTAACTCTATTTAACTGCTGTTGCAAAATACAGATTACCTATCTTTGACGTCAAAATCAAAAACAGATGGATTGGATTATTATCGGCGGACTTCTTATAATCATCGTGATGCAAATCCTTTTGCGTCCTAAACAGCTAAATAATAACAAAGAAGACCTGGAAAAGTTGCTAAACGAGATACAACGCTCGTTCGACCATATCGAGAAAAACTTTAGGGAAGACTTCCGCCTGAACCGGGAAGAAAGCCGTTTGGTAGCGAAAGATAACCGAGAAGAACTGGCTCATTCCATGAACGAGTTCAGGGAAGCTTTCGAACGTGGTATCGATTCTTTTAACAGGTTGCAGAAAGAGAAATTCGCCGCCTTGGACGAACGCCAGCAGAGATTAGTGGATAACACGGAAAAAAGACTGGAAGAAATCCGAGTCACCGTAGACGAGAAACTTCAAAAGACATTGAACGACCGTATCGGGCAATCTTTCCGTTTAGTCACCGAACAATTCCCGCTACAGAACGAGTAGTACGGAACTTATCTTTGACACTCTTTCCAGTGGCTATGCAGCCGTTTTAGACATCGTCGTCGATTGATGATGTGGATGGAAACGAAAGCGGGTAAGTGTTATAAAATAGGAAGAATTGACTATCTCTTTGGGGAAGTCTATATCACCCGGAACGTTGGAAAAGTGGACAGATATTTAAATTTTCGTTATAATTAAAAATGTAGATGTCTGCATGGGAAGAGTGGTCTATATGCCATTTTCTGCCTTTGGGCAAGATCCCTATTTTTTTTAGCTAACGACGTAAAAGGGACTGTCGCACGGAGACTTCTACCATCATGCGTGGTCCCTTTACTTTATAGTTTGTAGATACTGCAAACTTAAAACTCCAAAGAGGCTGTCGCACATGCGACAGCCTCTTTTGCTATGACTTATTATCAGAAGAGAATCAGAGGAGGAGCTATTTTGGAGACGCTATCGAAAAGGTCTATTTCTATTAAAAATAAATACAGTAATGAGCTCCTGCCGATTGTTTTAGTCATTGCCGATTATATCGCTATCTGGCTGGCCGAGTATACATCTTATGGACTGCGGGATTTTCTCGTTCCCGAAACGCATTTTCATCTTTCCTGGCTCAGTATCCATGTCATCGTGCCGGTCGTATACATCCTTTTTTTACAACTACATCATCTTTATACGCGGCGTATGCAGTTCTGGCAGGTCATTTCCGGCCTTTTTAAATCCGTCTTTTATGCCGTAGCCTTACTGATTTTTTTCATCTACATCGCCCAGACGGCAGCTTCGACGTCGCGGCTCTTTGTGGCCTTATTGTGGTTGACCTCTTTCCTTTTCCTGGTAGCCGAACGATACATTGTCAAACATATCCTGGGGCATTTCAAACTGCTCCAGCTGCCGGTCCTCATCATGGGAGCCGGTAAGACGGCGGCCATCGTCTTGGATTATTTTAAGCATGATACGGGCGTCAGCTATGATTTCATCGGCTATCTGGAAGACTATACGCCAGAAGCGAAGGTAGCGGCCATGATGCCGCATTTAGGCCGTTTTGAAGATGCCGAAGATGTTATCCGCCAGACCGGTGTCCAGCACGTCATGGTCATTGCACCGGGCCTCAGCAATGAAGCTGTTCAGGATATCGTCTACCGCGTTCAGCCGCTGGTCAAGAAGGTAGCCTTTATGCCCGATATGGGCAGCCTGCCGTTGGCGACGCTCGATACGGAAAGCCTCATCGACGGCCATATCGTTTCCTTCAGTTTCCGCAACAACCTGGCTCTCTGGTACAATCGGGCTGTTAAACGCGTCTTTGATGTCATCTGTACCAGTCTGGGGATTGTCTGCCTTTCGCCGTTCTTTTTGGCCATCGCTATATGGATCTATAAAGACTCGCCCGGGCCTATCATCTTTAAGCACCGCCGCGTCGGCCGGAACGGCAAAGAATTCAACTGCTATAAATTCCGCAGCATGTGTGTTGATGCCGACGTCAAACTGAAAGAACTCCTGGCACGGGACCCGCAGGCCCGGAAAGAATGGGAAACAGAATTCAAACTGAAAAATGACCCGCGCATCACTAAAAGCGGGGCCTTCCTGCGCAAGACCAGCTTAGACGAATTGCCGCAGCTGTTCAACGTCCTCAAAGGCGAAATGAGCCTCGTCGGGCCACGGCCTATCATTCAGGCCGAAGTCCCGAAATACGGTCCGTACATCAAGGATTTCTACATGGTCCGCCCTGGCATCACCGGCATGTGGCAGACCAGCGGCCGCAGCGATACGACTTACGAAGAACGTGTCCAGATGGACACCTGGTACGTCCGCAACTGGAACGTCTGGTTCGACATCGTCCTAATCTGGCGCACCATCGCCGTCGTCCTGAAACACAAAGGAGCATATTAACGATAAGCCTCCCCTACAAAGAGAGCCTTAAGCCTCTCCTCATAGGCCCTTTTTGGCCCGTCAGGTGCTGACCATAGGGAAGCGCATGGCGGTTGCCAAAACGGAGAGCCGAGCTAGAGGTGGCCCAAGGGGCCGGAGAGGTTGCTCTTGATTTCGCAGTTCGCAGACCGCCTCGGACTCAGATGCCGCTGCGTGGCAACAAACTCAAACTGACAACGACATTCCAGGAAGCCGCCAGCGTGTGAAAATAACCTCTCTTGGCCGGGGACTTGCAGAGTAGTTACGTAGCAAAAAGGCAAAAAATAGGGTAAAATAAAGAGTCTTTTCATATCGAAATATAGAATGCATTTAACATATGGAGACTGATGTGATGATAAGTAAAAGAAAAATTGAAGTAGTGATTCCTACTTATAATGGTGGTAAAAAGTTTTGTCAAGTGGCTGAGATGCTAAAGCAGCAGGTTGGCATTACGCCCAATGATGTTTTGATTATTGACTCTTCTTCAAGTGATCAAACTGTACAGGTTGCTAGAAATGCTGGTTTCCGCGTACAGATCATCAATAAAAAAGATTTTGGACATGGAAAAACGCGGCGCATGGCAGCGGAACAGTCAACGTCTGAGTATATCGTTTTCATGACTCAGGATGCTATTCCGGCTTCGAACGATTCCATCATTCAATTGTGTAAGCCCTTAATGGAAAATCAGAATATTGGCGTTACTTATGGAAGGCAACTTCCAACTCCCGAAGCAGGAGCCATTGGGAATCACGCAAGATTATTTAACTATCCAGCACACAGCCAAATGAAGACAAAAGCTGATATTCCTGTATTAGGAATTAAAACTATTTTTTGTTCAGATTCTTTTGCGGCATATAATAGGAATACATTGTTAGCTGCGGGTAATTTCCAGAATGTGTCTTTTGGGGAAGATACATTAATGGCTGATAAAATTATTCATATGGACTATGCGGTATATTATAATAAAGACGCATGCGTTTATCATTCACATTATTTGACATTGAGAGAAGAATTTAAACGTAGTATTTTTATAGGCAGATTACATCGCCAGAACCATACCGTTTTTGATTCTTATGGGAGAATTTCAGGTGAGGGAATGCGCTTTGTTAAATCGGAGATGTATATGTTAATTTCTCAAAATCAAATTAAATTATTACCCAATGCATTATTTCACACTTTTTCAAAATTTTTAGGCTATCAATTAGGTAAAAGCGGGATGTACTAGTGTTATATTAAAGGAGCAATGAACGTGTCGGATTCGATTTTGGTTACAGTGGCCATGGCAATATACAGACCTAATATAGAGTGGTTAAAAGAAGAACTGTCATCTATTGCTACACAAACATATAAACATTTTCAAGTATATGCTTGGAATGATGATCCTAATGATGAATACGATTATGATTTTTTGTTTTCTCAATACTTAAAGAGTATTCCATTCAAAATATACCACGGATTGCACAATTTGGGTTCAAATAAAGTTTTCGAGAAATTGACAGAATTGGTTCAAACTCCTTATATTGTATATTGTGATCAAGATGATGTATGGTTGCCAGAGAAGCTATCTGCTTTGTTGTATTTATTTGATGATGAAAATGTTACATTAACGTGTAGTGATATGTATGTCATGGATGAAAATTCAAAGGTCATATCTGATAGTATCACTAAGGTTCGTCCGCGACAGATTTTATACTCTGGGGCTGATATGATATCACACCTTTTAGCTAAAAATTTTATTACAGGGTGTACTATGATGATGAAAACAGAAATAGCGAGGAAAGCGATTCCATTTCCAACATTCTTTTTTCATGATTGGTGGCTTGCTTCATTTGCAGCGCTATTGGGAAAAATTAGAATTTCAGATAGACCTTTGATGAAGTATAGAATATATTCAGGAAATCAATCTAAACCTCTAGCTGGCATTCATTCAAAAAGTGACTATATTTATAAATATGTTAAACATTATCAAAAATTCATCGATTTGCTATCGCAATATTTTGTAGATGATATGCGTATACAACCATATCGCAATTGGAGTATAATGCGTGTGAGCTACCTTAATCATCCAACGTGGAAAGGAGCAGTTTACTTATGGAAATATAAAAAATGGGCCCCGGATGTAACTAAATTTGAACTAGTTTTACCTTTTATACCGTCATTTATTTTTTCTTTATTGTTATGGAAAATCCAATCAGCAAGGTAGATTACAGAATGGAAATGAGAAAATGAATTTAAATTTAGCTGGTGTAGTAGTCCTTTATCATCCAGATGCATCGGTTATACAAAATATACAAAGTTATTTAGCTTTCATTGAAACTTTGTATGTACTGGATAATACAGAACAACCGAAACCATCAATTGTAAATCAATTAAAAAATGATCATAAAATTCAGTACACTGCATTTTATGATAACAAAGGTGTGGCTTATGCATTAAATTATGCATTAAAGCAAGCCCAATCAGAAGGCTATACTTTTTTATTAACTATGGACCAAGATAGCTCATTCACAAAGAACAATTTTTTTACATATAAAGAGAAAATAGAAAAATGTGAAAAGGTTGACAATACAATTGTTTCTTATGCTGTAAATTATGGTCCACTTGATGAATCAAAATTAAAAAATCAATTGATAACATATTATATTACCTCTGGTTCCATTTTAAATGTTTCTAGGGCTATAGTTTTAGGGGGATTTGATGAAAATTTATTTATTGATCAGGTAGACAGTGAATTTGCTTATCGAGCTGGAGTAAATGGAAAAAGAATAGTTACGTTTTTTGATGTCTATTTGAAACATCAATTAGGAAATACTAAATGGTATCATGTTGGCTCATTTAAATTTGCTGTTTTAAATCATGCACCTATAAGGAAATACTATATTTTTAGAAATTTAATTTATGTAATGAAAAAATATCCTTTCCTGAAAAGAGCATATCTTAAATATATTTTTAAAGAGTTGGTTAAAATACTTTTCTTTGAAAAAAATAAATTTAAGAAATTAAAATATATAAGGTGGGCTTTTATAGATGCTCATAGAAAAAAATATGGGAAATGTACAATAAATGACTGAGGTGGATTATGAACTGGATTTTAAAAAATAATTTATTTAAATATAAATGGCTATTACAGGAACTAGTCATCCGTGATTTAAAGATCAAATATCGTCGTTCTGTTCTTGGATATTTATGGAGCGTACTAAATCCTTTATTAATGATGTTGGTATTAACTGTCGTATTTTCTACAGTTTTCCGTTTTGATATTCCTAATTATCCCGTATATTTATTGACCGGGCAATTATTATTTAATTTTTATAGTGAATCAACGACGATGGCGATGGATTCTATATTAAGTGGAGCTGCACTTATAAAAAAAGTATACCTTCCTAAATATATTTTTCCTTTATCCAGAGTATTATCCACGTTTACAACGTTGCTGTTTTCGTTATTGGCATTGTTTATTGTCATGATAGTTACCAGTACAAGTTTCCATATTACGTTGATTTTATTACCTGTAGTTTTCTTATATATGTTGATTTTCTCATCAGGCGTCAGCTTAATATTAGCCGTGTCGGTTGTATATTTCCGGGACATTAAACATCTGTACGGGGTATTTTTATCCGCATTGAACTTTTTGACACCTATTTTTTATCCCACATCTATTTTACCAGAATGGTTAAAGTCATGGATGATCTTTAACCCATTGTATGATTATATTGAATTTCTAAGAGACATATTGCTTTACGGGAGATGGCCAACATGGGAAGAAAATTTACTATGTATTGCCTGTTCAATTGGATTCTTAGCAGTTGGCATGTGGGTTTTTGAAAAGCACCAAAAGAATTTTATACTTTATATTTGATTTAAGTGAGGATAATTATGGAAAATGCGGTAGAAATAAAAGATATATCTATGCGCTTTAACTTAGCAAAAGAACGCGTAGATAATATAAAAGAATGGGTTGTTAGAAAATTAAAAGGGAAGGGTGTATCGTTCGATGAATTTTGGGCGTTAAAAGATATTTCTCTAACTATCCCCAAAGGAGATTCGTTTGCTCTGATTGGGTCAAACGGCAGTGGTAAAAGTACCTTATTAAAAATTATTAGTGGTGTATTGACGCCTACTTGCGGCACCGTAACATTAAATGGTAGCCTTGCTCCCCTCATTGAATTAGGGGCTGGATTTGATATGGATCTCAGTGGTAGAGAAAATGTATTCCTGAACGGGGCTATTCTCGGATATAGCAAAAAAATGATGGAAGAAAAATATGATGAAATTATGGATTTTAGTGAATTAAGAGATTTTGAAGATGTACCTGTAAAAAATTATTCAAGTGGTATGATGGCACGACTGGGATTTTCCATTGCTACATTGGTAAAACCGGACATCTTGATTGTTGATGAAATTTTATCTGTTGGAGATCATGCTTTTCAGGAAAAGTGTTCAAAAAGAATGGAAGAAATGATGAGTGGCGGAACGACTGTCATTTTAGTTTCTCATGACGAATCTATGGTTAAAAAAATCTGTCGCCATGCTGCCTGGATTAATAAAGGTCATTTGATGTTTGTAGGAGATAGTACAGAAGCCGTGAATCATTATCTTTCTAGCTTTTAGAATAAAATATAAAAAGGAGAGTTTTATGTCTAATCTTTGTTATAAATTAAAAAACTTAACTCATTACAATCCACAAGTTATAACAGCATTAGCGGTATTTTTAGCAGGGCCGCGAACGATTTTACGGAAATCAGTAATATTTTCGTTTAATTTCTTGTATATTTTGGGGAAAAAAGCAAAAAAATATAAACATCGCCATGATTTAATGATGAATAGTAATTTGAATACAAAAAAATGGCCTGTTCTAGAATGTTCGCCTAAAAATCGAATTGTTGTCATTATAGCTGAATTATCAATTCCCCAATGTAAAATGTATCGAGTTGATAATAAAAAACATTTATTGGAAGCTCTTGGGGCTACAGTTTATATTGTGGATTGGCATAATCAATCTGATGCAATTACATATCTCCAAATGGCGGATTTTGTAATTTTTTATAGAGTACCTTATATCTCTTTAGTAGAGGAGTATTATAAAGAAGCAGATCGCCTTCATTTAACTAAATTTTATGATATTGATGATTTGATTTTTGATGTTCCTTTATATAAGAAGTATTTAAATCAATCAAAAATTCGTTTATCAAAATCGGAGTTGAATAATTTATTAAAAGGGGCAAGTGAATATAGAGAAGCCATACTTCATTCAGATATATTTTTAACTAGTACACAATCCATTTTATCAACATATAATGCTATTCCGAGTCATAAAAAGGCTTATTTATTACCTAATGGATTCTCTTCTAAACTTATGCAATTACATGTTAAAAAAGATAGTGAGAGACAGCAAGATTATATAAGCATCTTTTATGGAGCAGGGAGTAATACGCACGATGCTGATTTTGATATGATTCACAATGCCATTGCGAAGATTTTAAAAAAATATAAAAATGTGCATTTATTTGTTATTGGACCATTGAGGTTAAACCCTATATTTCAAAAATTTCCCAAACAAGTTCATCAAATATCTAGATTATCAGCAAAAAATTATTTTATGGAAATATCTAAATATGATATTGCATTAATGCCACTAACGGATACTTTTTTTAACAATTGCAAAAGTAATATAAAATTTATCGAGGCTTCAGTGTTAGGAATACCTTCAATTGCTTCCGACAGGGTAGAGTTTAATCAGGTAATACATGATGGGGAAAATGGTTTTTTGGTTCAGGATGATGATGACGCATGGTATAGAAAGATTGAAAAGCTTGTTACGGATGCCGATTTAAGACGCCAGTTTGCTAAAAATGCTTTTCAGAGTTGTAATAATTTATATGGTGTAGAAGCTCAATGTCGTGCATTAAAGAGAATATTTGATGATTGTGGAATATCATTATCACAAGGTGATTTGAGTGATATAAATAAAGTTAAATTAAATATTTTAGAAGTTAATTTATACTACGGGTTAGATTCTTTAGGTGGAGCGACAATTGTAGTTGAAAATTTAGCAACAGAAATGGCTAAAATGACTGATAGAGTTCAAAAGGTCTCTGTTTTTACTCTTCATAGAAATGAAACAGCTGGACTGGGGACGATTCGTAAATATAAATTTCAAGGCTGTGCCGTGTATTCTTGCGCTGCTGACGTTGATGAATTTAATGATGTTGATAACCAAATTATCAACCAATCTTTTAAATTAGTTCTTGAAACTGAAAAACCTGATATTGTTCATTTTCATGCTGTTCAAGGATTTGGTTATGGAATAGGAAAGGTTTGTGATAGCTTAGGTATTCCATATGTAATGACGCTTCATGATTGTTGGACTCTTTGTCCTAGATTATTTATGGTAGATAATGATGGAAATCATTGTATTAATTTTGGTACTTCAATTGATGTATGTGAAAGAAGATGTCATTTGAATGCAGATTGGGTAGCAACCAGGAGATTCCAATTATATAAATTATTAAAAAATGCAAAAAAATTATATGTACCATCTTTTTATGCAAAGAAAACTATGGAAACTCTCATTCCGGATTTTATATATACAGTTAATAAAAATGGTATTGAAAATTTTAAAGGTAAAACTCAAATAGAAAAAACAGATAGAATACGATTTTTATTTGTTGCCGGAGAAGCAGAGGTAAAAGGATTCGATTTGATGCATCAAGCTTTAATGGAATTGCTGAATTATGATTGGGAGCTTATTTTGCTTATGCCTTCGGGATTGCCCAAGATAAAATGGCCAGATCATCGGGTAAAGGTATTAGGACGCCAAGATAGGCGGCAAATGCAAAAATTGTATAATGATGTTGATGTTCTGCTATTTCCCTCATTAGGTTATGAAAGTTTTGGACTCACAGTTCGTGAAGCGATTAGCTCTGATTGTTTTGTTATTGTTAGCGAATGTGGTGGGCCAACTGAAGCTGTTGTAAATGGCGAAAATGGATTTATAGTGCCTCGCGGAGATAAAAATGCTTTAAAGCATACAATTGAAAAAGTATTAAAAGAACCTAAGAAGTACAAAAATTATAAGACAAAAAATTATGGTGATGTTAGAAGTTATAAAGAACAAGCAGAAGAAGTGCTTGAGACCTATAAGATGGTTATGAGTAAATTGTATAGATGAGATGAAATGTTTTAAGGAAGGATAGCTTTTTATGAATTATTTTATTTTTCTAGTACTATTTATTGTTGTTGTAGCCATTGCGCGAAAAGTGTATAATATTATTTCTTTTAAAATAAAAACATTTAATGTTAATGTTTCATCTCAAAATGAAAAATTTGAAGAATATGAAATTACTAACCGTAATAACAGAAAATTGATACAATGTACTGAATTATCACCGACACCGGAGGAGTGGCCGTCTCTTGATCTTTGCATGGTTACTTATAACAGCTTAAAATGGCTGCCAATTTTTTTAAAATCCCTAGAGAAACAAGATTATCCATTAAAAAAACTTAATTTATATTTTACTGATAATGGTTCTACGGATGGAACTGTAAATTTTATTCAGCAATACATTAATCAAAAGAAAAATATATATAGTGATATCAACATATCTTCACAATCGAACTTAGGTTTTGGTATGGGCACGGATGCTGCTATTTCACGTGGTAGCTCTAATTTTTGCTTAATTACAAACAGCAGTTTACAACTTTTTGAACAAATAAATATCGCGTAACCACACTTTGAAGTATAATGAATCTGCTA
>OKSF01002650.1_pt1 | contig 11746 bp, 11 predicted proteins | sample 1606061 | NCBI WGS metagenome assembly OKSF01 (sample SAMEA3541567, study PRJEB24748) | human gut metagenome | biome: human gut; feature: human-associated habitat; material: faeces | place: China | collected 2012 | reverse complement strand
TCTGAGCATCCAGACTGTAGCCATCTACCTGCATGGTTGTGGATACTCTGGTATAGATATCACATTTTATCTTTTTATTCACTTTTCCTCCTCTCCTCAGAACATCCCAAAGCAATTTCCAACAATTCCGTTGCAACTTGTGAATTTCTGATACGCATTAAGTTATCCCAGACATCAGCTTTTCCAAGTAGATTCATCCCGCCATGCCATACTATTTCATCATCAATAACGGCAAAACATTCTTCTACTTCTGTTCTTGTTATCACATTTATTCCTACCAATTGCATTGCTCTGATTAATTCATAACATACATCTGACTTTCCGTAAGTAATATCTTCCGGATCTGTTGTAATAACTGTGACCTTTACCCCTACTTCCTGTCTCTTCTTGACTAGTAATAAAAATCTGTCAATTTTATCCTGTCTGATATCCGGACTGGAAATTACCACCATTTTTTCTGACTCTACAATATCTTGCTCGAATTTTTCGGTATAATTTACAGAATCAAATATTGCATTTATTATTTGTTTAGGTTGCAACTCTTGCGTCCAGATTGAAAATCCCATCTTCCTATATGTTCTCAATCTTTTTGCATACATTTTATCAAAATAACGCACATGCGAATCGATATAATCATACACATAAACGGCTTCTTTTCCGACATAATCTCTGTTTAATCTACCTACATACTGTTCCAGGCGTCCTTCAAAAGATACAGGTGCTGCAAGCATTAATACATCCAGTCTTGGGAAATCAAACCCTTCTCCTATTTTCTGACCAGTTGCCACCAAAATAAGCGATTCATTTTCAGGTATCTGCTTTAATTTTACTCTTATTTCAGCATTTTCCTTATCCGAATTATCCCCATATAGAAGGAATACATGATCTGCTTTTTCCTTTAAGGCATCATGTAAAAATTTTGCATGTTCCTTAAATCTTGTCAAAATTACAGGAGTTTGTTTTCTTGCAACACAAGTTATAACATCATCTATGATCATTTCATTGCGCACCTTACTGGTACTTATCAAATTATATGCTTTATTAATATTATCCTTGCTTTCTGCAGTATCAACTACTCTTGTGTATCTTGGGACAAAATAATGTCCAATCCCCTGTTCCTTAGCCCTCTCCAATGCAGTAAATCTATGTCTCAAAGGTCCCAGCAGCATATAGATAATCCGATCAAGACTGTCACCACGTTTAGGTGTAGCAGAAACACCATATACGTATTTTGCATTTATTTTCTGCAATAATTCCATAGATGTGTTAGAAGCTGCGTGATGACATTCATCCATAATTACCATTCCGTAAAAATTAATTCGTTCATTAAATTTTCCTCTGCTGTACATCGAACCAACCATTGCAACATCTATGATCCCCGTCAATGTATTTTTATTTCCGTGCAAAACGCCTATCACACTATTTCTTTTTTTCTTTCTTCCTGTTTTTGTTTCATATTCCGGCGGTTCTTCTCTTATCTCTAAGAAATGATTCAATTCATCAACCCACTGATTAAGCAAATCTTTATTTTGCAGCAAAATGAGCGTATTTACTTTTCGCTCTGCAATAAGGTAACTACATACTACAGTCTTTCCAAATGCAGTTGCCGCACTCAAAACCCCATCTGAATGTGATAATAATTTTTCTGCTGCTAATTCCTGTTGCATTCGCAAATCACCTTTAAAAGATACTCTGATAGGTTGTCCTGTTTCTCTTTGATCTGAAACATCAACTGAAATGCCTGCTTTTTCACATTTCTGTATAATATTTTCCCGAAGCCCTCTCGGAATCTGTATATATCCATCTATATCCTTACCTAAATATACAGCACTAAAATTATAATAATTAGAATATCCCAGCCTTTTATTTTTGTAAAATTCCGGATTATCAAATGCCGCCAAACTACGAATCTGATTTTGTATTCTTGGCATAAGATTCAGAGTATCAACATAAACTCCATTGCCCAATACCATGTGAAGCTTGCCCACAACATCTGACTTACAAAACTCACATTTCTTCTTCCATGGTTTCGGTCTGACATTCTTCTCAATATTAGTAAGCGTTCCTCTGACTTCTGCTAATTCTCCCTGCCATTTTGCCATGCATTGTTCAACATCTTCTATTCCCAGCTTTCTTGTTTTATTGAAAAGAGCATCCCATTGATCAGGATAAGCATTCCAATTTTCATCTACAAAAGCACTATTTCCATTTTTAAGAGCCTGCCCCTGTAATGGCAATGCAATCAAATTACCTATGCTGCTTGCCACATCCTGCGAAGGATACATTCTGTCATAATAATGAAACGATTTCAGATTGATGGAAGTTGAACCCTTGTCTAACAGGAGAAATCCAAAATTCCTTGCTGTTGCCGCAGGTATTGCCTTTTTAAAGAAAATCCATACATGGGCACCTTTTCCAGATCGAGATCTCTCAACTAAAGGTCTGATACCATTAAGCTCACACATTTTTCTAAGCGCATCCACTTCTTTATGCCACTCATTATCCGTATTTGCAAAGTCCGTAACCTCTGCTCCTTTTTCGTGATTATCAAAATCAAATACAATAAATCTGCATGTACCATTTGACAATAAAGGATATACACCGATTACATCTGATCCATCTTCTTTTGTGCCTAACAAATGAGCAATTATTTTTTTTACATCCAGACTTATCCATTTGGTATTTTCACATTCATCACAAAATACCTTCTCTTTACGTTGTTTAGGACAAAGCCGGTCATTCCAACGATTTGCACATTGTGGAAAATAACCCCCGTTCTTTCCCCGTCTGGCATATACATCTTCTCTTCCCCAAAACATCGAAAAGAAACGTATTGCCATTTTCTCTGTAATATACGGTGGATTTACAATACGATTCCCTTGATCCAGGTCATATTCTTCTGCACTTTCTATTTTTTCTTCAAAAGGATTCACCTCTTCATATGAAATGCCTGCTTTCTTCAATTTATCTTTTAATATCTTGTTCTCATATTCAAGCAACCTAACCATCTTTCTCAATGAATCTGCATCATATGCTTCTATGTTCAAACCTTCCACCTACAATTCTTATTATCTCGTAACATAACTTCCATTCAATGTCCCAACTTTATTTTAGTATTTGTTCCAACTATTTTCAATACTTATTTTTCTTATTGACGCACTTCTCTGTCAATCGTATAATTAATACACAAAAAAACGAAAAGAGGAGGTGTTCGTATGGCTACTTCAAGTATTACTCATAATTTTGTCATATCCAATCCAAATAGCGTAAAACATTTTATCGCAGCGATTGATGAAGCTGACCGTGACCGCACACCAAAGCAGACACTTCCCGGACGTCAGTTGACAAACCCACAAGAAATCTTAGCTTTAATGTCAAAGAGGAAAAAACAAACTCTTAAATATTAAAATTCTTCAATAAAAAATCCTCTAAAACAATAGGTATTTCACTATCTCTTAGAGGATATTTCTTTACTTTAAATGATATTTGGTAATGCTTTTCCAGTTTTCCGAGAAACCCATTTTATTCAATAATTCAACTTCGCTTATATGCTCTACCTCTCTGTTTACTCGGTCAATCTCCTTTATGAGCTTTCTTTTAAATTCCAGAAAATCTTTTCCAGGTAATAGATATCTAAAAGCAATCACCACAGCAAACAAATCTTGTTTTCCTTTTTCGTACTGATTACCGCTCTGTGGTAATGAAAGTTTTTTATGAAGCGGTGTATCCGCAATAGCATCTACCGTTCTGTATGTGAACAGTCGTTCTCCATGTGCACATACGTTTCTATACTTCGTGAGAACCGATAGAAACTGCTCCATCTGATGCTGATTCAAAGGTTCAAAGTTTTTTGATACTTTTGATTTTAAGGATTGAGGAAATACTCGGAACATTTTTGATAAGTTTCCAAACGTAAGTACATTTGCCAAAACCCATAATGGAATTTCACCATATGTCTTGCGGTAATAGTTGATATATGTGTAATCTGTGGTCGTTGTTGCCCGTTTCAAGGTCGCTATCAACTTTACGATTGTTGCATGATTTCTTTTTGTATTATTATAATTATTAGCATCCAGGTACTGCTTCTGCTCTGCTCCATACATTTCAGTAAAATAGTATGACATCAAAGAACGCATCTGTCGCTCAATCTGCAGTAAATATTTAAAGAACAACTCTCTAAGCTCTGCATCAAACTTATACAGACTGACTATTTCTTCAAAACTTGTTCCTACTTTATATTTCTTTGTATTCGATATTCTAAAAAGATGTTTATATCCTCCCATAAGAGGAAAATATCCTATTTGACGTAACATCTCTTCCGCATATTCTCTGTCTTTTATTTTTATTCCCTTTTCATCACTGATCCAGGAAACCTGGTCACTAAAAGAAGAGAATTTTTTCGGTGTCTGCATATCATTTCTCCTTAAAACAAAAGAGGGAGAGACCCGCAGGCTCTCCCCCGCCTGTAGGCTTCGCAAGTTTCTACAGAACGATCACTGAGCTTAGTATACGTCATTTTAAATGTCCTGTCAATACGCCAAAACATTCTTAGCCATACCCGCTCAGAAGTATTCTATGCTGTTTTTTCTTCTTTATTCTGTTTTTCTTCCTCCAACTCCCGGAGGACTTCATCGCCGTACTTATCAATCATCCGTACCAGAAAATCAATGCACCGCTCAAATTCAATATTCTGTTGCATAAGCTCCTCCCGTTATTGTTTTGATCTGAGCTTATTTTACAGAACCTGCCGGAAAACCACATTGAATAGAAATTGATTGTAAATTGACACAATCACTTTAAAAATATCCGTATTTTCTTGAATCGAATGTATGTTCGTGTTATGATAGATATACTTAATCTTAACTACGAAAGGGGAATTTCTATTGAATCGATGCGATTTTTCTTCTATTAGCACTTGCTTAAAAAATCATATCAGCGAAAGTAATCAAATGAGTCAGCCTGATTTTTTATACGAATTATTTGAAGATTTTATGGATGATCCAGCAAATCAGGATTTTTCTATGGATAATGGTCTGGTTTGTCGTTGGCTGACCGGTCAAGCAAAGATCAGTCCCAAAATATCTGCCTACTATTCCAAACCCAGTAATCAGAAAAAGCTGGCAGAAACCATTCACCAGAATCTACTTCCATTGATGTCTGACTGCAATATGGCTATGCAGGATATATACACATTATTTATACAAGATGACACCATCTCCGATGCCAAAAAGAAAAATCTGGCTTCTCTGTACAAACCAGCCAGCTCACGTCTGCTTTTTCTTGCAAAGCTGATTTCTTTTGGCATGGAGCGACAATTTGCGTCGGTGGACAAAGGGATACACAATAAAACAACCAAATATGGACTGCCAACCTACTGAAATCACCGCCCTAATGAGACACAGGGCGGTTTTTTCATAGGCAGAGAAAGGAGGTATCCCTACAAGCGGGGCTTGACTGTAAGAGGTCAGGCCCTTTTTTCATGCCATCAAATAAAAAGGAGGAAATGCGAATGGCCGATGAAAAAGCAAAAATCGTAACTGACGCAACAGGGCCGGGCTCTGGCCCTGCCCCGGCCCAGCCCGTAGCAGCCGCACAGGTTCCCAAGCAGGAACAGCCCGCTCCCGAGGTTCTCGCCCCGGATAAGGCCGAAGCTCCCGCACAGGAGGCTCCAGTTTCACAGGACAAGGCCGCAGACGCTCCCAAAGAGCAAAAGGCCGCCAGCGTGTCGGTCTTTAACTTCTCTGAAATTATGGCCGAGAAGAAGGCCACGGTGCGGGCCGCCGCCCAGCAGGAGGCAAAAGCCCCGGAAAAGGCGGCTTCTCCTGCTCCTTCCAAGGAGGCTGGGGCCAAGCAGGAGGAATACCCCCAGTCCCCGAAACGCCGGGGCCGTCCACCCAAGGCAGACAAGGAAAAAACTGCTTCTCCCGGACAGAAAGAGGCTCCCCGCCAGAAATCGGAGAAAGCCCCCAAGGCTCCCAAGCCCGCCCAGGCTACGCCCGAGGTAAAGGCTCCCGTTCAGGCTGAAACGCCTGCGGCTCCTACCGAGGCTCCCCGCCCGGGCAAAGAGGAACAGATTGTTTATATCAAGCTGTCCGAGCTCCACGCCTTCAAAAATCATCCCTTCCAAGTCCGTAATGACGAGGAAATGAAGGCTATGGTGTCCAGCGTCCGGGATAAGGGCGTGACCCAGCCTGCTATCGTCCGTCCCCGTGAGGACGGCGGGTATGAAATCGTGTCGGGCCACCGCCGCCAGAAGGCCAGCGAACTTGCGGGCTTCGTGGATATGCCTTGTATCGTCCGTGATCTGACAGACGAGCAGGCCATCACGCAGATGGTGGAGGACAATACCAACCAGCGTGAGAATATCTTGCCGAGTGAACGGGCCAAGGCCCTGAAAATGCAGTTGGAGGCCATCAAGCACCAAGGAGCCAAGGAGGCCACTTCGGGCCAACTTGACCCGAAGGACGCTGGACGGCGCTCCAATGAGATCGTGGCCGAGCGCAACAAAATGACTGTCAAACAGGTGCAGCGGTATATCAAGCTCAATGACCTTGTTCCTGATTTGCAGAAAATGATGGACGCCGGGCAAATCAAATTTACCCCGGCGGTAGAGCTGGCTTATATCAAGCCCAAGAATCAGAGGTATATCGCCGTTGCCATTGAAGGCCAGCAGTCGGCCCCTTCGCTCTCGCAGGCCCAGCGCATGAGGGAGCTTGACCAGAAGGGCGTTCTGAATGGCGATGTGATCGACGGAATTATGATGGAGGATAAAAAGGAGGTAGACAAAGTGATTTTAACTGGTGCAGAACTGGGCAAATACTTCGGGAAGGAAACCACTCCGAGGGAAATGAAAGACCAGATTATCAAGTTGTTGGATGACTGGAAGGGTCAGCAGAAGGAAGTGGCCAAGCCGGAGAAAAAGGCCGCCCAGCAGGAAAAGTAACGCTTCTTCGGGGCAACTTGGCCCGAGGCAGTATGCGGGGCTCTGCCCCGCACCCCGAAGCTCAAAGGATATTAAATATTCCCCGTCGCCGGTTTTCGGGTAGCATATCCGGGAAAATCAGTCAAGGGCCAAAGCCGCCCTGTGCGGTGCCAAAGGCACCCTTGACGGATTTCTCCCGGTTATGCTTTTTCCCGGTCAAGCGACGGGGATATAAATTCTCCAGAGCCGTTCCCCTTCCCGGGGGAAGGGGCGGAGGGGTTGGGCGAACTCTTGCTTTTCCCTAAACCAAAACAGAAATGGAGGCTCAACCAATGAAACGACCTTTAGCATACCTGACCGCCGCATGGAGCGGCGAGCCGGATGTTGATATGGAGCTGGCGGCCCACTACTGCCGTCTTGCTTATGAGGCGGGCTTTTCCCCAATCTGCCCGCTCTTGTATCTGCCGCTGTTTTTGAATGACAGCGTTCCCGAGGAACACAAGGCCGGGATTGATATGCGCCGGGATATGCTGCGGCGCTCCCACACCCTGATTGTCTGCGGCAGCGCTGTGGACGAGGATGTAAAAAATGATATTGCGGTTGCCGGGCGGCTGGGCATTGCGGCGACCACACTGGAAGGGGTGCTTGCCGTGAAGGGACACGGCACCCCGGGCCATGCCGGACATTAAGCTGGGAAGCCTTTTCGACGGGATTGGCGTGTTCCCTCTGGCTGCTTCCCGGTGCGGTATCCGTCCGGTATGGGCCAGTGAGATTGAAAAAGCGCCCATCTCCATAACCAAAAGGCACTTTCCCGACATGGTGCATTTGGGGGATATTACGAAGGTGGACGGCGGGAAAATCCCACCTGTCCATATAATTACCTTCGGTTCCCCCTGTCAGAACCTTTCTCTGATCGGCAACCGCTCCGGCCTTGCTGGGGCAAAATCAAGCCTGTTCTATCAGGCGTTTCGTATCATACAGGAAATGAGGGATGCTACTGATAACCTATATCCAGCTATCGCTGTTTGGGAAAACGTCATGGGAGCGTTTTCTACAAATGACCGGATGGACTTTAGAGCCGTCTTATCCGCCTTCTCGGACACCGAAGTTCCAATGCCTCCTTCGGGAAGATGGGGAAACGCCGGAATGGTGCGAGGGGGAACGCCTGATGTGTGCTGGCGACTCATGGACGCCCAGTATTGGGCAGGCTCCCGAAGGCTGGCACGAAGGCAGCGGATTTTCGTCGTGGCGGATTTTGGAGGCAGACGTGCCGCAGACATACTATTTAAGCCCCGTCCAATGCTCCCACTTCCTCCGCCTTGCGGAGAGGGCGGGTGGGCCGCCGCCGAAGGAGATCGAACAGCTTCTTTTGAAACAGGGCGGCAGATACCAGTCATCCACCCCTTTCAGTGCTTCCGTATGCGGGGAGCGGCAAAAAGGCAGGAAGAAACGGCCTTCCGAAACAGCTTCGGATTACCAACTGACCCTTTTCCCACTCTTTTAGCCAGTGATGTAACGCCCTTTGCCTTCTGGTATGAGGGCGACCCGAAGGGCGGCTGTATCCGTTTTCTGACGGAAACGGAAAGCGAACGGCTGATGGGGCTGCCAGAGGGCTGGACAAAGTACGGGGCGGACGACGTGGAGATCCGGCCTCTGCAACGCTACAAGGCACTGGGAAACGCGATTGCCCTCCCTTGCGCCGATTACATTATGGCCGGGATTTATGAGGTGCTGGCTGACCGGGCCGGAAAGGAGGAATGAGCCCATGTTTGAAGCCTATATAACCAATACAGCCCTATACCCCTTAATGGGGATTGAGGTAGGGACAACGGTACATTTCCCCATGACGACACAGGAGTTGCAGGCCGCCCTTGCCAAAATCGGGATAGACGGGAAACGGTACAGCGAAGTGTTCTTTACCAGCTTTGACAGTGATGTGCTGGGGCTCTACGATTATCTCTACGAATGTGAGAACATCGACGAGCTGAACGAGCTGGGCCACGCCCTGCTGGAAGTACGGGATAAGGGCGGACTGGAAACCTTTGAAGCCGCTCTTGTCTTGGGAAACCACACAAGGAGCGTGAAGGATTTGATAAACCTGACGCAGAACCTTGACCTTTACCACTTTTACCCGGATATTTCCGATGATGAAGGGCTGGGCCGTCTTTACGCCGACGAGCTTGGGACTATCGACATACCGGAGCACATTCAGAACTACTTCGATTATGAGGCATACGGGCGGGATGTGCGTATCAACGAGGGCGGCGTATTCGCTCCCGGTGGGTATGTGTCGGCAGTCCCGGAGGGCTTCAAGGAGTATTACCACGGGCCGCAGGACATTCCGCCGGAACACCGGATATTTGCCTATCCTGAAAAGGCCGAGCCTGTCCACTCCATTCTCGCTGCACTCAAACGGTTTCAAGAAGCCCCACCCGGATCTCCCCCCGGTAGTCGCTGTCAATGACGCCCACCCCGTTGGAGAGGGCAATTCCGTGCTTGATGCCCAGGCCGGAGCGGGCGAACACCAGGGCCACATACTCCGCCGAGGGCAGGGCGATGGCGATGCCGGTGGGGATACTCACCAGGGCGCGGGGGGCCACCTCCACCGGCGCGTCCACGCAGGCGCACAGATCCATGGCCGCCGCGCCGGCGGTGGCGTAGAAGGGGTAGGGGATGTCCTTGCCGATCTTGTCCGATACGGCCTTGATCTTCAGCTTCATGGGGTTCACTCCACATCTCGATAGTATAGCCCGCGGGTGTACTCGTTGGGGGTCCAGCTCCCCTGCTCCAGATAGCGCTGGGCCACCTGCACGCACTCCCGGGGATTTTCGGTGGTAAAGAGCAGCCGCTGGGCCCACAGGCCGATGCGGCGGTAGTCGGCGGCCCTGTCCGCTAGGAAGAGCTTCTGGGAGTTGAGCAGCTCGTTGCGGCAGCCGGGGGCGCTCACCACCGGGAAGCGGGCGCCCTTCCGGTCGGTGAGGATATTGGTGTTCTGGCAGCCGCAGGAGCCGGTGCGGTTTCTGATGATGCAGTTCTCCATCAGCATCAGGGGCAGGCGGCCGTAAGTGATCAGCTCGGTGTCCAGGCATTTGGAGAGGTCGCGGATCTGGGCCAGCTTCAGCTCAAAGGAGAGGGTGGCCGACTGGAGGCCCAGCCGCTTGTACTCCTTGAGGGCCTGGGCGTTGTAGATCTCCAGGCCGAAGTCTCCCCGCAGGGTGAAGCCCAGCTCCCGGGCGATGGGGAACATACCAAGGTTGCCCAGCAGGGCGTCTTTTACCCCCAGGGCGCGCACCTGCTCCAGCTTTTCCCGCAGGCCGGGGTACTCCCGGTCCCAGGCCACCCGGGGCAGGCTCACCCCGATGGAGGTGTGCTCCGTGCCGGCGGCCTTCTCCGGGTGGGCGGCCAGCTCGTCCAGCGGGACGTACACCAGGGCGGGCCCCAGGCGGAGCAGCTCGTCGGTGAGCTGTTCCGCCCTCCGCACGGAGATGGTCAGCACCGGCTCCTCCCGCCGGTTCTCATAGCGGGCGCCGGCGTGGTATTCCCCGGTGCGGCGGCGGGGCGGCTCCTGCCTCTGGACGGAGAGCTTCTCCAGGGCCTCCCGCCGCAGGGCGTTGAGGGCGGCCAGGGGGAGGGACAGGTTCTCCTCCACCAGGGCGCGCACCTGCCCGCAGCGGTAGGGGGTGCCGCCGGTGCGGGAGAGCTGGGTGGTGACCGCCTCCGCCGTCAGGGGGCGGGTGCGGGCGGCCTCTGGCACCGGGCCCTCCACCGTCGCCACCCGGTCGTCCGGATCCTCCACCCCCACGCGGGCGGGCTCGCCGGGGCGGAGCATGGCGTAGAAGGTGACGGGCACCCGCTGGGCCTCCCCGCTCTGATAGGTATTGCGGGCGGCGGCGAAGAGCTCCTTCGGCTCTCTGGTCTCCTCCCGCACGCCGAACATGTCCGGCCCCTGCTGATCCAGGTAGTAGCCCTGGGTGAAGCCCTGGCGGGAGAAGGCGGCCCGGAGCTGCTCCAGCTCCTCCCCCGTCGGCTCCCGATCCTCCCGGATGGCCCGGGCGTAGATGCCGGTGACCACGGCCACGTACTCCGGCCGCTTCATGCGACCCTCCAGCTTGACGCAGGCCACCCCCATCCTGCGCAGCTCCTGCAGGTGTCCCGCCAGGGACAGATCCTTGAGGGAGAGGGGGTAGGCGTCGGCCTTGTCCATCCAGCCGTACTTGAGGCGGCAGGGCTGGGCGCACAGGCCCCGGTTGCCGCTGCGCCCGCCGATGACGGAGGAGAGGAAGCACTGTCCCGAGTAGCACATGCACAGGGCCCCGTGGGCAAAGACCTCGATTTCGATGGGGGCGCGCTGGCAGATGGATTCAATCTGATCCCGGCTCAGCTCCCGGGAGAGCACCGCCCGGGTGAGCCCCAGATCGGCGGCCATCTTCACCCCGTCCAGGTTGTGGAGGGTCATCTGGGTGGAGGCGTGGACGGGCAGATCGGGGGCAACCTGGCGGAGCATCCGCAGCACGCCCAGATCCTGAATGAGCACCGCGTCGGCGCCGATGGCGCTGGCCTGGGCGGCCACCTCCGCCGCCTTCGGCAGCTCACGGTCGGTGAGCAGGGTGTTGAGGGTCAGGTAGACCTTCGCCCCCCGCAGGTGGCAATAAGAAACCGCCGCCGCAAACTCCTCCTCCGAGAAATTTTTCGCGTTGCGGCGGGCGTTAAAGTCCCCGTATCCCAGATAGACGGCGTCGGCGCCGTTCTGAACAGCCGCCGCCACGGCCTCCATAGACCCGGCGGGGGCGAGCAATTCCAGCATATACGGAATCCTCCCTGGCG
>OKSF01002639.1_pt1 | contig 11781 bp, 6 predicted proteins | sample 1606061 | NCBI WGS metagenome assembly OKSF01 (sample SAMEA3541567, study PRJEB24748) | human gut metagenome | biome: human gut; feature: human-associated habitat; material: faeces | place: China | collected 2012 | reverse complement strand
AAGTTTCATCGGCTTGAAACCAAAGTTTCTTCAGTTTGAAACTAAAGTTTCATCTGCTTGAAACCGTTGGTTTCAACGCTTTGGAACTTTCTAAAGCAACTATCAATTAGAGTAACTTGACTGCATGACCGGAGTAACCCAATCGTATCAGTTATTCCAATTCACCCGTTCTTTCAAGAAGCATTAACTCATTTATTGGCTACTAATAGATGAGTTATCAGCCTTTAATACCTGATTTTTCAATTATTAATAGTTGATATGTCAATCTTTAATAGTTGACGTATCAGACGTTAACATCCTACAAATCAACCTACAACACTACAAAACGTCACGTCATCCGATGCACCGGAGTGAGAGCAACCATTTGCTCTCATACCTGCCACCACACTTGCTACCATACCTGAAACTACGATGAATAAAGGAATACAGACCTTTCATTAGAGCATGAGAGCAAAACTACTATCAAATCACTGTGTGGCATGTTGAATTCAAGTTATCAATGCGATCCGACAGATTCCAGATTTTAATTTGAGTTTTATTGTTGTTATTACGACTACAAAGTTACATAAAAAAGCCTTTGTTAAGTCCTCAAGCCCTTCGAGCGTTAATTACAAATTAAATAATTGGAACACTGGCATATAAACAAAGGTTGCATCGTCAATGACTAACAAGTTTGTTACTAACAACTTTGTTAGTAACAAACTTGTTAGTTTATTAAAGAATCGCTATATTTGCAAGGTTCCAACAAAAAGATAAGCATGGAAAAGCCATTTGTTTTTGGTGTAGCCACTTCCGGAGATAACTTCACCGATCGAGAGCAAGAAACCCAGCGTCTGCTCCTTAATTTCACACATGGTGTGAACACAATACTTATATCCCCAAGAAGATGGGGGAAAACATCGCTTGTGAAGAAAGTAGCCCAGCTAGCTCAAACAAAGACCAGAAAGATAGTCTATTTAGACATTTTCTCCTGTCGTACCGAAAGCGAATTCTATCGTCTTTTTGCTACTTCTGTATTAAAACAAACTTCTTCCAAATGGGACGAGTGGGTTGAGAACACCAAACAATTTCTCGCACATATCAATCCCAAAATTTCCATTGGCACAGACCCTATGAACGACTTTTCTATCTCTTTTGAGTATAGCATGCAGGATAATGCCGGAAATGATATCTTGCAATTACCTGAAAAGATTGCGATAGAAAAAGGGATTCAAATAGTGATCTGCATTGACGAGTTCCAACAAATCTCAGATTTTGAGGATTCAAAAACATTTCAGAAAAAGCTACGTACGGTGTGGCAACTACAGCAGCATGTCTCATATTGCCTTTTTGGAAGTAAGAAACATCTGATGAATGAACTTTTCGAAAAAAAGAATCTTCCATTCTACAAATTCGGAGATGCGATCTATCTCACCAAAATAGAGACTAAATATTGGATAGAATATATCTGCAAACGCTTTGAAAATACCGGGAAGCACATTTCACCCGAGCTTGCCAAAGAAATCTGTCGCCTTGTGGACAATCACTCTTCCTACGTACAACAACTTGCCTGGTTGCTTTGGATACGCACCACCGATATAGCAACAGAGGAACAGCTGACTCATGCTCTGGAAGATTTACTAGACCAAAACAATATTCTTTTTCAAAGCGAAACTGAAAATCTCTCCGCTTATCAGATGAATTTCCTAAAAGCGGTCATCGATGGGATACACTCTAAATTTAGCAGTAAGGAGATCATTCTAAAATATAACCTCGGAACCTCTGCCAATATCGTTCGGCTGAAGAGTGCATTACTACAAAAAGAACTAATAGAAACAGACGGAAAAGAAATCATTCTGGCTGATCCTGTATTTGGTGTATGGTTTAAAAAAGAAGTATCATGCTGATATAAAAACAAATGATTGATTAACTCTCTTCCAAAAGCAAATCTTCTATCGTTTGGGTATAGTCCTCTCCCATACTTTTACGATATTCAATAATGAAAGCCGAGTATATTTTGGAAAGATTCTCAAAGTCATTCATCTTTTTATAGCATCTGACACTATACATCAATGCTTTCTCATTCAACGGATCTCTATTCAGAATAATGAAACAGATGCGCAACACATAACGATACTCATTATGCTGATAATAAACCGGCAAATCCTTAGGAAGCAATGAAAGAATAGTGTCTTCCGAACGTTGCTTATACTTATCGAACAATGAATGCTCGATATTCTCCAGCAACTTTCCTCTTTCCCATATTGGCAGGAAGTATTCACACGACTGGGGATGCGTAGCTAAATGTATATGCAAATTGAAATAATCGCAAAAACAGATAGCATCTTCTATTTCTATTTTAAAAACACCTTTGTCATAGACCAATCTAATACCATCGAGTTCCAATAGTGTCTTACGCAAATTACTGATAGTAACTCCCTTCAGATTTTTGGCTTTATCTTCTTCCTTGTCCGGCCAGAATATCTCATTCAAAGAAGATGAACTTACCCCTTCCCCTTCTTTAATGCTATTCAACAGAATATATAAAAAGATATACTTCAGCTTCTTACTGAATAAATGAGTTACATCACGCCCGTCCCGGTTATAAACAGTAAACATACCATATATATAGATCCGGTTGGCTTCTTTTTTATCATTCGTACGAATCTTCGTTTCCGAAGTGAGCAGCGAGTTCATCGGGGCCGTTGCAGAATGACCACCGGACGAAAATGTGACAGGACGACTTTGAACAACTTCCTTTTGAGTCTTCCTCCTCTTACGAAAGCCAAAAATCCAAATACTCAATGCCGCTATACACAGAACTGCAAATAGCAATATCAATTTTGACCATCCAATGCTTTTCTCACCCGAAACATAATATTCCATCTCTGCCTTACTCACAGGAGGTGCAGATAAAGTATAAATGGTAGCTCTTACCTGTTTAGCCTGCTCATTGCATTCTTGCGCTACACAATAGTACTCTTTTAATGTCGGATTATAATATAAAGATACGGTAGAAATAATCGATCCGGAAACAAACGGAATAGAATCTCCCAATGCTTCCATATTACCATCCTCTATGGATATTCTGTACAACTGCAAACTGGACGTTTTTATGTACTCTGCATAGCGAATCACATAAAGATACTTTCCGTCTTCGGATAAAATCATCTGCTCGGAAGGTACACGCTTCTCTTCCACAGGATGGCTCCAGTATCGTTTTATGATACGACGTTCCAAATCAATACCATACAAATCATTATAATAATTATGCCCAATGCTCTGGTCGCCGGATTCATTGCCTACCCCGCCATATATATACAAATAGTTGCCTTGTGCAGAAGAGGTCATTGAAGAGAAAAAGCGGGGAGTTATATTGTCTCCTTTAAATTGCAAAGTATCCCACCGGTCTACTCCTTCATTGTAGACCAAAAACTTATTACTATATAATCTATTTCCGAATCCTCCAAATACTATATAACGATGATTCTTATTGTCCCAAAAACCATTATGATGATGTAACTGGACTTTAGAGTATGCTCTTCCTATAGGCTCCCATTGCAGCGTGGACAAATCCAGAGACGATATGGTGATACTGTCAACAGGCAGGTTGTTTATCTCATAAGCATACATTTGATTGGCCGATTCATTAATAAAATTAGTTCCCAAGAGCATTTTTACCGGCATCCTACTCGCATATGGTCTTCGCAGCATTCGCTTTTTTGCAGTCTGATAGGTAAATAACGAATCGGGACTGATAAATTGTATTTCCTGCTCTTTACAGTTAAACTTTGATCCCACACATTGAGAAACAATGAAAGAAATATCTTTCCTCCAATGATAAGAATCTCCTATTAACCAATAAGGATTCTCTACCCATCCCAGTATTTTACCGTCACTACTGTGCACCTCATGTCCTTGGCTCTCATTCAAATCAAAAGAATAGTTCTGCCTTTCACCGGATACTTTCAGATTACGGATAGCAAATGCCGGCAAATCCACCAGATGTTCCCTACGTCCGAAAATAAGTACAGGAGACGTTTGATTGGACGGAGCAACAGAATTTGCTCCATATTCTCTCTTGCCGGCAATCATCAACAGACTTTCACCCTTCAGAAGATCAATTCTTAATTTTACAGGCAACCATTGTGAGATAACAGAGTCATTAGGCACAGTGACTGAAATATGATTAACCTTTCCTTCGGTATTAAATTTAAAAACACTATTCTTTTCACTTACATAGGTATATGTCAGACTGTATGCCTCATCACTTATCGGATTGAGCATATGAAACAGATACCCGAAAGTTTCACTCTGAGATATTCTTAATTCAAACTCTATATCGATAAAATTAGAGAAAACCGGAGTTTGTTTTTTCGAGAAAATAGTATAGGAAGTCCGTTGTTCAATCGGTACTTTATTTCCAAAAAACTGCAGACCTTGCGCTCTTCAACGTGTTGGTCAATGTGGCCGTCATGTTGCCGCCTTGAGCGCTTAAATGAGGTGTTGCAATTAGTATAGCTATCAATTCGATAATTAGATATTTATATTTTGCACTATCAATCATACTATTAAGACTTACGTTCACGGTGGTAAAGATACTGCTTAAAATCATAATGCCATCGTTTTGCCACCAGAAATAAATAGTAGGATTAAAAAAAAGGTCCGGTTAATTAACCCGATTTTAATTCTGCACATAATAATGCTTTATTTAATTTGCATGCAATTAATCTTAAAAGATAAAATACCTCATGAAGACCAACAATCGTATAAAATGGATGATTAGTTTATCCTTCATTTTATTTATCCCAAGTACAAACATTGCTCAAAATGCCGGGCAAGCCCCCCAAACGAACTATGCTCAAATGGTTGATACACGCATAGGAAGCAAAGGAAATGGATTAAGCTGCGGATTTACCTATATTGGTGCCAGCTATCCGTTTGGAATGATGCAATTCACACCTTCTTTCTTTTCACCGCAAAAAGGCATCGTAGTCAATCAGATGTCCGGTTCCGGATGTCCGCATATGGGCAATTTCCCGGTACTGCCCATCAGTGGGAAAGTGACAAAGTCTCCTAAAAATATGGAAGATTTTCCGACCTATAAAGAAATAAGAGAAGCAACAGCCGGATGTTTATCTCTACAAATGAAAGATGATATTATCTGCGACGTTACTGTTTCAAAACGCAGCGGAATAGCCCGGTTCATATTTCCTGCTGATAAAAAAGAAGGTACCGTATTGATTGGGGCAGGAGTCAGTTCCACAACCCTTTCTAACGCCTATATCAAAATAACTTCACCTTCTTCCTGTGAAGGATATGCGGAAGGCGGAGATTTCTGCGGTTATAAAACTGATTACCGGATATTTTTTGCCGCTGAGTTTAATCACAAGGCAAAAGAATATGGAACCTGGAAAGGAAATAGCATCAGAGAAGACAGAAAACAAATCGGAGGAGCCCAGTCCGGTGGATATTTTACCTTTGATACGGAACAGAGTGCTTCGGTTGAATATAAAATCGCCATATCGTACGTTTCGGTTGAGAATGCCAAAGAAAATCTGCGGATGGATAACGAGAACCGTAATTACCAACAAGTACTTTCGGATACACGACACGAGTGGAACAAGCAACTGGGAAAAATAGAAGTTCATTCGGATAATCCTGATAAGCTAACCCAATTCTACACTCACTGGTATCATACACTCATCCATCCCAATATATTCAATGATATAAATGGAGAATATATAGGAGCCGATTTTGCTGTTCATAAGGTGACATTCGGAAGAGAATACTATACTACTTTCAGCGGATGGGATACGTATCGTACCCAATGTCAGCTGTTGGCCATGTTCTATCCTCAAGAAGCCTCCGACATGATGCAATCTGCCATAGATTTTGCCGAGCAAGCCGGAGGCTATGGACGATGGATCGCCGCTAATATAGAAACCGGCGTAATGCATGGTGACCCGATGTCTATCATCATTGCCAATACGTATGCATTTGGCGCACAGAACTTCGATATTCAAACGGCTTATAAGCACATGAAACGTGGCGCCTGTACTCCAGGGACTTACTCACAGAATGTAGAAGTACGTCCCGGACTATCTAATTATATAGAAAAGGGGATAGAAAACGCCTCCTTATGTCTTGAATATGTATCCTCAGACTATGCTATAGGGCAGTTTGCTCTTCAAGCCATGAAAAATAAAAAGGAGGCTTCTTTCTTTATGAAACGCTCATTAAATTGGAAGAATTTATATGATCCGTCCACCAGATGGCTACGTTCACGCCACAATCATGACTTAAACTGGAAACATCCCGATCATGACTGGCGCGAAGCAACCAAAGAAAACTATTTTTGGATGGTGCCCCATAACCTGGAAACACTGATTGATACCATCGGAGGTAAAAAAGCTGCATCTAATCGACTGGACAGTCTGTTTGTACGTCTGAATGCCGGCTACGATGATCATTACTTTGCTGCAGGTAATGAACCTGACTTCCAGGTTCCCTGGATATATAACTGGACAGACCGCCCTTATAAAACATCGGAAACAGTACACCGGATATTAAATGAGATGTACACTTCCAAAGCAGATGGTATGCCGGGAAATGATGATTGCGGTTCAATGGGATCATGGTATGTATTTGCTTCCATCGGGTTGTATCCTATGATTCCCGGAATAGCCGGATTTAGCGTTAGTCTGCCATATTTTAATAACATCACTTTACACTTTCCTAAAGGAAAGCTGAAAATAAAAGGAGGAGATTTTTCCAAATCTTATATCAATGGTATGAAAATAAACGATGTAAAAAGCAATAAAACATGGATTGACTGGGCAGAAATAGTCAATGGTGGCTTTATTGAATATAAAGCGGATAATAAAGCTAATAAAAAATGGGGGCTATAATTAATCATCTGTCATATAACCAATTAACATACAATGAAAAGTGAAATAAATACATGATAATATCAGCGATTAATAAATTTATCCGATTAATTAACCCCAATTTAATTATCAAATTAAGGCCAACTAATTTATTTCGCTCAAAATAATATTTAGAATATGAAAAAGCACAGTAAATCTCCACCAACTCTTAGAAGTAGTATCTTATAATTATTATATAGATACAATCAGTTGAACCAGTATTAATCTCAATCATAATTTATAAATCTAAGAACCATGAAAAATTTAAAAATCAAAAGTCGTAAGGCGAGGCTAATATTTCCGCTATGCGTTGTGCTGCTATCGCTCCTTACCATTTGTTGTAATGATGAACTAAAGGTCGATAAAGAGACTTTTTTTCCACCTAAAGCAGATGAAGAATCCAGATTTGATATTTTTTATCCTGATAGTGGTGGCTTCGGTACGAAACTGATATTGAAAGGCTACAACTTTGGCACAGATACTAATTATATCAAAGTAACAGTCAACGATAAAAAAGCTAAGGTAATCAGAGCGAACGATAATATTATTTATGCGATAGTTCCTTCAAGAGCAGATACCGGCTATGTCCGCTTATATCTTAAAAAAGGAGAGGAATTCGAGGAATTTACTTCTGAAACAGAATTCAGATATCTATTCAAAAGTAATGTGAGTACTTTATTTGGTGTACCGGGAAAGGCTGCAGAAGATAATCGCCTAGACGGTCCATATGCAGAAGCTTTATTACGCCGACCATGGCAAATTGTTACTGATAATGATGGTACCATTTATTTTGTAGACGAAGGACGGGGTCAAAGCAAAAATGGTGCGCTCAGAAAAGCTTCCAATGGGAATGTGGAAACACTGGTTTATGATAATAACGGAGTATTCCAATCACCTAACGGAGTTGTTTTCAGTTTAAATGAGGATACTCTTTTTATACCCAACCGCTGGACAGGTAGTGATGTAAAGACTGATGTAAATATAGTATTCTCTACACGTGATGCTAATTTTGTGAATACCAAAGCATTGGTTACTATCCCTAAAGCTGGAACCAATTCAGTCGCTGTACATCCTAAAACCGGAGAAGTCTTTTTTGACCACAATTCAGAAGGAGCCGTTTATCGTCATACCGGGAATGGTAATTATGAGAAAATGTTAGTTGTCCGTGAAGGTTATAACGATATGGAAATGCGCTTACTTTTCAATAAAACAGGTGATATTCTTTATATTATAGCCCGTAAAAAGCATTGTATATATAGAGTTACTTATAATGCGGCAACACATACATTTGGTATTCCGGAGCTATTTGCTGGTGATTACGGAGAATCAGGATATGCTTCCGGTAAAGGAACAGGTGCGCGTTTTAACCAGCCAAGTACTCCTTGCCTGGATCCTGAAGGTAATTTGCTTATTCCCGATAAAATGAATCACTGCATTCGAAAAATAACACCGGAAGGTGAAGTAACCCTATACGCCGGACAACCTCAAAAATCAGGTCATACAGACGGATTACCCGATAAAGCTAAATTCTATGAACCTGAAGCCGTAACATTCTCAGGTAACGCTTTAATCGTTGCGGACAGAGGAAATCATTGCGTCAGAAATGTAGTTATCGAATAACATATAAATCTATAAATTATCCATGAATAACATGAAACGAATATTCATTCTGCTCCTTATCACAACACTATGGGGAGTACAAGATAATATCTCCGCACAGCAATTACAAAAAGAGAATAATACACCAGAAGTACAGGGAATCATAAAAGACATAACAGGTAATCCTATTATCGGAGCAACAGTTATAGCTAAAAACCAGCCAGGCCTCGGTGTAACTTCAGATATGGACGGAAAGTTTAAAATCAAAGTAGGGGAATACGACATATTGGTTATTTCTTATATTGGATATACTACCCAGGAAATACCTGTTATAAAAATTAAAAATAAAAAGGAAGCAATAGTCACCCTGCAAGAAGATAATCAGACTATCGATGAAGTAGTCGTAACAGCCAGTGGACATCAGCAAAAGAAGACTCTGACAGGAGCTTATACTACAGTAGATATAGCCCAATTAACAGCACCAAGTTCCAATATCACCAACTCTCTGGCGGGAGTAGTGCCGGGAATCATCGCAGTACAGAGTTCTGGCGAACCGGGTGAAGATATGTCCGAGTTCTGGATTCGTGGAATCAGCACATTCGGTGCAAATCAGGGAGCATTAGTTTTGGTAGACGGAGTAGAAAGAAGCTTTAATGAAATTCCAATTGAAGATATTGAAAGCTTTTCCGTACTGAAAGATGCTTCCGCGACAGCCATTTACGGGCAACGTGGTGCAAATGGTGTGGTATTGGTAACCACCAAACAGGGAGTTGCCGGAAAAGTAAAAATTAATGCAAAAGTATTAGCAGGATTAGACGCCAGAGGCCCGATGCCCGAATATGCTGATGCTTTTACTTATGCCAGCTTGGCAAATGAAGCCCGTATAGGCAGATACGAATCTCCTCACTATACTCGTGAAGAGTTAGATATTATACAGAATAATCTCGATCCGGATTTATTCCCAAATGTAAATTGGCGTGATTTGATGCTGAAAAAAGTATCTCCCAAATACATAGCAAACATTAACCTAAGTGGAGGTGGAACAAATGTAACATACTATGTTTCATTAGGATATAACAGTCAGGCAGGTATTTATAAAAGTAAGAGTGTCGAAAATAAATACAATACCAACACAACTTACGAACGATTCAATTATCGTGCCAACGTAAATATGAATGTCACTAAAACAACACTTGTTAAAGTGGGAATCGGCGGCTACCTAATTAATCGCACTCAACCAGGTAGCAGCACAGAAGAAAGATGGGGATCTTTCTCCAGATTGACTCCACTGAGTATTCCCCGCAAATACTCGACCGGTGAGGAACCATCCGTAGATGGAGTGAAAACACCAGAATATTATATGACCAAAACAGGCTATAAGACTATCTGGCAAAATAAAATGGAAACTAATATCAGATTGGAACAAGACTTGGATTTCATTACTCAAGGATTGAAATTTGTAGGAACATTTGCATTTGATACATACAATGAAAATGAAATTAAGCGAATTAAAACTCCTGAATTATGGGAAGCAGAAAAATATCGTGATCCGGACGGAAACCTTATTTTAAAACGAGTGCAGACAGCACAGTTAATGGGACAGGAATCAACTACTAAAGGAAATAAACGATATTATACGGAAGCCTCTCTCAGTTATTCCAGACTATTTAATCAAAAGCACCGTTTTGGCGCATTTGCTATGGTCTATTTACAAGAAAAATCTGATACCAATTTAGGCACAGACATTATCGAATCTATTCCGAAGCGAAATCTGGCTTATTCAGGCCGATTCACTTACGCATACAAAGATCGATATCTTGTAGAAACGAACTGGGGATACACCGGTTCGGAAAACTTTGAAAAAGGGAAGCAATTTGGCTTCTTTCCAGCTTTCTCTGCCGGTTGGGTTATCTCTGAGGAACCGTTTATGAAGAAGATTGCTCCATGGGTAGAAATGCTTAAAATTCGGGCTTCTTATGGTGAGGTAGGAAATGATATTATCGGTGGACGTCGTTTTCCATACATTGGATTGGTAAATTCGCATCCGGATGGTGACTACTCATTTGGTGAATTTGGAACAAACAAAATACAAGGTTACAGAAATGGTACTATTGGCACTCCTAATCTGACTTGGGAGGTTGCTAAAAAATATAACCTGGGATTTGACTTAAGTTTATTCCACGGTAAATTCACAGGAGTCGCTGATATTTTCCTGGATAAACGAGATGATATTTTTATGACACGCAGTCATATGCCTGAAACAACAGGACTGGCAGATAAAGCTCCAATGGCTAATGTAGGTAAAATGAAGAGTTACGGATTCGACTGGAATGCAGCATATTCCGATCAAATCGGACAAGTAAAATTCACTATTCGTGCAAATATGACTTATCAGAATACTGAGATTCTGGATAAAGATGAGGCAGCCAACGAATTATGGTACAAAATGGAAAAAGGATTCCGAATGAATCAAACGCGTGGCTTAATAGCTATGGGGTTATTCAAAGATGAGGAAGATGTTCGCAGTAGTCCAAGACAAGACTTCGGCGGAAAAGAGGTACTTCCCGGAGATATCAAATATAAAGACGTAAACGGTGATGGAGTGGTCAACAATGATGATATTGTTCCAATTGGTTATAGAACTGTTCCGGGGGTCCAGTATGGTATGGGATTAAGTACAAGCTGGAAGAATTTTGAATTCAATATCCTGTTCCAAGGTTCAGGAAAATGTGACTTCTTCATCGGTGGAAATGGGCCACACGCATTCCGAAATGGACAAACCGGTAATATTCTGCAGACTATGGTGGATGACAACCGATGGATCCCAAGTGAAATCTCCGGAGATGTTTCTACCGAAAATCCGAATGCTAACTGGCCGCGTTTAACCTGGGGGAATAATGACAACAACAATCAGAAATCAACTTTCTGGTTAAGGGATGGACGCTATATTCGCCTTAAAAACATTGAACTACGCTATAATATTCCTACAACTTTTACTCGTAAGTTCTTTGTTAGCAATATGCAAATCGGATTTATAGGTGAAAATCTACACACTTGGAGCCCATTCAAACTGTGGGATCCTGAGAATGCAACTACTGATGAAAAAAATAGTGGAGTTCGAAGTGGAAATGCTTATCCTATAAACAGAACCTACTCTTGCTATATTAAATTAAGTTTCTAAATAAAACACCATATGAAAAAGATAATATTATTCATTACTATTTTCTGCGCTTCATTATCCTTTTACTCATGTGCAGATTTCCTGGACGTAGAT
>OKSF01002630.1_pt1 | contig 11814 bp, 8 predicted proteins | sample 1606061 | NCBI WGS metagenome assembly OKSF01 (sample SAMEA3541567, study PRJEB24748) | human gut metagenome | biome: human gut; feature: human-associated habitat; material: faeces | place: China | collected 2012 | reverse complement strand
GATATCTGTTGATAAAACAGAACTCCCCCGGTAACAATGAACTGCACCCCATTTGCTAGACAGTATGATATACTATCTAACAAATGGGGTGCTGTTCAGACGGCTGTGCCTTTTCTTTACTCTAATTGAGTGTTACAGACAATGAAAAATGCAAAAAGAAACGTCATTCTTCATTTTCCATCCTCAATTCTCAATTCAGAATCTTTTCCATCTCAGAGATCATTTCATCAAACAGCTTTGTTGCGTCCTCGATCGGCTTCGGGCTTGCCATATCCACGCCTGCGCCGCGCAGCAGCGTGATCGGGTCAGCAGAGCAGCCGCCGGACAGGAAGCCGAGGTAATCCTTTACCGCCGGTTCACCCTCCCGCAGAATGCGGCGCGAGAGTGCAATGGCAGCGGCGTAGCCGGTCGCGTACTGGTAAACGTAGTAATCGTAGTAGAAGTGCGGGATGCGCGCCCATTCAAGCGAAATCTCCTCGTCTACGTTCATTTCCGGTCCGAAATACTGCTCGTTCAGCTTTTTGTACATCGCGCAGAGCGCTTCGGCGGTCGTGCCCTCGCCACGCTGGGTCATTTCGTTGGCGGCCAGCTCGAATTCAGCGAACATGGTCTGACGGTACAGCGTGCCGCGGAACTGCTCGAGGAAGTGGTTGATGAGGTACGCGCGCTCCTTTTTATCGGTCGTGACGGACAGCAGGTATTCCATCAGCAGGGCCTCGTTGCAGGTGGATGCAACCTCGGCAACAAAGATAACGTAATCCTGATATGCGGTCGGCTGGGTCTTGTTGGACAGGTACGAGTGGATGGAGTGACCCATCTCATGCACGAGCGTGAACACGTCGTCGAGCGTGCCCTTGAAGTTGAGCAGTACATATGGGTGCACGCGCGCGCCTGCCGAGTACGCGCCCGAGCGCTTGCCCTCGTTCTCGTACACGTCGATCCAACCGTTTGCAAAGCCTTCGCGGAGCAGATTCAGGTAGTCCTCACCAAGCGGCGCAAGCGCCTTCAGTGCGATCTCCTTGGCCTCCTCGAACGTGAATTTCATTTCCACGCCGTCCACGACCGGCACATACAGGTCGTACATGTGCAGCTCGTCCACGCCGAGCAGCTTCTTTCTCAGCGCAACATAGCGGTACATGGGCGCAAACGAGCGGTGTACTGCATCGATCAGATTGCGATAAATCTCGGTCGGCACCTCGTTGCCGTCGAGCGCGGCATCCAGTGTCGAGGGATATTTTCTTACGTTTGCGAAAAACAGCAGCTGCTTGAGCTGCGCGGACAGCGTTGCTGCCGAGGTGTTGCGGAACTGGCCGTACACCGAGTACAGCGAATCGAACGCGGACTTGCGGAGCACACGGTCGTAGGACTGCATCAGCGGGATGAACGTGCCGTGCGTGACCGGATGCGCGATGCCGTCCTTGTCCACTGCGTCCGGGAATTTGAGGTCAGCGTCGCTCAGCATGGAGTAAATGTCATCCGGGCTGGCGGCCATTTCGCCTGCAGCGGCCAGGATTGCCTCCTCCTTGTCGGACAGCACATGCTCTCGGCGGCGGCGAATGCGGTCGATATTCAGGCGGTACAGCTCCAGCTCGGGTGCTTCGGCGTACAGACGGTCCATGTCCTCGTCGCTGATGGCGAGCAGCTCAGGGGTCTCAAACGCGGCGGCAGACTGAATTTCGACCGCGAAGCGCGTCACCTGGCTGACCATCTCCTGATATGCGGCGACGCGGGTGTCCTCATCGCTGCGGCGCTGTGCGTAGTGTACGAGCGCGTCAAACGCAAGGCTGATTTCATCATCCAGACGGAAAAAAGACAGCAGAGCAGCGCCGCTTTCGGCCAGTCTGCCGCGGAATGCGGTGATACGCGGAATGAACTCCTTGGCCTTCGCTAACGCGGCACGCCAGTCATCGTCGGTCGCAAACAGATCCTGAATCGCCCATTTGTCCTTTTCGGGCACATCTGCGCGGGCGGGAATTTTATTGGTTTCCATGGAAATACTTCCTTTCCGGTAGAGTTTTCTTCTCTTATTATGATACTCCAACCGCGGGATTCATGCAAGACCCTGTCGCAAAACTACCGTTTTGCCGACAAGAGGAACGGACCGTGGGCCGTTCCAAAGTCGTCCGAAAGTTCCTGTGCAGAAACTTTCTCCCTCTATAAGTCAAAAAAGTCAGGTACACGCCCTGACTTTTTTGGAATTTGCACAGCAAATTCTATTTCATGCGCGCTATCGCGCGAAAAGATTCGCTTGAGGATAGAAACCCTTGAATAAAAAATTATTCTTCCTCCGGCAGCGAATTGCCGTAGGTTTCGAGTGCGCGCTTGATATCATTCCACGCAAAACCGCGCCGCTGGAGTGCCGCAACGGCTTTTTCGACCTCTTTTCGGTCGGAAACATCACCGCGCAGGCGTTTTTCGAGCAGAGCCAGCATTTGCGCCTCATCCGGAGAGAAGGTCTGCATAGCCGCTTCTGCGGTGTCGCGGTCTATGCCGCGGCGGGTCAGCTCCTGCCGGATGCGTGCCGCGCCGTAGCCCTTGCGCGTGTAGCTGCGTACAACGCTTTCCGCGAAAAGCTCGTCATTGAGCATGCTGCGTTCGGTCAGCCACGCAAGCGCGTAATCGGTGGCTTCCTCATCATGACCCTTGGCAAGCAGCTTGTCGCGCAGCATTTTCGCACTCAGCGCCCGGTAAGACAGCTGTTTTGCCGCCATATCGAGGGCTGCGCGGTATTTATCCTCGCTCATTATTCTTCGTCGAGGTCGTCAAAATCGTCCGCGTCGATGGAGACTGCCTTGGAGGACGACGGACGCGGTGCCTTATCCGCGGGCTTTTCGGCCTTCTCGGTCGGCACAGCGGCGGAAGGACGTGCCGCATGGCTCTGCGCCAGCTTGCTGCGCTCCTCGGCAACCTTTTCCATGATCTGCTTCTGTACGTCATCCGCGATGTCCGGATGATCCTTGAAATACTGCTTGGCAGCATCACGGCCCTGACCCAGACGGGTATCGCCCATGGAGAACCACGCGCCGGACTTGCTGAGGATGCCGAATTCCACGCCGAGATCGACCAGCTCGCTCGTGCGGGAAATGCCTTCGCCGTACATAATGTCGAACTCAGCCTGCTTGAACGGGGGAGCGACCTTGTTTTTTACAACCTTTACGCGGGTGTGGCTGCCGATCAGTTCGGTGCCGTTTTTCAGATGCTCTACGCGGCGGACCTCCATGCGGACAGACGCATAGAACTTGAGCGCACGGCCGCCGGTGGTGACCTCCGGATTGCCGTAAATGACGCCGACCTTCTCACGCAGCTGGTTGATAAAGATGGCTACGCACTGGCTCTTGGCGATCGAGCCGGCCAGCTTGCGCATCGCCTGACTCATCATGCGGGCATGCAGACCGACAAAGGAATCGCCCATTTCGCCTTCGATTTCGGCGCGCGGTGTCAGCGCGGCAACCGAGTCGATAACCACGATGTCGATCGCGCCCGAGCGCACGAGCGCCTCCGCAATGTCCAGACCCTGCTCACCGGTGTCCGGCTGGGAGACCAGCAGGCTGTCAATGTCAACGCCGAGTGCCTTGGCGTAAACCGGATCGAGCGCGTGCTCGGCATCGATAAACGCAGCCGTGCCGCCCAGCTTCTGTGCCTCTGCAACGCTGTGCAGCGCAACCGTGGTCTTACCGGAGGATTCCGGTCCGTAGATCTCAATGATTCGGCCGCGCGGCAGACCGCCGATGCCGAGCGCGAGATCCAGACCGATCGAGCCGGTCGGGATGTGTTCGATGTTCATGCCGGTGTTTTCGCCCAGACGCATAACCGAGCCTTTGCCGAACTGCTTTTCGATCTGACCGAGCGCAGCGGCAAGTGCTTTCTTCTTATCAGCCGCAGGAGCGACCGGTTCCAACTGCTTTTTGGTAGCCATGATAGCATTTCCTCCTGAAAAAGTTACAAATATGCAAGCCGCAGAGCGGCGGTGTATTCGGATTCGATACACCCATTATAACAGGGTGCCGATTTGAATGCAATGATTTTATCGAAAATTTGTTCGATAAAATTTGATATAAAAAATCCTGCCTTTTCAGGCAGGATTTTCAACGGGTCTTATTGACCCTGTGCGTCGATATACGCCTTCGCATGCTGTTTGAGCTTGTCGAAGGTTTCCTCGCTCAGCACATGCTCGATGCGGCACGCATCCTCAGCGGCGGTCTCAGCGTCCACGCCGAGAGCGGTGAGGAACGCGGTGAGCACGGTGTGGCGCTCGTAAATGCTGGTGGCGATCTGCATGCCGGATTCGGTCAGCCCTAGCAGACCGTTCTGGTCGATGGAAACGTAACCGTTATCGCGCAGCAGGCCAACGGCACGGCTGATGCTCGGCTTGGAAAAGCCGGTGTAGTGCGCAACGTCGATCGAGCGCACCTGTCCATTTTTCTGCGTCAGAACCAGGATGGCTTCCAGGTAGTTTTCCGCGCTTTCCTGAATTTTCAATGCACGGACCTCCTTTTTCTAAGATACTCTTTTCTGTAGGGCAGCACATGGGTTGGTCCTGCCGCGAAATTCTGTAATAGTATATCTATTTTATCATGACTTGCGTGTTTTTGCAATCTGCGTTGAACAAATTTCAAGTGGAAACAGCGGTCTGTGTTACGGCTGATCGGGCGGGAGCGGATTTTCCGGTGTATTCTGCGGCTCGGGCTGCGCTGCAGGAGCCGGCTGCTCGAACGGCTGCGGCTCGGGCATTTTGCGGTCAATGCTGCGCAGGGTGCGGTGCATGCTGAACAGCATCATAATAAATTCATAGCCGAGCCGTGCAGCAATATTTCCGACGATAAACAGCAGGATCGCCCAGAAAAAGTGGAAAAACAGGAGAATAACGCTGTAAACAGCCAGCGCAGCGACCGTCATGCAGTACAGGATTTTCAGCAGACCCTCGGTGTATGCGTGCCGAAAATTGAGAAAATCATGCAGCTTTGCTGCCGCGCCGTGGTAGTGATTCGGCTTGCGGACAAACAGCGTGTACAGCGCGATGCCGCCCGCAAGAATCAGTAAAAGTGCCAGAATCGGCAAAATCATTGAGAAAAGCGGTGTGTATGTATAGGTGTAAGCGTAATTCATGGTATGCACCTCTCCTTTGGAAATGGGTTGATACATTTTTAGTGTACCATATTCTGCGGGGATGATAAAGGGAAAGTTGAATAATTGAGAATGGAGAATGCAGGTGAGGGGAAAATCGGTGTATTTATCAGGTCGGAATGGCGTTCTCTCAAACATCGGCAATCGTGGAATCGCAGGGACGGGCCGGCGACCGCCCGCATACCGTTAAATATTATGTTCATTTTCCATTCTCTATTCTCAATTTTTCATTTCAAACCGCCTACGACCATTGCAAATTCAATCAAAATGTTGTACTCTTGATGTACCACCGAACAGGAGAGATACCATGAAAATTTTGCACACTACACCCGCGCAGGACGGGTTTTATATGCCTGCGGAGTTTGCACCGCATGAGGGCTGCCTGATGATCTGGCCGGAACGCGCCGACAGCTGGCAGTACGGCGCCTATGCGGCCCGGAAAGCCTTTCTGCGTGTGATCGAGACGATTTCCGAAAGCGAAAGCATGACCGTGCTCTGCTCGGAAGGACAGTATGACAACGCGCGTGCGCAGCTGCCCGACCGCGTTCGTCTGGTCGTGATGGAGACTGACGATGCGTGGGCGCGTGACGTTGGCCCGACCTTTGTTATCAACGGCAGGGGAGAGCGCCGCGGCATCGACTGGGGGTTCAACGCGTGGGGCGGCGATGTGGACGGCCTGTATCCCTCGTGGGAGAAGGACAACCGCGTGGCGCGCAAGTTCTGCGACCTGCTGAACAACGACGTATACGACAAACGCGGTTTCATTTGCGAGGGCGGCTCCATCCACTCGGACGGCGAGGGCACCGCGCTCGTCACCGAAGCCTGCCTGTTGAGCGCGGGACGCAATCCCGATCTCACAAAAACTGAAATTGAGCAGGTTTTGTGCGATTATCTGGGCGTTTCCAAGGTGATCTGGCTGCCGCGCGGTATTTACAACGACGAGACCAACGAGCACGTTGACAACGTATGCGCTTTCACGGCTCCGGGAGAGGTTGTGCTCGCGTGGACGGACGACGAGACCGACCCGCAGTATGCGCTCTCCAAGGCCAGTCTGGATGCACTGGAAGCTGCGACCGATGCCAAGGGACGCAGGATCAGAGTGCACAAGTTGCCGCTGCCCAAGCCGGTGACCATCACCGCAGAGGAGTGCGACGGCCTTGACCTGTGCGACGGCGAGCCGACCCGCACCCCGGGAGAGCGTCTGGCGGCAAGCTACGTCAACTTCTACATTGCGAACGAGGCTGTTGTCATGCCCGCCTTCGGTGACCCGATGGATGAAAAGGCGCAGGCTATCCTGCAGGAGCTTTTCCCGACCCGCAAGGTAGTTGCGATTGCTGCCCGCGATATTCTGATTGGCGGCGGCAATATCCACTGCGTGACCCAGCAAATCCCGAAAGTGTAAAAATAGAGGACGAACCAAGCGGTTCGTCCTTTATTTTGCTGTTTTTACTTGAGCAGGCCGTTATCGGTGAAATAGTCGATCTTCATCGCGTGACGGACTCGATCGAGCGTGCCCTGAGCGGTCTCAGCGGCGATTTCGCTGCCCTTCTTGAGAATCTCGTAGACTTCAGGCAGGCGACCCTCCCACTGCGCACGGCGCTCACGCATGGGCGACAGCAGAGACTGCATGACGTTGTTCAGGAACTTCTTTACCTTCACATCGCCGAGTCCGCCGCGCTGGTAGTGCGCTTTCAGCTCGTCAAGGTTCTGGTAGTCCGGCAGGAATTCTGCGAAGTGCTCCGGCTGGCAGAACGCATCCAGATAGGTGAACACGGAATTGCCCTCCAGCTTGCCGGGATCCTGCACGCGGATGTGGTCCGGATCGGTGTACATGGACATGATCTTCTCACGAACGACCTCCTCCGGATCCGCAAGGTAGATGCAGTTGCCGAGCGACTTGCTCATCTTCGCCTTGCCGTCTGTGCCGGGCAAACGCATGCAGGCATTATTGGACGGAAGAACAATCTGCGGCATCGTCAGCGTTTCGCCGTAAACCGTGTTGAACTTGTGCACGATTTCGCGGCACTGCTCGAGCATCGGCTCCTGGTCCTCGCCGACCGGAACAGCCGTAGCGTTGAATGCGGTGATGTCCGCTGCCTGACTGATCGGATAGCAGAAAAAACCGACCGGAATGCTGGCTTCAAAGTTGCGCATCTGAATCTCTGCCTTAACGGTAGGGTTGCGCTGTACACGGGACACCGTGACAAGATTCATGTAGTAGAACGTCAGCTCGGTCAGCTGCGGCACCATGGACTGGATGAAGATATTCGCCTTTTCCGGGTCAATGCCGACCGCAAGATAGTCCAGCGCGACCTTCATAATGTTCTGGCGCACGCGCTCCGGGTGCTCGGCGTTGTCGGTCAGCGCCTGTGCGTCCGCAATCATGATGTAAATTTCGTCATATTTTCCGGAATTCTGCAGCTTCACGCGCTCGGCCAGTGAGCCGACGTAGTGGCCGACATGCAGGTTGCCGGTCGGGCGGTCGCCTGTAAGAATGATCTGTTTCATATCGTAAACGCTCCTTAAAATTCGTTTTTCAGACAGGTTTTCCAGTTTTCAGGCAGTTCCACGTTGGAGGAAATCCACATGGCGAACATGCCGTTGAGCATCGTCCAGTAGCGCAGAAGCCGCCATCGTGCCTCATCCTGCGGAATGCCTTGCTTTTCCGCGATAGCGACAGCCACACGGCGGAAAACGGAAAACGGCGGGTAGTTGCCCTCGATCGGCTCAAGCGAGAACGTCAGCTTCTGGGATGCGTTGCGGAAATACGCGCTGAAATACGTCGGGTTGCGCATGTAAAAATCCAGATAGGCGGTGCCGAGCTGCTCCATGGTCTGCGGCAGGCTTTCGTCCAGACCGCTGAGCGTCAGCTCGAGTGTGCGCGTCAGCTCCTGCATGACGTAGGCACGGCAGGCATCGATCAGGCGCTCCTTGCTGTCAAAGTGGCGGTAGATGGCGTTGTGACTCACGCCGCACTGCGTTGCCAGCCGCCGGAGAGAAAGATTTTCAAGGCCGTCCTGCGAGATCAGCGTGACCGCCTCTTCCAGCAGCTTGCTTTTGAGATTTCCGTGATGATACTGATCGGCCATTTTCTCACCTCGTTGTTTGTTGTGATGGGTTTATTATAGTCCCTGATGTTGTCGGCGTCAACATTGAAATGTCACAACGATAACCAATTACATTTGCGAAAAATGCGTATAAAATGACGAATTGCATTATCATGGTGAGAATTTATCGTTGCGGTGCAAGACAGAATGTTGATGATGTACACACTGTTTTGCAGCAAAAAACACCGATACTCTCCGGAAAAACGGAGAATATCGGTGTTTGCAGCTGCGGTTTAGTAGATTACGACAGTCGAACCGATCGGTACGTTGTTGTAAATCCAGTTGATGTCGTTGCGCTTCATGCGTACACAGCCGTGCGAAACCGGATAGCCGCTGCTGAAGTCGTATTCGGTATCGGTGCCGGGATAGCACAGGCGGGAGTGGAACGCGTAGCCGGTGCCCGGGTAGAAGCCTACAACCGGACGAACCGTGTAAGTACCGGTGGTCCAGCCTGCCTTCAGCTTGTAGCTGACGGTGGTCACGCCGACCGGAGTCGGGGTGGAGGCAGCACCGGTGCCGACGATAAAGCTCTTGGTCAGCTTCCAGTTGCCCTTGGAGCCGGTGAATACGTTTACATGCTGGTATGCGCGGTTGATCCAGACCAGATAATTGGTGTTGCTGGAGTAGCCCTTGGCGTTGATCCAGACCTCCTTGGTGGTGGTGGAGTAGTCGTTGTTAGCGGCGTAGGACGTGGTGTAGTTGCCGCGGTAAACCGAGGATACCTGCTTGAGGATAGCGGCAGCATCGCGCTGTGCATACCACTCGGCAGAGTAATTCTCGATCGGAACGGTCTTCTGGGCGTAAACCTGCTCGGTTTCGCCGGTGGACGGGTTGTCGTAGAGCAGCTTGAAGCCAATCGCCGTGCTGGTCTTCATATTCTTGGTGAAGGTAAAGGTGCTGGTGTGGCTGGAGGTCTTGCCGTTGGTCAGCTCGAAGCTGTTGTTCGTGCAGCCCTTGATCGCGGAGCCGTCCTGATACCAGATTGCAGTGCAGGTAACGCCTTCCTTTACGCCGGAGAAGCTGACCTTGGCAGTCAGCGAGCCGCCGGCCTTAACCTTATCCGGAACGGTCATCGTGATCTGAACGCCATCCAGACCGGGATCGATGTTGTCGATCGTGTGGTCGGCCTTAGCCGTTACCGTGCAGCCGACCATGCGGGTGTCTACGGTGCCGATCTTGCCGGTGCCGTCAACCGTGGTGTTCTTGCCGGCCAGAACCATCGTGCCGACCGTGCCGGACAGCGTGATGCGGTTGCCGGAGCCGCGCAGTACGGAAACGGTATCCGCGTCGCCCTTGAGCAGGATGGTGTTGTTGCTGCCGGTGATGGTGATGGCATCCGAGGTCATGCCTTCGAGCATGATCGTGCGGCCGGAGGCGGTGATCTCGATGTTGGAGACTGCGCCGCTGTAGCCAACGGAGCCGCCCTTGCCCGCGATAACGAGCGTGTTTACGGACGAAGTGTTGTCCATCTTCACATCAGCCGTGCCTGCCGGGTCAACAGCAAGCGTGAAAATGCTGGTCTGCTTGGTGCCGTTCAGTACAGCGCGCTCCTCGCCCTTGAGGACGATGCGGTGCGAGCTGCTGACGGAATCGAGCGAAATTTCATTCGTGGGAGCGGCAAAGATCCAGTCGCCGTCTGCGACCGCGCCGGTCAGAGTGATGCTCGGATTGGTGAGTACGGTGCCGCCGGCCAGCTCGGTCGGTGCGCTGTCTGCGTTGGTGGCAGCTGCAATGCGCACGATCATGGTGACGAACTGTGCACGGGTCAGCTTGTTCGACGGAGACAGCTTGGTAGCAGAGGTACCGTTTACAACGCCCTTGCTGATCAGAGCGGCAGCTGCCTGCTTCTGCTCGGTGGTCATGGAGGAGGTGTCGGTGAAGCTGCTCAGCTCATCGGCAGCGGTCTCTGCGCGGTCGTATGCAAACGCACGAGCCATCAGCACGAAAGCCTCAGCACGGGTAGCTGCAGTGTCAAAGTTGCGGTTGTCGTTTGCGGTAATCAGGCCGAGGTGGATGGCCTTGCCCAGATCCTTGCTGTACCATGCGGACTGCTGGCTGGCAGTCAGACCGGATACACTGTCGGCCTGCGCTGCGCCAAGTGCGCGGTTGAGGATAACGATAGCTTCGGAACGCTTGACCGAATTATTCGGCATAATTTTGCCGTTGATGCCCTTCAGAAGACCCAGCTCAACACCCTTGCGCAGTGAAGCGGCAGCCCAGTGGCCGTCGATGTCCGGGAAATCCGTGGTTGCCGGCTCGGAAGGTGCGGTCGGGTCAGTCGGAGTCGTGGGTTCGGTGGGAGTGGTCGGAGTCGTCGGCTCGGTGGTCGTCGGAACGGCGGTCTGCTCCATTGCAAACGGGAGCGGATCGAGCATCAGATACTGCGGCATGTACTTGGACGCACCGGCACGCAGCGGATCGGAATCGCCGCCGATCACCAGCTTGCTGTCGGAGAAGCTGTCGTCCACCAGCATGCGGAAGGTGGTGGTGCCCCAGTGGAAGGTGAGCCACTGCGCCTTGTCAGCGTCGTTCTTGCTGTCCGCAAGGTATGCCTTTACCTTGTTGTGGGCCTCGGTCAGCTTGGTCTTGCCGGAGTTGGTCAGGTCGATCTCAACGGCTTCTGCGCCGTTCTCGGTGGTTGCCTTGGCAGAGGCAAAATCTGCACGGTCGAACTGACACTCCTCGTTCAGAAAGTCGGTCACACTGCACAGACGGCGGTCGCCCAGACGAGCAGCCCAGTAAGCGGCAGTGTTGCCGGTAGCTGTTTTCGGAATGGAAACGGTGATCACATCGCCGGAAACGGCGGCAGACGCGCCGGTCAGACCCTCAAGCTGCATGCGCTGCGAGATGATCTTCTGCGCTGCTGCCAGATCGGTCTGGAGAGCGGTGCTGTCGTACTCGCTGCCGGTGATCGGCTTGAACGCAAACGTCAGCGCGTTTGTAGCCTTGTTGGTCGCCGAATCATTTACGGCAAAAGCAGTGGTGAACAGCATCATGGCGGCCAGCAGACCGCTGAAAATGCGTTTTGTCAACTTCAAAATACTATCCCCTTTTTGACAGTTGCAGAATGCGGACATTCTGCCTTACCTTATTATCATTACCTATATTTTACGTTCCTGACCATAGCTTGTCAAGACGAGTAAGGTTTCAGTTCCGAAACATTTCGCTGTCCGCTGGGGACGGCGTACCCACGCCGAGAGGGCAAGAGGGGAGAAACCGCAGGTGTCTACCCTCTTGACTCCCGTTTCCCTTGGGAGAGCACGGCGAAAATCGGAGACCGGCGACCGCTGCGAAACAGGGGAGCGGCAGAGGATTTTTTCTTCCGCATGGACGCGCTTTGCGCGCTATGTATCCGCATATTCGCAGTGTCAGGACCGTACTGCTACACATATCGCTTGCGTAGAGAAAACCGCCTGTGCAGCAGTACGTTGTCTGTGAAATGCGAAAGGGCAGAGAAAGACACGCTGCGGTAACTCGACTGCCGTTCCCCATTTTGCAGCGGTCGCCGGTCTCTGGTCTGCGCCAGACTAAGAAACAAAAGGAAGTGGGAGTTAAGAGGGTAGAAACCATTGGTGTCTACCCT
>OKSF01002629.1_pt1 | contig 11816 bp, 10 predicted proteins | sample 1606061 | NCBI WGS metagenome assembly OKSF01 (sample SAMEA3541567, study PRJEB24748) | human gut metagenome | biome: human gut; feature: human-associated habitat; material: faeces | place: China | collected 2012 | reverse complement strand
CCGCACAATGTGTGCGGAACCTCTCCTGTCTTATATGCCTCTTTTATATTTCATATGGAAAGATGCAGGCCATTCATGGCGTTACGGTTGTTTATGCACGCAATTCATTCATCGCTTTTATCGCGGCCCTTTTGGCCATCTTACGCGTGAGCGAACGGCCAGACGCAACGGGCTCGAAAAAGCCATCATGCTCTTTTTCCACCGTCCATCGCCAACCAAGCACGTTATTTTGAGCGACTCGAATACTGAACGAAAATCCTACACGCCCACTACCTGCCACATTCATTCCAAGCTCCCTTTTTCAGGATTTTTGGGCTGGATGCATACGTACTCATTATTAGCGTTTATGGACGTTTCGCACAGCCTATCAAGATACTGCATATAGTACAGCACTCACATCAAGAGAACTGTACTATATGCGATTTTTCAAGCTGAGCGGAATATTGTTCACTTACTCGCCATCTTTGGCCGTATGATGCGAACCTTTGCGGGGACCGCGCTTGCCGGATACACCCTTTGAAGCATCGGCCACAGCAAAAATGACAACCTTCTCATCCGGGTAGGACTCGCCATCCATGGCGAAATAGGCAATCTGGTCGTCTGCGACCGGCGGGAAAGTGAAATACTTCTGCACCGCTACCAGCACATCGGTGGTACGCACGGTCACGGAAGAAGCCTTTCCTGCAGCGTCAGAGTCGACGCCATCGGCCTTGCTTCGCTTGGTCTTGCAGAACTTGATGGCGTTCTCGTCTTTGGCGTTGCATGCCTGGACTGCGATCTTCTTCCGCTTGTCATTCACCAGCAATTTCACGTATGCCGGGCATCCGAGCGCTTCGGTCACGCCTTTGGAAAAGCGAACGGATGATTCCATGACCGTCATAGTCATCTTATTGGTGGTGGTCTTTTCTCCCACTGCTTCAAATCCGTCAAGAACAGACATGCCAACCCCTTGAAAATATAGGATATTAATTACATGCAATATAATACAACAATTCGCATAAATACACCCTTTTTTCACTAATAAAATAGGGGGTATCTCCGCTTTCCGGCAGAAATACCCCCTGTATTTCCAAGAATATAGCAATAATTCATAGACTTCATTGAACAAGTTTTCATTGAGATGAATTCAAGGAAATCATGCACCAATAATGTCGAGAATTACCGCGCCATATTTCAATAGTTGTATTTCACATCATTGGTCATTTTGCCACACGGCGTCTGATCGAGCTTCATATCAGCCGTGGCCTTGTCAGACACGGTCACGTCGAACTCGTACGTCACGCTCTTGCCAGGTGCGATGTACGCCATACTGGAGTTCAATGGCTTGCCGTCCATGGTGGCATTGCTACGGTCACGCACATCACCGGTCACGGCGATTGATCCAATCGAACCACCTGCAGGCGCGTAAATCAGCACACGCTGCGCGGATGTGCCACTCGGCGCCACGGGCACGCCACCAACGCCCTTCTGCTCACCACCGAGAATGTAACTCGTGCAGGTAGCCATTTCCGTGGAAGTCATACGGTTGGTCAGCGTGTACTTCACGTGGTAGGTCTTGCCCCCTGTCTTGGTCACTTCGCTGGTACGGTCGATATACCAACCCATCTTCGAAGGATTCTGCTCGCTGATGTAAATGCCCGTTTCCGGATTGGTCTCGCTCTCAGGCGCATTCTTGGCGAGTCCAGCACCTTGGAAGTACTTCGCTTCGTCATCGTGGAACGTGTAGGCGTAGAAGTGGCGGTTCTCGGCCAAATCACCGATGCTTTGCGCCACCTTCATCATCTTGTCCACAGTCATGTTGCCAAAAGCGCCGTCCATCACCGTTTTGGCAATGTACTCGAAGTATTCGTCCTGCTGTGCCACAGGAACGTCCTTGTAGATGGTGTTGAGCATGTATTCGGCGGTGTTCTCGCCGGTAAGCACAGTGCCGTTGGACAAAGTGACTGGTCCGTTGATCTCCACCATCTTCTGGATGAACACCGGATCCACGGAAATCAAACCGTCGATGTTGCAGGCATATTGCGAACGCTGCCATGAAGCGTTGAGCATTTCCGCGTTGCGGGAAACATCCGGCACCGCGAAGGTGTCTCGCACGTCGAAGGAGAAACCCAACGGCCTGTTGAATACCGCATGTTCCTCAGCGGTGCCGTTGTTGCCGTTGACGAATTCAGCATTCGGGTGGAAGTCCCCCACCGCGATTTTGCCATGATCCGCAGTCATGGTGCCGAGGGAGCCAACCAAGCCGCCGCCGGAACGTGTTTCGGATGTGGTCTGCGCCGCCAGCAAGTATGTGCGGGCACCGTTCTGGCCGAGGAAGGAAGGCAGCATGTGAGTGGCGTTGCTGACCTGTCCGACCAGATCGGCGATGTTGTCAAGCTGGTCTTTGCCCTGCTGATAGGCTTTCTTCACCATGCCGATTTTCGGCTCGGCAAGACTGTTATACTGCTTGTTCTGCTGCTGCACCTGCTGGTTGAGCTTGTCGAAGTTGCCTTGCGCATCGGCGATTGGCTGCAGGTTGAGTTGCCCTTCCGCACCGGAAAGATTGGCCCCGGCAAGCTGTTGCACCGCAGTGGTCAACGATGGCAGTGTCTGCTGTGCAAGGTTGTCCACGACTTCCGTCATGCCTTGCACAGTGGCGATGTCACTGCCGACGAACGGCATTTTCGCAGCCACGTTCCATAATGAACCGTGCGCAATCTGCTTGGCCTGCGCCGTCTGCTGCTGAGCCTGCGCGATGGACGCCTGCGACGCGGCGGCATCCTTGAGCTTTGCAGGGTCATTGATTGCGGATAGTGAGGATATGGCTTGCGATTCGTGTGCCTTGACGCTTTTTGCCTGCTTATACAGTTGCATACCGAACACTGCGGCAATGGCGAGTAACACGATCAGCACCGCAAGTACAATAAGCGTCACATTCCGTGCCGTATGTTTTTCCCGTATTGCTTGAGCATGTTGCCCCATGCTTTGCTCCTCAAATCATTAAGCACTCAATTTGACTATTCCAGCGCATTATTGTGCCACATGGCACCCCTTTTTTCGGCCGCCAAATGAAATTTCCCTCTGTTCCATCACAAGAACAGAGGGAAAATCACAGAAAACCCACTTATTGGCTCAGTACGATCCACGGCCAGTGAAGATTACCATCACGGTTTTGGCAAGAATCGCAAGATCTCCAGCGATGGACCAATTCTCAATGTAGGAGACGTCCAAATATTCGCTTTGCTCCTGTGAAAGATCGGACCGGCCGGACACCTGCCACGGACCGGTGATGCCCGGCTTGACCAGCAGTCGGGCGGAATATAGGGAACCATAGCGGGCCACTTCTTCCGGCAATGCCGGGCGCGGACCGACCAGAGACATATCGCCTTTGAGCACGTTGTAGAACTGCGGGAACTCATCCAAAGAAATCTTACGGATGAAGTGACCTACCTTGGTGATACGCGGATCATCTTTCATTTTGAAGATGAACCGGTCTTCCTGCCCAGTTTCCTCAGCGAGTTTCTTCTTCAGCTCCTCAGCATTGGTGACCATGGAACGGAATTTATACATTTTGAACGGCTTGCCGTGCAGTCCGATACGGGTCTGAGAGAAGAACACCGGACCGCCATCATCAAGCTTGATGGCGATGGCGACGCCGAGAAGAATCGGAGAGGAAATAATCAGCGCGCACAGTGAGCCGATGATGTCCAGCAAACGCTTGATTACGTTCGCAGCTCCCGTGTACTGCGGCAGGGAAGCCAACAGAACTGGCTGTTCCGTGGTGTTTCGCAGATACAAACGGTGACCGCTCACATCCGCCAGGGAGACCGCCAAGGCAAGTTCCATACCCAGCGACTCCACCGCAAGAGAAAGACCATGCAACATTTCGGAATCACGCGAAAGCACGTCAGCCACATAGACTTCCTGTACACCGAGGCTTTCGCAAATACGTGGGAATGCCGAGTTGAAAGGAATCACCTTAAGTTTGCTGGAGCCTTCGATATTGGCATCCGGTGTGTATGAGGTAACCACATAAGCGTCTTTTGAAGCTGGATCCGCTTCAATTGGGCATACAGCAACTGGTTCGTACCCCCAATTCATGCAGTTGCGCATGGTCTGCAAGGCTTTGTTGATGCCATCGGAAGATCCGATGACCACCGTTCTGTACTTGCAAGAGCCTTTGCTGCGGTGACGATGCAACGCTTGACGCATCTGCCAACGTGCGATGATATCCAAGAAGAAGGCGATGACTGGCGCGATAATCAACGCAGTACGGGGCAATGCAAGTTTGAAAATAAATGCAAGGCTGCAGTATGAGATGATGGTCAGCAACGACGCATTGATGATTTTGGCATACAGCTCATAGCCGTCCGCCATAACATGGCGGTGGTATGTGCCCGCGAATGCCAAGCACAGCAACCAAATCAGGCTGAACAGAATGAGGAAAAGCCAAAACGGCATCACATCGCCGATGGCATCGAAAGCAGCACCGTTGATTACAAGGCTGACGGTCAACGAAAGCAGCATCACTGCCAAATCGATGGCGATCAGGCTGGCGACGAAGGCGAAACGCCACCGGGGAGTCGATTCAGCCTTGCCGCGCCTATGTCCTTCCTTTTCCGCAGGAAACGGGGTATTGGAAAAAGTCATCGGCTCGAACTGCTTTTGCAGACGCTGATTCTGCATGGACGCGTATGCCTGTCGATGCGCATTGGACGAGACGATATGAATCTCTTGAGTCCTCATACCTTGCTCGCCGTTTGGTGCGCCGGATTCACCGGTATTCACGCCTTGCATGTATCTCCCTCCCCTTCAGCTGCATACGGCAAACAATTTACCACAGCCCCCCCAGAAATTAAGAGGGACCTATGGGGGTACCATTCGCTATATCCAAATCCTTCTCCGGTATGGCTTATTCGCCAGCAGTACCTGTATCTGAGTTGTCGTTACCGCCGTCCGAACCACCATTGCCATTGTCGTTCGAATCGCCATTACCACCGTTACCGCCGGTTGAACCACCGTTGCCGTTCGAATCGCCATTACCACCGGTCGAACCGCCATTACCGTCGTTAGAACCGCCGTTACCGCCGGTCGAACCACCGTTACCGTTGCCGGTCGAATCGCCATTACCACCGGTTGAGCCACCATTGTTATTGCCACCGGTCGAACCACCACCGTTCACACCGTTTCCAGAGCCCGGACCAAATTGCCACGTATACGTGTAGCGCCGGTTCGTAGTGCCGTTATTGGTATTCGAATTGGTATTCGACTGGGCATTAGCAGCAGTTTGCTCCGCCACAGACTTGTTCACGCCGTCAGAAGTCGAGGAAATCACCTTCGAAGCGTTCTGCATGGCCGCGACATCGGTGCTTTTGCCATCGAGGAGTTTCTGGGCAGCGTCAATCGCCTTGGCAAGCGCGTCACGTGTCGACTCGTCCGCAACCTGGCCTGCAGAACCGTCAAGCAACGTCTTTGCGTCGGCAATGGTCTTCTGCAACGCGGCAGTCGTCTTATTCACTTCCAAAGCTCGCTTGCTGGCGGCCACAGCTGTGGCTGCTGCGGTAACGGCCTTGGTCTGTTCTTTGATATTGCTGATCTGCTTGCTCATGCTACGGGCGTGCGCACGCAGTGTGGTTTCGGACAGCAACACCGAACATCCGCCGACCGTCTTGAGGTTTTGCGCCTTGGTCACGGCCTGAGTGAGCTGGTCGATTGTGGCGGCATCCGCCACCTGGTTTGCCGCAGTGCCCTGCAGACTGGTCGCCTGTTCGATGGCGTTTTGCAGTTTTTCGTTGGCTTTGGAGTATTTGGATTTCGCCTTCTCACATACCACCGCTGCCGCACGCTGTTCTTTCGAATTGATACGATTGCGTACCACGATGACACCGGCAATAGCAACCGCCACTGCCGCAATCGCAGCGACAATGGCAATAATCTTTCGCTTGTCCGCAGACGGCTCTTTCGGTGCGACCGGAATGGTTTTCAGCGGATCATGTTCCGGATCTTCCGCGGCCAGCTCCTCTAGGTCGGTTATGCCATCTGATGTATCAAAGGCCTGAGTCGCTTCGGCGTCCTGTTCATCTGTCGAAGAGACGAGGGGTGGCAAAGTGGCGGTTTCCTCGGCATCGGCTGGGGCAACCGCTTCATCGAAATCGATGGTGTCGAGCGGCATACTGGGTATATCCGCGATTGTTGGCGCAGCCGAAACCGGCTGTTCCATTTGCGCAGGCACGGAGGAAGCGATGGTGCGGGGCTCAGCAAGCGAAGCCCCATCCGCACCATCGGCTTCTTCCGAATCAGTAGGCTGCAATTTGGGGAAGGTCAGCGGAGGAATATCCCAGCTGGTGTCCACCACATCCCGAGATATGTTGGACAGAATACCGTTCATAGACCGGGAATCATCGTTCTCAGTTGCCATACACCCCTCATTCCGTGAAGAAGGAAAACGTCAGATCCTCTTCTTCTTGCCGTTTGCACGATGGCTGCTACGCGGAGCACCATCTTCATAGTAGTAGTAATAGTTGGAGTGGGAGTTGACCTTCTTCGGATCTGCACGGTTGAAGATGAAGCCAAGCACCGGCACCTGCGCGGTAGCAAGCGTGTCGGACGCCTCCTGCAGGGACTTCTTCTCGCACACGTTACGGCTGACCACCAGCAGAAGGCCTTTGGCCCAACGGCCGAATACCGCGCCATCGTTGGACACCGTCAACGGGGCGGTATCAATAATCACGTAATCGTATTGGGTGAGCGCCTGCTCCACCATGAGCTTCATGGTTTCGGAGCTCAGCAGCACGCCAGCGTTCGCCGGTCTCTTGCCGCCAGGCAGAATGTGCAGGTTCGGCTTCCAGTAGCTCTGCACCACGTCCTTCGGGCCCATCTGTCCGGACAGCACGTGCGCCAGACCGGCGGCACCTTCAATACCCAAATGATGGGCGACAGACGGGTGGCGAAGATCAGCGTCGATAAGCAGTACTTTCGCACCATCTTCAGCAAGGGCCACCGCAGTGTTGATAGCCATGGTGGTCTTGCCTTCGGACGGCTGCGCAGAGGTGATGACAAGCAGCTGGCCCACACCTTCGGTGCGGTCGGTCTGCAGGAAATCGATATTCGTATGGATACGACGGAATTCCTCGGCAATAGCGCCGTTAGGCTGGCTCACCAGCACCGGACGCTTATCATCAAGCGAAGCGTCCATCGGAACGGAGCCAAGGGAGGATGCTCGGACGATGCCGCGCACGTCGGAAGTCTCTTCAACCTTGGTGTTGAGGAGGTCCTTGATGAGTGCGGCGAACACGCCGATGATGATGCCGAGCACCACACCGACAGCCAAATACAGGGCAGTCTTCGGCGAAGACTTAGACGTCGGAACCTGTGCCTTCTGCACGATGGAAAGCTTCACCGGGGACTTATCTCCGGAGTACAGGTCGCTTTCAATGACGTTCTTCAGCGATTCGGCAACGGAATTGGCGATGTCCGCGGCCTGCTTCGGATCTCCATCCACCACGGCAATGTTCACGAATGCGGTGTTAGTCGGATTGGTGACGGTGACCTGGCCGGCAAGATCCGTCACGGTTTCATCCAAGCCAAGATCATCAATAACCGGCTTGAGCACCTTCGAAGTGGTGGCAAGCGTCGGATATGAGGTGATTTGGTTGGAAATGTAGCTGCCACCAGTGGACTGCTGGGCGATGCTTTCGCCACCATCGGAAGCGTTATAGGTGGCCATGGTCTGAGCCGTAGCCGTATACTTCGCCGGAGCAAGGAAGGTATAGGCGCTCACGCCTGCCACTACCACCACGAATGCGATGATCGCGGTGACCAGATGCTTACGAATGATTTTGAACAGATCCATCAGAGTGATGCCGTCATCCGCTTCCTCAACTACCCCTTGCGGTGCGGTAGGCTGCTGCACATTAGCGTTCTCTACAGAAGTCACTGAACTTCCCCATCTCACGTTGACAATATCCTTTCCAAGGATAATCTTCCCCCTCGAACTATCCCTCATCCCTTCATACATTGAACACATTTTTTGGGAACTCAAACAGATGGGCTGTGAAATAAGGAACATTCCCTGTCGATATCGTGCGCGTGCGAGACTTTTTGGCAATATTTGGCATATTCAGTGGCTGATTTTGGGCGGGCTGTTTCTGACCGCAAGAAAAAGTGCCACCGGCGACCGTGTCAAGTGAACAAGGCCGCCAAAATCTGTTGTCAGCCTTTCCTACGCCCAGCTTAAGTAGATTGAGGAGAACGACAAGGCAAGCTGGAAGAATACGCTGTCCCGTCAGCAAGGCGTGTATGTAATTACCAATACCGATAACGGGAAACTGTATGTGGGAAGCGCCACCGGAAGGAACGGCATATACCAGCGTTGGCAGGACTACATCCGCGATGGTCACGGAAACGATACTGGGCTGATTGCCATTGTGAAACAGCACGGGTTGGAGTACGTGCAGACGCATTTTCGCTACACGCTTCTGGAACATTACGACTTCACCGTGCCTAAAGACGTTGTTCTCGCCAGGGAATCCTATTGGAAGGAGGCTCTGGATACGCGCAAGCATGGGTATAACGGTAACTAGATATCTCCAATACGGCAACAATAAGCACAATGAAACCACCGCTTTTAGCAGAAAATTGCAAAACGCGTATATTTCTGGATATAATCTCAGTATCAAAGGAGCAAAATATACTTACGAGGCAACCCGATGCTGATTGATTTTAGTTTTTCGAACTTCAGGAGTTTCCGAGACGAGCAGTCTTTCTCCATGACTCGCGAAAAACGGTTCATGGAATCTGATGAGTCTCTCCATTCTCCAATCGCAGCCATATACGGCGCCAATGCATCGGGAAAGTCCAATTTTCTGAAGGCATTGCGCGCTATGCGCAACATGGTGGTAAATAGCTACAGCCAAGGGGATGCAAGCAGTCCTATTCCCAGGGAACCTTTTCTGTTACGAAAGGATCCTTTCTCGCATTCGTCCATGTTCTTCCTTGCATTCATCGCGAACGATGGACTGAAATACCAGTATTGGTTCCGCTATGACAATGAACGGATTCTTGAGGAAGATCTCATCTTCTTCAAAAAACTGCAAGGACGTTTTTCCACGCACTCCTCTCTGCTGTTTTCCCGTTCCTCAACGGATGGGGTGAAATTCGGTCCTTCCTTCAAAGGACCTCGCTCACAAGTACGCAAGACCATAGAACTCAGGCCGAATGCACTTCTGCTTTCCGCAGCCGCAGCTGCCGGTATTGAGTCCATTCGGCCGGCATTTTCATTCTTCCAAAGTGGCATAGCCTATTACGAAGCAAGCGCTTTCGAACAGGAGCAGCCTACGCTGTTGGATGAGTTCAAGAAAGAGACACCGCTTTCGAAACATCTGGCCACATTGATTAGGTATGCAGACTTCGGCATCAGTGACGTGAAAAGCGTTCCTGTGGACGTCCCACCGGATCTCTGGGCTCAGTTCAAGGAAGAGATGCATAAGCAACTCGGCATGGATGAGAACAAAGTGGATGAGACATTCAATGTCAAGAACGCTTCCCAGCTGATGTTCACTCATACCGGCGAATCATCTTCCGCAGGATTCGGTCCTGATGATGAGTCCAGGGGCACCGTTGCTGCGCTGTCATTCTTCTCGCTTGCTCTTCGCCAGCTGTCGAAGCAGTCGGTGACGCTTATCGACGAGATCGATACCAGTCTGCATCCGGCTCTGGTGAAGGAGCTGGTGGCGCTGTATGCCGACGCGGAAACGAATCCTCACGGTTCCCAGCTTATTTTCACGACTCATGACGTGTCGCTGATCAATCAGTCCGGTTTGGCAAAGCGTTTACTGGCACCAGATCAGATCTGGCTTGTGGAAAAGAACAAGGAAGGCGTTTCGGAATTGTTCCCGGTGACCAATCTGGGTATTCGGAATATGGAAAACATCGGTAAGAACTATCTCAACGGCGTGTACGGCGCCATACCACGGCCTGATTTTCATACCGCTTTCGCCCAGATCGTGAATGTGGTTGATGCCTGATGTCGAAAAAGCGAAACGTTCCTGCACATGGACGTAAAGCCGCACGGTCGCGCCGACCGCGCAAGAGACGCTTTCTTGTCGTGGCCGGCGGAGCAGTCACTGAGAAACAGTATTTCAAGCAGCTTGAGTCCCTATACGATGTCATCATTGACTATCAACAGAAGAACAACAGCCCTAAGCAGCTCGCGAAGCTCGCTGTTAAGTTGAAGAGGGAAGACAAGCGAGATACTTCTACAGATTGTTATGAACGAATCTGGGTGGTGGTCGATGTTGACGATTTTCACGACCACGGCGAAGCAGCGAGAATCTGCAATGACAATGGAATCGAACTCATCATTTCCAATCCTTGCTTCGAGGTCTGGCTGCTCGACTATGTGAAGGCTTGCCCGTCAAGCTATACACTGACACCTGATGTCGAGTCAGCTGCAGCAGAAGCTAAAGTTGTCGGCGGAAACCGTAACAAATACATCAACACCGAGCTCATTGACAAAGAACATCTCGATGCCGCCATACGCAATGCGGAGCGACATAACACAGCGGGAAACAGACAAGGGCGCAATACGCTTGCACCTCATCACGAGCAGGAATACGCCCCTTGGACCGATATGCCAAAAGTAATCGAAACGCTGAAATCTAATAAACAGAGCTGAAAGGAGAAACATGGCTCTACCCATCCGGGTAAATTTCGAAAACCCCTTCATAGATATTCACACTGGACGAGGTCAAGGTAGCTGCACATTCGCAAATGGATTCGACTGCATCTGTTCATGCGCAGGTATCGCACACGCCCAATTACTCAGAATGGTCCTTACTCCCGAAAACAGTAAGAAACTACCTGACAAATATAAGAAGGCTCTTGCTGATAAAATCCAAACTGTCCAAGCCCATATTGTAGCACTTCCACAAGCTAAAGACACGGCAATCATCCATGCGCAGAGACAACCTGAGCGCGTGTTCTTTCTTTGCGAGGATATAACTCATCCCATAATTGATTATTGTCGAGTAATTGATATACCTCACTGGGCAAAAGAGAATTCCATGACGAGTCAGCAAGTGTCAAGACTTTGCGCTTGTGTACAAAGACACGGCATTGATTCTTTCAAGGATTTAGCCCCTAAAGCCGGCGAATATTTGTCCCAAGCACACGTACTTTGCGACATCGTAGCTTCTATCGCATTCGCGCTCAGCGAAGCCGCAGACACAATTCCGGATGAAGATACGTTTATCAATGCCTGCAAAGCAGCATTCACTCTCTCACGACGTAACTCACTAGGATTCGGCCCATCGCGAAATAGACATAGGAAAAACACAGTCGCAGCACGCAAATCACGGCAGGAAAACGATGATGAGGAAAGCCAAAAACGATACTCTGATGGAGACTCCATCTCAAGTAATCTGCTCACCAAGATTTTAATGGATATCAGCAAGGACGTTTACGCCCTACTGATGGAGTACAAACCCCAGACGAAGCAATTCCTCCAAGCGGTTCAGGCCACAGCAATATTGTTTTGCCCCGATCCGGATAGCCATAAGCTCACATGGGACGTGTGCTTCATTCCACTATTCCAAACGGAAATCTGTGATGACCTGCGTAGCAAGTTGAATCAAGACATCATTACTGCACTTGAATATGGGAAAACGGATATCTGGGACAACGGGGCTAGGGCATACTGGTAGGCAGAGCTGACTTGATGTGGCGCCTTGAAGACGCTGCATCAAGTCAGTTCTTCTGATTCGGCACGAGCATAATCTCGCCGTCGGCGATACCCTTGAGGTGCTGGCCGTACGGGCTCTTGCCGTAACGATCAGCGG
>OKSF01002625.1_pt1 | contig 11828 bp, 9 predicted proteins | sample 1606061 | NCBI WGS metagenome assembly OKSF01 (sample SAMEA3541567, study PRJEB24748) | human gut metagenome | biome: human gut; feature: human-associated habitat; material: faeces | place: China | collected 2012 | reverse complement strand
GACATCAAAAGAGAACAATTAGCCTTAATGAAAAAGCGCTCTACCCCCGCGCCACAGGCGCGCAAGCCTGCCTCACGGCGCGGCATACCTTGCATACTCTCCCATCTTCTCAAAGCCCAGCCGGGTATAGAAATGCACCCGCTCGGGGCTGCACAGAAAGACAGGCATCCAGCCTTCGGCGGCGAGGGCATTCGCCATCCCGACGATGAGCCGCCCGCCGACGCCTTTGCCCCGCAGAGCTTCCACGGTCTCGCCGCAGGCCATGTATGCCTGACCATTTGCCAGCGCGTAGGCTCCCACCGTACAGATGATGTTCCCTTCCCGTTCCAGCGTCCAGACCCGGGCAAGACCCCGGCTGCGCTTGGAGCAGAGCTCAGAGTAAAAGTCGTCCCGTTTTGAGGGCCTGTCAGGGAAGAGCAGATCCGCTGCTTTTCCGGCGGCAGGTTCTGTGTTTTTGGCAAGACTCTGCCAGAGGGCAGCGTCCGCCTCAGGCAACGGCAGCTGACGCCCCGGCGCAAGGCCAAAGACGCTGTGGGTCTTTGCCCGTTTCCAGCCCGTGGGCGGCGGACACTCAGCCTCGTCCAATACGACTGCCTCACAGCCGCAGAAGGCCAGAAAGCCCGCCAGCTCCTCGGGGTTGGCGTGACCCGCCAGCCACGCGGTGCTGCCGCCGACGTCCAGCGCCAGCGTCGGCCCGGCGAAAAAGCGGCCCGTCTGGCTCTTACCGAAGAGGGCGAACGCCAGCGGCATGGTCGCCCCGAGACAGAGCCTGCCCCGGCAGGCGTTCAAAAAGCGCTGCTTCTGGCGGGGCGTTTTGATTTGGGCGATCACTTCAGCGCGTTGACGATGCTCTTGAACTCGCGGCCGCGCACTTCAAAGTTCGGGTAGAGGTCGAAAGAAGCGCTGGCCGGCGAGAGGATGATGATGTCACCGGGCTTTGCGCAGGCGCGGGCCAGCTCCACGGCGTGCTGCATGTTGTCGGCGTGCTGGATGGGCAGCTCGGCCTCGTTGAAGTTCGGGTCTTCGCGCACGGCCTTCTCGATGCGGGGGCCGGTAGCACCCATCAGCACGAGGTTCTTGACATGAGCCGTGATCTCAGGGGCCAGCGGCTCGTAGGGGATGTGCTTGTCGTAGCCGCCTGCGATGAGGATGACCTTCTGGTCGAAGCTGCGCAGACCGGCGATGGTGCGGGTGGGGCTGGTGCCGATGGAGTCGTTATAATAGGTGACGCCGTCCAGCACGCGCACCGGCTCGATGCGGTGCTCCACGCCGGTGAAGCTGCTGCCCACCAGCTGGATGGCCTCCACAGGCACCTCGCCCCAGACGGCGGCGGCAGCGGCCAGCAGGTTCTCAATGTTGTGCAGGCCCCGCAGCTTCACGTCCTTCTGGGCGAGGAAGGGGGTCACGACGCCGTTCTCTGCCATGCAGAGCATCCCGTCCTCCCGCAGGAACGCGCCGTTGTCCGTCTCGTGCAGGCGGGTGAACCAGACCTGCTTGCCCTTGCAGTCCTTCTGCATGGAGCGGCTGATCTCGTTCTCATAGCCGAGGACGGCGCGGCAGGGCTGCTTCTGGTAGAGCAGGATATTCCGCTTGGCGTCGATGTACTCCTGCATATCCTTGTGGTGGTCGAGGTGGTTGGGGGTCACGTTGGTGACGACGGCGATGTTGGGGCTCTGGTGCATACTGATGAGCTGGAAGCTGGACAGCTCCACCACGGCCACGTCGTCGGGGCTCACCTCGGGCAGCATGGGCAGCAGGGCTGCGCCGATGTTGCCGCCCAGATGCACCCTGCGGCCTGCGGCCTCGTAGAACTTGGAGATAAGGGTGGTGGTGGTGGTCTTGCCGTCAGAGCCGGTCACGGCCACGATCTCGCAGGGGCAGAACTGGAAGAACAGCTCCACCTCGCTGGTGACCATGGTGCCGGCGGCCATAGCGTCCTGCAAAGGCTTCTCGAAATAGCCCACGAAGCCCGGGGTGCGCATGATGATGTCCTGCCCCTTGAAGCCGTCGAGATAATTCTCGCCGAGGCTCAGATCGATGCCCAGCTCCTTGATGGTGGCGGCGTAGTCGCCGAAATCCTCCACGCTCTTTTTCTGGTCGCAGAGGGTGACGTGCGCACCCAGCTCCACGAACTCCCTGATGAGCGTCTTATGGCTGACGCCCGCGCCGATAAAGGCAACCTTTTTGCCCTTGATGAGGTTTGCGAGCTCCTGCTGTTCCTTCTGCATAAAAAAGGACCTCCTCTATAAATGTATATTACCATAGCACCCCCGCCGCACACAGCCGCAGGAGAAAATGCATTGCTGTCCCCCATTATAGACCATTTGTTTCCGATTGGCAACGGAAAAACACAAACCGTGGTTCAAAATGTCTACCCAAATCAACAAAATGTCGATTGTCTTTTCTGCCTGTTTCTGTTACACTTATAGCGATTTCAATTTTTGGCGCAGCATCAACAGCATTGCGCCGGCTCGACACCAGAATTTTCCTGCGCCTGTCCGGGTGCAGTTTTCCTATTTCTTATCACTTTCTGAGACAAACAGGGCCGCACCGGCCCGGAAGGATGCATTTCTTGAAACAGCTTCGCTTTGTCGCGGCTTTACTGGCTGCGTTTTTCGTTCTGAGCCTGACCGCCTGCGGCTCCGGCTCCAACAGCTTTACCTGGTTCGTGGACTCCATCCCCGCGAACCTCGACCCGCAGGTGGCGTCCAGCGCCTCGGACATCATCGCCTGCGAGAACCTCTACAGCGGCCTCGTCCGCCGCACACCGGACGGCAGCCTCGCGCCGGAATTGTGTGAGCGGTGGGAGGTATCTGCCGACCGGCTCACCTATACATTCTATTTGAAGGACGGTCTGACCTATACCGCCTCGAAGGGAGATCCCGCCGACTATGCCATCACCGCCGAGGATTTCGTCTTCGCGTTCCAGCGGATGTTCCTCCCCGGCACCAACTCCCCCTACGCCGTGGAGTTCTCTGCCCTCGAGAACAGCGCCGCCGTTCTGGCCGGTCAGAAGCCCGCCAGCGCGCTGGGCGTCACCGCTGCGGAGCCGCTGAAGCTGGTGTTCCGACTCTCCTCGCCCGACGAGACGTTTCTCTCCAAGCTGACGCTGCCCGGCGCGATGCCCTGCGACGAAGCGTTTTTTGACAGCACCCGAGGCACCTACGGTCTGACCAGCGCCTCCACCCTTTCCAGCGGACACTTTTACCTTTATAACTGGACGTCCAGCGGCCTTTTTCTCCGCCGGGCGGCTTCGGGGAGCCAAATCGACAGCCTGCGCCTCGTGGAGAACACCACGAGCTCCGGCCAGTCCGCCGAAGAGCTCATCAACAACGAAAAATGCACCGCCGCCCTCGACGACAGCGGTACCCCCACCTCGCTGCAGAGCGTGTCCTACTCCGACACCACATGGGCGCTGCTCTTCAACTGCGACTCCATCTTTGCTTCCACTGAGCTTCGGCAGGCACTGGGCAGTGCAGCCGCTTCGGCGGTGGAAGTCCCCGGCGGCGGGCTGTTCGCGGAGGCAAAGGGCCTCATCCCCGACGGCCTGACTGTGGACGGCATCGACTACCGGCAGACGGCGGGCGATGTCCGCCCGGCCTTCGGCGACCCCCGCGCACTCTACATCGCCGCCCGCGACGGCGGCGTCTCCCCCTCCGACTTTGGGCGCGTCTCCCTGCTGCTTCCCTCCGGCAGCGGCCTCAGTGACACCGCCGAGCTCATCAACAGCGCATGGCAGAAGGAGTTTTCGCTCTTCTTCTCGGTGGAAGAGGTGGAGCCGGAGGAGTTCCAGAAGCGGCTCGAAAACGGCAGCTACACCATCGCACTGGCCCCCGTGCAGGCCGAGGGCGGCAGTGTCTACACCGCGCTGGCCCAGTTCTCCCCCACCGGCGGCGGGCTGACCGGCTACAGCGACGCCCTTTACACCACCCAGCTCTCGGCCAGTGCCACAGCCACCGGCAGCACCCGCTGCTCTCTGCTGGCCGCCTGTGAACGCCAGCTCCTCGAGCAGGCTGTTGCCGTGCCGCTCTTCACCCAGCAGAAGCGGCTGCTGGTGGCCAACGGCATCGAGGGCCTCGTCTTCGACCCCTTCGGCCCGGTGCTGGATGTGACGTATGCGACGAAAAGTTGACCGCCGCCTAAGCCTCTCCCTTTGGGAGAGGTGTCACCGAAGGTGACGGAGAGGGCAAGGATGCTGACGATCAAATATAAGCGCAGCGATAGTATCCCTCCGACAAAGAGTCTGCCTATCGCAACGCGCTGTCCCTTTCGCAACGGGCTTGCCCTCTCAGGCGCTTACGCGCCAGCTCTCCCAGAGGGAGAGCCTTTTGGAAACGGCTCACAGTCAGATAAATTCATCAAACATAAAAAAAAAAAAAAAAACAGAGAGGATAGTTCAGGAATGACTATCCTCTCTGTTTTTATACTTTTTACGTTAATACGAAGGTCAGCTCTGCGGTGGCGGCGCACTTGCCGTCCACATAGGCAGACGCTTTGCCGATGCCCACCGGGCCGCGCTGCTCGACCAGCTCACAGTGAAGGGTGAGCACGTCGCCGGGGGTGACCTGCTTGCGGAAGCGGGCGTTCTTGATGCCGCCGAAGAGGGCCAGCTTGCCTTTGTTCTCGGGCAGGCTCAGGGCCGCGACAGCGCCGGTCTGGGCCAGTGCTTCGAGAATGAGGACGCCGGGCATGACCGGCTGGCCCGGGAAGTGGCCGCAAAAGAATTCTTCGTTGCGAGTGACGCACTTGCGGCCAATGGCCCACTGACCCGGCTCGTAGTCCAGAATGCGGTCCACGAGGGCGAAGGGATACCGGTGGGGCAGGATGGCCGCGACCTCCTCGCTGGTCAGGCTGTTTGCGTTTTCACGCACGGTGCGGGGTTCTGCCATCGCTCAGCCCTCCCACTTCTTGAAGGCCAGGCAGGCGTTGTGTCCGCCGAAGCCCAGGCTGTTGCTCAGAGCGTACTCCATCTTCATCTCACGGCCCACATTCGGCACATAGTCCAGATCGCACTCCGGGTCGGGCTGCTCGTAGTGGATGGTGGGCGGCGCGAACTGGTCGCGGAGGGCCAGTGCGGTGAACACGGCCTCGATGCCGCCTGCGCCGCCCAGCAGATGGCCGGTCATGCTCTTGGTGCTGACGACGGCGATGTCCTTGGCGTGGTCGCCGAAGACGGCGTGGATAGCGGCAGTCTCGCAGCTGTCGTTCATGTGGGTGCCGGTGCCGTGGGCGTTGATGTGGCCGATCTGCTCGGGGGCAATGCCGCCGTCCTTGAGAGTCAGCTTCATGCAGCCGATGTCGCCTGCGCCGCCGGGTGCGGGAGCCGTGAAGTGGTAGGCGTCGCAGTTGGCGCCGTAGCCCACGACTTCGGCATAGATGTGTGCGCCGCGGGCCTTGGCGTGCTCCAGCTCTTCCAGCACCAGCACACCGCTGCCCTCGCCCATGACGAAGCCGCCGCGCCGTGCGTCGAAGGGCAGGCTGGCCGCGTCGGGGTCGGTGGAGGTGGAAAGGGCCTTCATGCTGGTAAAGCCGCCGATGCCCAGCGGGCTGATGCAGCTCTCGGCACCGCCGCAGACCATGACCGGCTCGTAGCCGTCGCGGATGCGGTGGAACGCATCGCCCACAGCGTTGGTGCCGCCTGCGCAGGCCGTCACCGGGCAGGTACACATCCCCTTGAGGCCGAAGCGGATGGCGATCTGTGCTGCCGCCATGTTGGCGATCGCCATCGGGATGAAGTAGGGGCTGACCTTCTCCATGCCCTTTTCCTCGCCGCGGCTGTGCTGCTCCTCGATGGTGGGCAGGCCGCCGATGCCGCTGGACACGATGACGCCGATGTTCTCGGCCTCGGCTTCGCAGTCGATGCCGCTGTCCTGGATGGCCTCGGCGGCAGCGCCCAGCGCCAGCAGGGTGAAGCGGGCCATCTTGCGGGCTTCCTTTTTATCCACGACGGTCTCGGGGTCGAAGCCCTTGACCTCGCCCGCCAGCTTGCACTTGAACTCGCTGGCGTCGAACTGGGTGATGGGGCCGATGCCGCACTTGCCTGCGCGGGCTGCGGCCCAGCTGTCGGCGGTGTTATTTCCAAGAGGGTTCACGGTGCCAAGACCGGTGATGACGACTCTGCGTTTTTCCATAGAAAAAGCTCCTTTTTACATTGCTATGCCGCCGTCCACACAGAGCACCTGCCCGGTGAGATAGCTGCTTTGTTCGGCGGCGAAGAAGGCCACCGCGTTTGCCACGTCCTCCGGCTGGCCGGCGCGTCCCTCCGGGATGGTCTTGCACATCTCGGAGCGGACAGCCTCCGGCAGAGCGGCGGTCATATCCGTGGCGATGAAGCCGGGAGCCACCGCGTTGACGGTGACGTTCCGGCTGGCCAGCTCCTTGGCGAGGCTCTTGGTCAGGCCGATGAGGCCCGCCTTGCTGGCGGAATAGTTGGTCTGGCCTGCGTTGCCCCGCAGACCCACCACGCTGCTCAGGTTGACGATGCGGCCATAGCGCTGGCGCACCATCCGGCGTGCGGCCTCCTTGCAGCAGAGGAACGCGCCCTTGAGGTTGGCGTTCAGGACGGTATCGAAGTCCTCCTCGGAAAGGCGGAGAATGAGGTTGTCGCGGGTGACGCCCGCGTTGTTGACGAGAATATCCACCCGGCCAAAGGCGTTCCCTGCCTCTTCGAACAGCTTCTTGCAGCCCTCGGCAGTGGAGACGTCGGCCTGTACGGTGACGGCCTCGACGCCAAGCTCTTTGCACAGTGCGGCAGTCTCGGCGGCAGCGGCCTCGCCGTGGCAGTAGTTGACCACCACGTTGCAGCCCTGCTTTGCCAGCGCGACACAGACAGCCCGGCCGATGCCCCGGCTTCCGCCGGTGACGACGGCGGCACGGGTCAGCTTTTCTTCGCTCATGCCTGTGCCTCCTTCCAGCTGGTGAGGAAAGCTTCCAGCTCTTCTGCCGTCTCGACAGCGGTGCAGTGGATGTCTGCGCCCAGCGTCTTTTTCACGAAGCCGCTCAGGGCCTTGCCCGGGCCGACTTCGAGAATGTCGGTGACGCCCAGCTCGCCCAGACGGCGGAGGGTATCTTCCATGTAGACGCTGCTCTGCACCTGCTTTTCCAGCAGAGCGGGGATGCTGTCGCGGTCTGCCTTTTCGCGGCCGAGGCAGTTGAAGAGGGCAGGCGTCTCCATCTCGCCGAAATGCTCAGACGCAAAGCGCTTTGCCAGCGCGTCACCGGCGGGGTGCATCAGCTTGGTGTGGAAGGGGCCGCTGACCTTCAGCGGGATGCAGCGGCGGGCGCCCGCGGCTTTTGCCAGCTCAGCGGCCTTTTCCACGGCGGCTTTTTCGCCGCCGATGACCAGCTGGCCCGGGCAGTTGTAATTGCAGATCTGGACACAGCCCAGAGCGGACGCCTCTTCGCAGCACTTTGCCAGTGCATCGCGGTCAAGGTTCATCACAGCGGTCATGCCGCACTCGATGCCCTTGGCGGCGTCGGCCATGGCCTTGCCGCGGAAGGCGGCCAGCTCCACAGCCTGCTTGGCCTTGAAGACACCGGCGGCTTCCAGCGCGGAGTATTCGCCCAGCGACAGACCGGCCAGATAGTCGGCCTTGACGCCGTTTTCCTTCAGGACAGCCGTGACACCGGCGGCGAAGGCCACCATGCAGGGCTGGGTGTACTGAGTCAGATTCAAAACGCCTTCCGGGTCGTCGAAGCAGACGCTCTCCAAATCAAAGTCAAGGTCTGCGGCGTTGAACGCCTCCCGGAACGCGGGGTATCTCTCGTAAAGGTCTTTGCCCATGCCGGGGTGCTGAGAGCCCTGACCGGCATACAGAATGGCAAGCTTCATTGGTGTTTCCTCCAATCATCCATCAGTTCATCCATCAGCTCCCGGACACTGCGCATCCGGTCGAGACGGCCCACGTTGGCCCCGCAGAAGAAGAGCCCCTCTTCCACATTGCCCTTCACGGCCTCGATGAGGGCGTGGGTGATGCAGTAAGGCACCTTGGCCGGCTCACAGGCTTTGAGGCAGCGGGCGCAGTGCTTCGGCGGGAAGCGCAGGCCCTGCTCAAGCTTCTGCACCAGCGGAGTGGCCAGCGCACGGCCCGGCATTCCCACAGGGCTGTGGATGATGCGCACATCCTCGGGCTTGGCCGCCAGCAGGACATCTTTATAGGTCTGGCTGGCGTCGCACTCGTAGGTGGGGATGAAGCGGGTAGCGAGCTGTGCGCCCGCAGCACCCATCTTAGTATACTGGGCGATGTCCTCGCCCGTGTAGACGCCTCCGGCCACGAAGACCGGGATGTCGTGGCCGAACTGAGCCTCGAAAGGCTTCACCTCGGCCAGCACTTCGGGCAGGATCTCGTCGAGGGTCTGGCATTTTCCGGCCAGAAGCTCTTCTTCCGAAAAGCCCAGATGCCCGCCGGCCTTGCAGCCCTCGATGACCACGAAGTCGGCGGTGCGGCTGAAGGCTTTTGCCCACCGGCGGAGGATGAGCTTTGCAGCACGTCCGCTGGACACGATGGGTGCCAGCGCAACATCCGCTTTTTCCACCAGACCGGGCAGCTCCAGCGGGAGGCCCGCACCCGATACGATGGCATCCACGCCCGCCTCCACAGCCGTGCGGACGGCGTCGGCGTAGTTCTGGGTGGCGACCATCGCGTTGATGGCCACCAGTCCCGCGCCGCCTGCGATCTCCTTCGCTTTGGCGATTTCTTTTTTCAGCGCACGGAGATTCGCTGCGCAAGGGTCGCGGGCAAAATCGGGTTCGCGGTAGCCTGTGTCGGCGGTGGAGATGCACCCCATGCCGCCGCAGGCCGCGACCGCACCGGCCAGCCCGCCGAGGGAGACGCCCACGCCCATGCCGCCCTGTAAGACAGGCACGGCCAGCGGCTTGCCTGCGAGGGTCAGCATAACTCGCTCAGCGAATGCATCCGCTGCCTCCCGCTCTCCCACAGCTCGTCGAGGATGTCAGCCACAGGCCGCACCTCGTGGAGCATACCGGCCACCTGACCGGCCATCAGACTGCCGGTGGCGGTGTCGCCCTCAAAGACGGCGCGCCGCAGACTGCCCAGCGTGTATTTTTCCAGCTCCATCTTGTCGGCACCGGCCTTTTCCTGCCGGACATACTCGCGGCTCATCCGGTTTTTCAGCACACGGACGGGGGTGCCGCCGATGCGGCCGGTGACGATGGTGTCGCTGTCCTTGGCGCGCAGAAGCGCGGCCTTGTAGTTCTCGTGGACGGGGCATTCCTCACTGACCAGCAGGCAGGTACCCACCTGCACGCCGCAGGCTCCCAGTGCGAAGGCTGCAGCCAGCTGGCGGCCATCGGCGATGCCGCCCGCCGCGATGACAGGGACATCTACAGCGTCCACCACCTGCGGGACGAGGGCCATGGTGGTCATCTCGCCCACATGGCCGCCGCTCTCGGTGCCTTCGGCGATGACGGCATCCACGCCCAGAGGGGCAAGGTGCTTGGCCAGAATGGCCGCCGCCACCACGGGGATGACCTTGATACCGGCTTCCTTCCACATGGGGATGTACTTGCCGGGGTTGCCCGCGCCGGTGGTGACGACCTTGACGCCCTCTTCCACGACGATTTTGGCAAACTCGTCGGCCTGGGGGTGCATCAGCATGATGTTGACGCCAAAGGGCTTGTCGGTGAGCTCCTTGCAGCGGCGGATGTTCTCCCGCAGCGTCTCAGCGTTCATGCCGCCTGCGCCGATAAGGCCCAGCGCACCGGCGTTGGAGCAGGCAGCGGCAAACTCGCCGGTGGCGATGTTGGCCATGCCGCCCTGAATGATGGGGTATTTCGTGCCTAATATCTCGTTGAGTAATTTCATGTAAATCGTCCTATTGATAGGTTTTACTTTAGAGCGCTCACCCGTGAAGAACCTCTCAGTCTGCTTCGCAGACAGCTCCCCTGATAGGGGAGCCACTGGCGTGCCGGTCAAGTCCACGCTGGACGAGCAAAGCTCAGTATTTCGGAAACGGCAGTGCCCTGTTGTCCAGGTCAGCACCGGCTTGACAAGGTGCGTTTGTCCAGAAATTCCTGCCCTCGTAAGCAAGGCCCGCTCTTTTGCGCCATAAAAAAGCTTTCGGCAATCAGTGCAAAGTGGCCCGGCCTGCCAAGGCCTCCCCTCGATAGGGGAGGTGTCAGCGCATCAGCGCTGACGGAGAGGTTCATACGTAACCAGCATCCCGCCCCAGGTCAATCCGCCGCCGAAGCCGATGCAGGATACCTTCTGCCCAGCTTTGAGCAGACCGGCTTCGGCCATCTCGTTGAGGGCCACCGGGATGCTGGCCGCGCTGGTGTTGCCGTGGCGGTCCATATTCTTGTAGAACTTTGCGGCGTCGGCGTGGAGCGCTTTCACACAGTGGTCGATGATGCGGCTGTTGGCCTGATGGCAGACCACCCAGTCCACATCGTCCAGCGCCAGCTGCGTCTCGTCCAGCACCGCGTGCAGACAGCGGGGCAGTGCGTCCACCGCAAAGCGGAAGACGGCACGCCCGTCCATGCTGATGGGGGCCGAGCCGGTACGGCAGGGGCCTCCTGCGTGGATAGCCTCGTCGCCCCGTGCGCCCAGCGTGATCGCAAACGGTGCGTCGCACAGTTCAAAGATCGCTGCGCCCGCACCGTCGCCGAAGAGCACACAGGTGGAGCGGTCGGTCTGGTCCATCAGGCGGGACAGCGCCTCGCAGCCCACCACGAGGGCGTACCGTCCGCCCATCGTCGCCATCAGACCGCGGGCCACGGCGGTGCCGTAGATGAAGCCCGAGCAGGCGGCGTTGACATCCAGCGCGGGGCGGTTTTCGGGCAGACCCAGCGCCCGCTGCACCTGACAGGCCACACTTGGGGTGGCGTCAGGTGCCGAAAGGGTCGCGCAGACACAGCAGGCAATATCCTGCGGCGAAAGACCACTGCGCTCCAGCGCCTGCTTTGCCGCCGCGATGGCCAGCGTGGCGGCGGATTCTTCCTCCGTACACCAGTGGCGGGCGCGGATGCCGGTGCGGGTGGTGATCCACTCGTCGCTGGTGTCCACGGTGCGGCTCAGCTCTTCATTGGTGACCGTGCGGCCGGGCAGAGCTCCGCCGGTGGCGATCAACTGCAAACCGTTCATGCTCGTTTCGCTTCTCCGATCTGACGAAATTTTTTGTACCGCTGGTCGGCCAGTGCCTTGCCGCTCATCTTGCAGAGGGCGGTGAGGTGGTTTTTCAGGGCCGTATCCATGGCGGCAAACAGGGCCGCGTGGCTGCGCTGTGCGCCGCCCACAGGCTCCGGGATGATCTCCTCGACGATGCCGTCCTTGTAGAGGTCCTGTGCGGTCAGCTTCATGATCTCGCAGGCTTCGCCGCTGCGGGAGGGATCCTTCCACAGGATGCTGGCGAAGCCCTCAGGGCTGAGCACCGAGTAGACGGCATTTTCCAGCATGAGGATGTGGTTTGCCACACCCAGCGCCAGTGCGCCGCCGGAAGAGCCCTCGCCGGTGACGACAGCGATGACGGGGACCGTCAGACCGCTCATCTCCATCAGGTTTCGGGCGATAGCCTCGCCCTGTCCCCGCTCTTCGGCCTCCTTGCCGGGGTATGCGCCCGGCGTGTCGATGAAGGTGATGATGGGGCGGCCAAACTTTTCGGCCTGCTTCATGAGACGGAGGGCCTTGCGGTAGCCCTCCGGCCCCGGCATACCGAAGTTGCAGGCCATGTTCTCTTCCAGCGTGGAACCTTTGCGGTGTCCGATGACGGTCACGGGCATCCCGTGGAAGCGGGCGATGCCGCCCAGAATGGCGCTGTCCTCCCGGCACTGACGATCGCCGCACTGCTCAAAGAAATCGGTGAACAGAGCA
>OKSF01002619.1_pt1 | contig 11843 bp, 7 predicted proteins | sample 1606061 | NCBI WGS metagenome assembly OKSF01 (sample SAMEA3541567, study PRJEB24748) | human gut metagenome | biome: human gut; feature: human-associated habitat; material: faeces | place: China | collected 2012 | reverse complement strand
TCCCCTCCAAAATCTGAGCATCCACAACATCCAAATCCAAAATATCTCGAATAAACGCCACCGTCACCTCAGGCAGGCTAAAAATCTTCTTAGCCATGATATCCAAGGTTGGTGAGACATGCTTGTGTCTTTTTTCCATCTACTTCTCCTTAGTCAAAAATAGAGGGTTGTCCCCTCTACTTCTATCTATTCGGAAAAAGCAAATGAAAGCTTGCAACTACCCCTTAAATGCTTCCACAAAAGCCTTGAGTTCTTCGTCTGCTTCTGGTGTCGTTCCATGAAGCTGGCCAAGCATGTCAAGAAGGGACGCTGTCTGACTTTCAATCGTCGCATTAGTCTGATTAATCTTAGCCACGATCTCTGTCAGTGGCTCCACTTCCTCTTCCTCAAAGGTATCCACATAGCGAGGAATATTAAGGTTGTAGTCATTTTCCACAATCTCTTCAAAGCTAGCCAGATGAGCGAACTTGTCCATATCCTCACGACTCTTATAAGCATCAAGAATCTTCTCAATATGGGCATCTGTCATGATGTTCTGATTTTTCCCCTTATCAAACTCCTTAGAGGCATCGATAAAGTAAACATCACGATTGGTGCGGTTCTTTTTGAGAATGATAACCGTCGTCGGAATACTGGTGTTAAAGAAGATATTAGCCGGCAGACCGATAACCGTATCAATAGCACCTTCTTCTAACAAAGCCTTACGAATCGTCCCTTCGGCATTACCACGGAAGAGCACCCCATGAGGTAGGACGATGGCCATAACACCATTGTCTTGTTTCAAGTGATAGTATCCATGCAGGAGGAAGGCAAAATCAGCCTTAGACTTAGGTGCTAGTTTCCCAAATGGTGAGAAACGAGGGTCATCCATGAATCCTGAGCTAGCAGACCACTTGGCCGAATAAGGTGGGTTCATAAGAACACCGTCAAAGTTAGTCGGCTCTTGAGTTGGCCAATCCTCATCCAAGGTATCAGCGTTATGTAAAAACTGGTTTTCAATCGGCACACCATGCAGAATCATGTTCATACGTGCCAGGTTATAGGTTGAGGTATTCAACTCTTGACCAAAGTAAACCACTGTCTGTGGCTGGCGTGAATAGCGTTTGGCATTAAGCAAGAGCGAGCCTGACCCCATAGTCGCATCATAAAGGGTAAAGCCTTGCTTGTCCTCACGACCTAAAAATGCTATCTGAGTCATGAGCTTGGCAACAGGTTGCGGTGTATAGAACTCACCAGCTTTCTTACCTGAATCCGTCGCAAACTGACCAATCAAGTACTCGTAAGCATCCCCCAACATATCACCAGCATGACCTGCCACATCTAAGACAGCCAACTCTTTCATCACAGCCGCAACCGTCTGGTTTTGCTTTTGAGGAGTCGCCCCAAGTTTCTTAGAGTAGAGGTCGATGTCTTCAAAAAGGTTTTCATAAAGCTCGTCACTCTGCTCAATATCACGGAAGCCCTGAGCCAAGTCCTCTAGCTGGAAGCTTCCATCATTCACTCGCTCTACCAAGGCCGTAAAGGTCAAGTCAGGATGAATGGCGTAGCTCATCTCATCAGTGATGACTGCCAAGAGGTCCTCGTGAGTCTCCTCGTCCTCGTAATATTTACGATAGACCATTAGTGCCTCTTCCAAGCTTTCTGTCTCTTCCTCCATGGTCTCTGCCACAAAAAAGAGCATCTTGTCCGACAAATACTTGTAAAAGACCATGCCCAAGAGATAAGACTTGTAGTCGTTAGCATCCATCTTAGAGCGGAGCACATCCGCTGAGTTCCACAGGGCTTGATAAAGCGACTGGGAGGTTTGTGTTGTTTCTGACATAATGTTTCTTTCTTTGTATTTTTGAATGTTATCCTATTCGTTCTAATAGCCAATCACGTCTGTTTCTACTTCCTTGATGACCTCATCAGAAATCTTAGAAATAGGAAGTTGGTAAATGGTGTTTTGACGTGGGTTGAAAATGCCTAGATTTTCAATAGTTTGAAACTCTAGATGAATCGAACGCCTACCCATGAGATAGTAAATCAGCAGCTGCAAGGTATGGTCCTTATTGGGCTTGCTGGTGGTGACTTTAAAGTCCCAAAGGGTATCTTTGGTTAGGAAATCCCCATCACCAGTCGTTATGGTAGCCGTATAAGCCCCTTCCATGGTAAAACCATCCGTAGTCACAGAACCAAAGGCCTTGAAAAAGCTCAAACTACGCTCAACCATGATACGAATATTAGCAATAGTAGCCTGATCTGGGACAATCCTCTCCACTGGACGATAAGCCAAAGGACCCGCACGAAAGGCACTATCAAAACCTGCCAACTGACAAGCCCTAGTAATCGACAAATCATCTAGCCCCTTAATTCCATGCAGAAGCTCCAAAGCCTTAGCCTCCATCCTCATGGCTCTAGCACCAAGCAAGGAAATCTCAAAAGCCTCCTCAACGGATGTACCATCCATGAAACGACTGAGATAGTCCACAGCAGTCCCAACCAAACTAGCCGCAATAGACTCTTCAGGATTAAGAACCTGACCATCATCAAGCGTCGTCACAGTAAAAGCCTTAACAGGCAGATAACCACCACGGGGCTGCTTAATCTGTTTAATACGTTGTGTTACTGATACCATGTTTGTCCCCTTTGAAAATAGTCTGGCTTATCTTTTATATCTTTCATCAATTTTTTCAGTAAATATAAAACCTTCCTTCTCCATCTTTTCAAGTCTCGGTTTAATTTTAGAAATGACAGACTCCTTATAATCAGTATGCTTATGAGGGGATTCAAACAAATATCTACCAGTCCAAATAGTATACCTCTTGTCCTCAGAAATAATATCAAATCCTTCATAGCCTAGTTCATTCGTAATAATTGATTGAAAAATCCAAAATGATAGGAATTCTCTGTCATCAAATAATTCTATAGCCTCCCAAATAGTATTATCCCAATACTTAAACTTTTCAAATAAACCCTTACTACTTAAATAGGTCAACAGAAAAAAGTCCTTTCTACGTAAGTTTGAAAAAGTCTCAGTATCTATTCTTAAATCAGAATAATATAGTCCTAGTTCGTGAAAACTAAGCAAGTCGTGTTTATTGAGAAAATATATGATTTCAGACTGATCCAACTTTTCATTTCTAAGGATAGGCTCCCACATATTTATAATCCTAATAATAACATCTTCAGTCAGAGGTGAATTCCTTTCATATGAAGGTATAACCTCATTCAAACTTTCTTGAACAATAAAATTCATTGAAGGACTATTCTTAAACTTCATTGATTCTTTTATTACCATAATCAAAAGTTGTTTTTTCATTTTTTTAGAAAATACTCGGAATTGACTAGATAAGTATTGGTAAAAATCAGATGATTGATCTGACTCAATAATCTCTGATATTAATTCCTCTGATTTACTAGTAAACAGCAGATCTAACTCAATTTTTGTTCGGTTACTCGTTTGTTCATATAATAAATATTCTAACTTATTCTTTTTGAAACTTAATGGATAACCTAAATTATCTGAACTCTGAATTTCAGATAATTGTTCTTTTAGCGTATGACCTATACTTATTATGTCCTGAAAATCTGACTCTTCTGATTTCTCCACCTTAATTGGTTCACCTTTAAGCAGATTTATATATAAATCTGGATAAAATAAATAAGCATAAATCACTAGTAATTGCTGTTCAACCTGAACATGGTCCAACTTTCCTCTTGTAAAGAATTCTTGATTGACATAATCATTAAAGTGTTCTCTATCTCTTAGATTCTTCTGATCAGAACTTATTCTTTTTTTAAAATCATTAGAAAGCCCTATATTAAATTTATCTTCTAGAACACTAAAATAGTTATTCCATATTTTAGAAGGATGTAAATCAAATGGCAGTTCAACTTGTCTATCAATTATTTTTGATAGATAATTATCATCATTTTTATGAACTTTTGTAATATCACCAACAAAAACAATAGGCAACTTTCCATTTATCAAACTGAAAAGTTTATAACTTTCTTCCTGTTGCTTTTCAGACATTCTATCAAAGTCATCAATAATTAGGACTTTCGATAGTTTTGGTAATTTACTTAGTAAGAAACAATAAAATTCATCCGATTTTTTCTTAAAGACTTGCCATACAGCAACTATTAATGCTACTACTCCACCTAATTTCAAAATCAGAGACTTTGAGCCACCAAAAAATTTACTTAACCCAATATCAACAACATTAGTCATCAGTATAGAAACAGCCACTAGAAGAACAACACCTACTCTTATAGCCCAGTATAATAATGGATGTAATTTTGAGAATGCAATCTCAATAGTTGACCTAGTATCTGTTAGTCTCCAAAAATCAATGGTAATAAGCTTTTTGAGGGAATTTTTCTTCACCTCTTCTAAGAATTCAGTCTTACCAGATCCCCAACTACCATTTAAAAAATACGTTTTATTATCATTGAGTAATTCAGCAAAATTTTTCGTAGCAACTGAGGTGTCAATGTGCTCTAACTTAATGAATTCATGCTCCATATCTCACTTTCTCCTTATAAGAACATATCTTGCAAGAGTTTCTTTTTCAAGGTCTCAAGCTGAATGATTTTATCTTGATAAGAAGTGATAAGCTGGTCAAGGTTTGAGAAATAGGCACCGATGGCTTGCTGTTCTCGAATATTCGAAGGTGCCTGTACTTTAATCTTAGAAAATTCCTTTTTTGTGATATGAGGTTGTGCTGAACCAACTTGATTTACTTTCATAAAATCACTAATCAAGTTTCCACGCAAAATAGCTAAAATATATTCATGAGATATTTTGTCACCTAATAAAGGTCTTAAAATAAGCATAGCTGAATTTATTCTAACCGAACTATAATCTCGTTGGATATTTTCATCATAATACGCTACATTTCCAAGTGTCCCTCTACTAGTTAGAATAAAATCTCCTAAAATTAACTTACCATTTCTTAATTCTTTATCCTTTTCTTCTGAAATAAATTTTATTGAACTAAAATCTAATCCTGTCTTTTTTACATTACCAGTATCTAAAAATAAGGTGTGGCCAACATTGAAAAAATCACTTTCTCCTGGATATTTTTTTCCTCTATCACCATCTATTATTTTGAAGATATCTGCCATTTTTAAACATTCCCACTCACCTTCAAATTCATCCAAACGTATCTCAGGTACTGTCTGTCCAGCTTTTGGGAACATTTTGGAGAGCATGGCTGCCTTGAGTGATTGGTAGTTAGCGAGATTGACCTTATAGCTAGAAAGAAGGTCGTCGACAATGCGGAATAGAGAGCCAATGGCGGATTGTTCTGGGAGAGATGGAACTAATGTCTTTATTGATTTAAATTTTCTTAATGATAGTACTTTTTGTCCAGTCCCCTCAGCTTGTAACATCGCTTGCTTTGTTATTGATGTGTTTAGAAGTTTCAGATAAAAGTCACTATCACCTTCTACAATACTAAAAACCGGATAAAAATAGCTGATTATCCCTTTATCCAAAAGGTCATTTCTATTGAACTTAAACACACCATTATCACTTCTAGATCGATATGTAAAAAAACCCTTCGGTAGCACGAAATAACCAATATTACTATCTGTAGTAACTTGCCTATTTGAAAAATAATCTTCCTGTCTCACAATACCCTTATTTTGAGAAGAAGTTAAAACTGGGTATTGGTTTTGAACTGTAGTTTTTTCAACATAATCTTCAATATGTTCTCCTACAGTACATAGTTCCCATGGTTCCTCAAACCCTTTAACTCTTACCAAAGGTATATTCTTTCTCTGGCTTATCATCATTTTCCTTTCTTCTTAATTGAATTATATAGGTTTTTGCCACTTTATATTAGATTTTAGTGATTACTCACCAAGCTATTTTTCCGTAATAATCATTACTTTTAAAGTAGTTTACTCACTTTTCGACCATAATCTAGTTAATACTACATCATCACTATTCGGTCTAATTATTTTTTCTTTCTCTACCTTTACAAATACTGGTACTTGGATAGCATTACCAGTAATTATAACCTCTCCTTTACCTAAACTTGGAATTTTATTAAAGGATGTTTTATCCAAGGTAGGCATAGTATTTACCAGCATTCGTAAATCATTATCATTAACCAATCTATGGATGAAATAATTATGAACCTGTGAAAGAATAGTAGGTGAAATATCTGCAGGTCGTTGACTAGATAAAGTTAAGTAGAAACCAAATTTTCGCCCTTCTTTAATGATTTCCTCAAAAATATTCAATCTATAGTCCTGCCAAGTATCTCCTACAGAATGGTTTTGAGCATTTAAAATATTATGTGCTTCATCAATAATCAAATGACTGGTACATGTAACATCGTTTCCTGCTATTCTCGCTTTCTGTTGATCATAGATCATCTTAGAGATAAGCATAGGAATTAATCTAGTAATCTCCTGATTAGCATGGACTAGGTTGATAATATTCAAACTAGAAAAATCACCTTCAATACTGTCTTTGACTTCAACAACTTTCTTCAAACTATTTAAAGCTGTATCAATTCTATGAAACAAAGGATTAATATGTTCTATGTTTGTTGATTTCCAAGTACTATAGTGAACTTTTTGAAATTCTAAAAAGAACTTTAGTCTGTCTATCAAGTCCAAAGAATCAAAACTCTCTGCAAGATTTTGCCTAATTTTATTTATTTGTAACTTTTTTTCTTCCTGTACAGTTAAATCAGACTTATCATTTAAATAAATGTGTTCTTCTCCCTGAGTAAAATAAGCTTTTGATGTTGCATAGTACGATAATGAGGAAACTTGATTAAATATCATCCAATTATCTCTTGCTATGTATGACTTTGCTACTTTGATCCAATTATCTCTTGAATCGGACAATGCTGCGTCTCCAGTTGTAAGAATTTTTTTCAACGTTCCAACCACAAATTTTGCAATAACTTCTCCCGTATGTTCTTTTTCGCTCCACTCTTTCATTGCTTTCCTCAGAAATGGAACTTGAGTTGCTGAAGTAGCGCCAAATAAAATTGAAAGGATGTCTGGATCAAAAAGGTATTCTTCAGTAATTGGGATTTTTTTTGATGTTTTACTCCTTGTTTTAACATTAAATACTTTTTTATGGTTACCGGTTATACCAAAACTATCAATTTTAGTATATTCACCATTAAAATCAATAACATAGAATTTTGAATGCTCTAAAATTTTCTCTTGATACTCTGACCGGAATAGTTCTAGAAATAACTTGTGCAAAGTATTAGATTTACCGCTACCAGTATTTCCAAAAACACCGATATGAGAAGCAAAAATTTTATTAATAGATAAAGGAACAACTTGACCTTCCAAGATTGACTTGCCAATAGAAATTGTGGGCTCTGCATCATTAATCCCATATATTAATTCTAAATCCTTTTTCGAAGTAATACATACCTCATTACCAATCATTGGCACATACTGACTTGTGACTTTGAATTCACCATTTTCAATTACGCCTTTAGTTTTTAAATGAACGATTCGATTTATCGAATTTTTTGAAAAACGATTATCAAATTCTGTACTTCGAATTGTATTTTGTTGATCAGCAACTTTTTCAGTAACAACAGAAGCGATAATTTTTACATTATTCTGTAAAATTGTTAGATATGCTCCGATTTTTGCTCCTTGTAACACATCACCATACCATAAATATTCTGCATCATTAGATAAATGATACATTCCAACTTGAGAAATATCACCATCAACACCAACAATGACACCCAGTTTTTTGATATTTGACTTCATACTAATTATTCCTCAAAAGATACATCTCTAAGTAACTCAGTTAGATTGCTAAGATCGAAACTAAACCATTCACTTCCATCTTCGCTTTTTTGCTTTGATTTATACTTTTCCTCTAATTCATTAGGTGTAATGACATTTAGATTTCTTGGACAATCACTGAGGCCCAAATTTGTTAATATTGTTTGTTTATCAGATTCAAAATAACAAAATATAAAGACATTTAGTTCAGGATTTTTCAAAGATCTGTTCAGCATTTTAGCAATATGTTTATCTTGAAACGAGAATCCAATAACAATAAGAATAGATTGTGGTTTATCTAGCTCAAGTTGAAATACTCTTAGCATGTCATGAAAATGGTTATTTAGAAATGTTTCTTGACCTTCTATGCCAGTTGGTTTAACTACCACTGGATTTTCAACTACACTTTGTCTTATTAAAATATTGCCCTCTTGATCTCTTTCCCAGTTCATCGAACCATGTGGTTTAATCAAAGATAATGTAGGAAGTTCATTAAGGTAGTTATCATTTAATCCTCTATATGCGACAGACTTATTATAATTAGCACTATCTAAAATCCTATTAAAATATCCATTACTTCCATCATTGAAAACAAATGATTCATATTTCATCAATTCATCCAATGACTTCTCAATGAAGAGATCGTAGTTAGTAGTAAATATATTAATATTTTTTGTCACTTGTCTAGAATTTGCATGGTAAAGTAGTTGAAGTATAACTTTAATAAATTCAGAATATCTTTTTAAAACTGCTTTAATAATTTCTTCTTCACTAGCCTTGCTAATATCTTCAAGAACTTTCTTAGAAACATCTTTAACTTTATCGGATAGTGAATTATTAGCTTTCTCATCTGAAATATCTTCACCTTTGAAAAAAGACATTAAAGGTATTGCAGGAACTGAAGTCCCTGATCCAATTAAAAAATTAAGTCTCTTAGTCATTGCAAAATAACGCAACTGTTTTATATCAAATTTTTCAACCATATATTTTCCTCAAGTAAAATCAAATACTACCCTCTACCTCCCCACTCTCAATGGTTCAATAACCTCTTCAATGAGTTTAGTGTAGGCTTCTTTGATGTGTTTTTTGTAGCTGAGTGGGTTGAGGGCATCAGCTGTTTCTGCTTTGTAGTCTTTGTAGCGTTGACTCTTGGTGAGCTGGCTTTCTCCTGATTGCTTCTTGGCACCCTTACGATAGTGTTGAACATAGTAACGAAGTTCATCGAGTCCGACATACCATTTTCTGGCAAAGCGTTTTAGATGGTCGTCGATGATGGCTTCAATCATAGTGTCTAAGACGCCAGTGATAGATTGTCCTTGGTAATCTTTAGGGTTGGCTTGGACTTCTTTCCACAGGTTTCGGATAATTTCAGCTAGTTTAGGATTGGTGCGTTCCAGACTCTGGATATAGTTATCAACCGTTTCGATGTCCTTGTCACTGAGAGCCTGTGGACTATCCTCCTCCTGCTGAATCATACTTTGAATCAGTGTCAGGATGTAAGCATAGTTAATCTCGTCGACTTGGACGGATTCCAGTTCATAGTGGATATCAAAGAGATTATCATAACCATCGTCTTCAGCTCGGCTTTTGAGCTCTGCTAGGATATTTTGATAGATTCCCAGATAGGTTTCGAGCTTTTCATCTGATAGGCCTGTCTCCGCATAGATAGCCGCTTCATCGTATTCGCTATAGACACGGATAGATGCCAGATACTTGTCAAAGGTTTGGTAAGCCTTGGCAATGCGACGGAGTTGTGAGCTAGTGGCCTGCTCAATCGTGATGACATAGTTTTCCACATCTTCCACTTTTACTTGAAAGTCTATCCAGGCTTGGATGAAGTTGGCTTTTTCTTCTTCCCAATCTGGGGCAGTGACGTCATTTTCACCTCCGTTTGAGTAGAGTTTAAGGGCGTTATCCACAGCCTCTTTAAAGGCCTCTGGTCTTTGGAAGGTGATGATATGACCATAACGCTTTTTACTGTCAAATATGCGGTTGGTGCGACTAAAGGCTTGAATCAAATCCTGTGGACGCATAGGCTTACGGTCGATAAAGAGAGTCGACAAACATGGGGCATCAAAACCGGTCAAAAGACGGTCAACGACGATAACCAAATCCAACTGCTCATTACGAGGAATGTATTTGTCCAACTTTCTGGCTAAACGATTATTGATATCCGTGTTAAAGCCACGCAAATCAGCCATAGTAAAATGGGTACCGAACTCCTGATTGTAGTCGTCCATGACCTGTTTCATGTGGTCTTGGTAGGCGATAGACTCTTCTTCATTTTCCGACACTGAGTAGGTGACCGTCACCTTGGGAAAGTCGGGTAGCACGCGCTTAACTCGCTCTGACACCTTGACACGTTCGTGTCCTGCCTTGATACTCTTGAGCAAATTGTAATAAGCCTGAGCTTGTGGAATGGACTTAACCGTTAAGATAGCCTCGTAGGTCTTGCCCACACCATTTGGAAAGCCCAACTGTTGATAACTTTTGTTTAGGATAGCATCCAAGACTTCTAGCATGTGTTCTTTATCTTCATAGACAGAGTCAGGAAGTTCTTTTTCAGGAATCGGCGAAATAATGGTATTCCGATAGTCCACCTTGAATCCCAGTACTGCTCCGTCATGGATGGCTTCTTTGACCGTATACTCGTGTAGGCGTTCCCCATATTGTTGGTGGGTGGTTTGTGCCAAATCGCCTAATTGCTTGCGTTTATTTTCCTTGAAAATCGGTGTGCCTGTAAAGCCATACCAGAGCGAATTGTGAAAAAAGCCTTTGATATCCTTTTGAGTCTGAGGCGTGACCGCACGGTGACATTCATCCACAACGAAAGCCACACGAAGGTCTTTGATTTTTTCCGAATCCTTTTGGTATTTACCTTCTTGGAACTTGCGCATCATGGTAGTGATTTTCTGGATAGTCGTCACAATCACACGCTTATCATTTCCCGCCAAACGCTTGACCAAGTCATGGGTATTGTCCGTTTCGTCGATGTCAATGACATCATTAGCAGCGTAGGAAAGAAAGGATGACGTTGTCTGCTGGTCAAGGTCTCTACGGTCCACGACGAAGATTGTCTTTTGAATGGCTGGAATCTGCAAGAGGTTGCGAGCCACCTTGTAGGAGGTTAGGGTCTTACCAGAACCCGTGGTATGCCAGATATAGCCTGATTCCTGACGACGAGAGGCATCTTGAACAGACTCGATAGCATGAATTTGATAGGGACGTAAGAGGATGAGGGCTTTTTTACTATCGTCAATAACAGAGTACTGCATCACCATCTGATGGGCACGTGGAATAGACAGGACTTCGTGGGCAAAGTCCATGAGACTGGTCATAGGTTTATTGTCTTTATCCACCCAAGATGTCAAGAATTGTTTATTAAGCTTATCCTCTCGTGCAGCTGCGATATAACGTGTATCTACTTTATTCGTCACAACAAACATCTGAAGGGCCGAATAGATGCCACGTAACTTTCCTTCACGGTCATACTTTTTGATTTGATGAAAGGCATCCAAAAAGGCCACTCGTGGACTCTTGAGCTCGATATGGATAAGAGGAAGACCATTGATCATCAGCGTCGTGTCTAAACGACGGTCCTGATCTTGTGGATAAGCCTTATCACGTTCTACTTGATTGACCACTTCGTAACTGGATTTTCCAGCAGCAATATTGTCACGCCAGATGACAGAAAGGCGGATAGTTCCAAGACTAGCATCTTCACGCTGTACCTCGACTTTAGCAATACCATTCTCACCTGCCAACCACTTAGCAGCTTCATAATAGTTAATGAAGTTAAGCTGGTTCTTGATTTGGCGTTTTTCCTGCTCGGTCAAGGGATAGTCAGCTAGTAGGGCAACGTTATTTTGCGCTAACTTTTCAAAAAAGTTGTCCCATAACTGACCTTCATTTTTTAAGTCTGGGCGATAGGTCCACTGGCTCTCACCAGAGGTTAATTGCTCGATTAATTGACGTTCTATCTCAAGTTCTGGAGTAACTGCTGGCATGACTTATCCTTTCAAAACTGTCGTAATCCCTTACATTATAGCATTTTCACGGTTTCTTTCATAGTTTTGGGA
>OKSF01002599.1_pt1 | contig 11944 bp, 15 predicted proteins | sample 1606061 | NCBI WGS metagenome assembly OKSF01 (sample SAMEA3541567, study PRJEB24748) | human gut metagenome | biome: human gut; feature: human-associated habitat; material: faeces | place: China | collected 2012 | reverse complement strand
AACTTTATTAATATATCATGTTGTCAATCAGATGTCAACAATTATTTATAACTTTCAATTTGAAACATCTCAGCAGCTCTTAACTGCTTTGACAACGATAACTACTATACAGTGTAACTCAATCATTGTCAACAGCTTATCCCAACTTTTTTATTTCAAGTTACCTTATTCGAATTTTATAACAATGAATTCATTTGATTGTTCGATTTTATCACTATCCATGTACCAAAGCTGTTAATATAAATTAACCATCTATTAAATTAACAAACATTTTTCTACTAAGTAAATTCAAGAATTTTTAATTAAGAAAATACTGAACTCAAAAAAACTATTAAAACTTTTAATGGGTACTTCACAATATTTTTCTATCTTGCTACACTTTAACAGTATTATCTTAATATATATAAAAGGAGAATTGATTTGGCAACTCTAATTGATTTCATACTGCATATTGATGTTCACTTAATCCAGATCGTTAACCAATTTGGTGATGCAACTTATTTAATCTTATTTGCTATTATCTTCATTGAAACTGGAGCAGTTATTATGCCGTTTCTTCCTGGAGATTCATTATTATTTGCTGCCAGCGCACTTGCTGCCGATCCCCGATACCACCTTAATATTTGGGTCTTCATCCTCATATTCCTCTGCGCTTGTTTCGGCGGTGATTCACTTAATTTTTTGATTGGCCATAAAATTGGGGAAAGCCTATCCAATCACTCACTGTTTGGTAAACTTATCAACAAAGAAAGCTTAGAGCGTGCTGAGGCTTTCTTTGAAAAACACGGTGCACCTGCTATTATCCTTGCCCGTTTCATTCCAATTATCCGAACCTTTGCTCCTTTTGCTGCAGCTGGTTCCGGTTTCCCTTATAAACAATTTATTAAATATAGTATTATTGGTTGTGTAATTTGGGTATTGCTTTGTTGCGGATGCGGATACTTCTTCGGTAATCTTCCTTTTGTTCAAGAACATTTCTCAGTCATCATTATTGGAATTATCGTTGTAACATTAATTCCAGCAGTAGTTGGTGCAATCCGTTCACGTTTTACTAAAGAAGATGCGTAATTCCCATTTTATCCATCCCCATATAATCAATAGTATCGATAAGGTAATCAACAACCACAGCGAAAAAAGTAATGTAAAAAAACTCTCGGGCATTAATAATATTATCGGGCTTGTCCTAGGATTGAATACCCAATCCATATTATTAAAAAAGAGATGGTGAAATTTGATAAAATAAGCATCAAAGTTTGTTATCCCCATAAAGCCACTAAAAACTAATAGAATAAATAGCACTTGAAACGGTAGAAGTAAGCGCCAAAGCTGATTCTGCCGTTTTTGTTTTTTTAAACCATAAATTAAAAGCGGAACTGCTCCAATTATTATTACTTCATTTGCCACAATAAGCTGCTTCACATCTGCAAAGTGATGCGTTGCTGAACGAGCAATTGGAAGATAATTTAGCTTTAACGTATTTATCCATGGTAATTGAAGATACTTAATTACCCTTAAATAATCTAACCTCAGCTTATGGGGAGAGACGCCCATTGAATTATGAGGGAATGTAAGGAATAGCGGTGATATATTAACCACAATAAAAAGAGCAATACTAACAGCCGTTATTAAACTAAGCAGTATTAATAGAATTGCCCTCGTCCATTGTACTAATTCATATTTGCCATTCATCAAGACTATTCACCTTATATGTTGGTTGAATCTTTTCTTTTATTACCTCTTCCGGTCGCGACAAGCCAGTATAGACCAGCAAACTATCCATCCCCACATTAATCGCCGCTTCAATATCAGTATGGTAATTATCACCGACCATTATTACCTTTTCTTTAGGTAACTGTACTTTTGCAAGTGCCATCTGCATAATGATTGCTTCAGGCTTACCAATCATTATCGGCTTCTGCTGCGTTGCATATTCTACTAGTTTTACAATTGATCCAGCTCCAGGTACCATTCCCCGTTCATTTGGCAAATTACTATCTGCATTCGTCCCGATAAACTTAGCTCCCTGACGAATCAGCAAGACCGCTTTTTCAAGCTTGGCATACGTAACGCTTGTATCAAGCCCAACAATTACGTAATCCGGCCTTTCATCAGTAATAATGAATCCCCGGTTTTGAAGTGCTGATTTCAATCCAGATTCACCGATTACATAAACTTTACTTCCTATCGGAGCAATCGATAGCAAATAATCCGCTGTTGCAATTGCAGTTGTATAAATATTTTCAGTAGTGACATTAATATTATGATTATTACGGAGATTGTTTGCAACAAAATCCGGGGTCCGTGTACTATTATTTGTTACAAACAAAACACATTTTCCTGCATCTTGTAGCCGTTTTATAAACCTAGCAGCTGCTGGAATTTGTTTTTTTCCCTTATATGTTGTCCCATCTAGATCAATAAAGTATCCTTGATAGTCTTTCATTATTTAGCCTAACTCCTCTTTTTTCGTTGATGCATTACGAATTTTTGATGATGTCCGTTCTTAACACGTTCAGCCTGCTGGTTATGCCGTTGACGCACATTTGCTTGCTTAATCTTACGTCGCCGTTCGTGAATAATCGGCGTAGTCCGTTTTTTTGAATTGCGCTGGCGATGACTATGCTGGCGCGGAATACAGATATCATTATTATGAATGATAAAGTAAGCACATCCAAAATTACAATATTCAAATAAATAATCTTCAATTGTCTCTACGCTTTGATCTGGCTCAAACAATGGATTATCACTATCATAAAATCCTTTTAACCGTAACTGATCATATCCCCAGTCACCAACGATATAGTCGTATTTGCTTAATACACTGCTAAAACGTTCAGCAAATTTTTCAGCGTCAAAACCATTACGGTATTCCTTAACTAACTCATAAGGGTGACCGTTTACTGTAAAATGAACCTTATCACTCTTCTCTACATGGTAGATTAACGATCGCTGCTCCTCACGCTGATCAATATAATCCTGAATTTTAGCTCGATTCATCTTTTCACATCCTTTTATACTTAAGCCTTAATATCCTGTCCTGGATATTGGATAGCTTTTTTATTTACAATCTCTTCTATTTCCTTAAAATTTAATGGCGCGCCAAACTTAGGCTTAACTGTAAGATAGTCAAGTTCTGGAGCGTCAATTCCCACATTAATATTTTCTTTAACGGGGACTGAATAATGGTGAATATGACCATGGAGATTAATTATCTGAGGTGCTATCCCTAACATCATTGGATAATGGGTTAAATAATATTGACGGTGATCATATTTTATCAATGCTCCTACATCATGAAACTGAAATTTAGGCAACCCATTAAATACATAATTATGATTCTGGAGGTATTTAAATAAGGCCCGACTATCATGGTTACCCTTTATAAGAATCAAATGACCATGCAGCTGCAATAGTATTTCAAGAATAGCCTGATATGCATCTCGCTGGGGCTTAACAAAATATAGAGCAATATCTCCTAGATGGTAAACAATATCATTCTCTCCAACCTTATTATTCCAATTATTAATTATTGTTTGGTTCATCTCATCAACATTAATAAAGGGCCGTGGCGCAAAATCATTCATTCCTAGTAAACTATCATGAAAGAAGTGAGTATCAGATGTAAAAAATTTCATAATTAACCCTCTCTCTTGACAATAATTATAATCATCTTAAATTCTAAAATAAAACGCAACTAGAGACAAACTTTTATTGCCGACTAGTTGCGTTTTATTGAATATATTTAAACTAAGTTAATTATTTTTCTTTAATCGTTCAATGTCACGAACAATCATTAACTCCTCATTAGTTGGAATCAATAATGTCTTAATCTTAGCATCATCCGCTGAAAGATCGCGCTCAACGCCATGACAATCGTTCTTTTCTTGGTCAATCTTAATGCCAAAGTAGCTTAACTTATCTGTAATCATCTTTCGTACAGGGACACTATTTTCACCAACACCAGCAGTGAATACAATAGCGTCAGCTCCGCCCATTTCAGCAATATAAGCACCAATGTAGCGTACAATTCGGTTAATGTAAATATCCAATGCTAATTGGGCACGATCATCGCCTTTTTCAGCAGCAGCAAGAATATCCCGCATATCCGGTGAAGTTCCAGATATACCAAGTAAACCGGATTTGTGGTTTAGAATATCAATCATTTCATCAGAAGATAAATTGAGTTTTCCTTGCATGAAAGCAATTAAGGATGGGTCAACATCCCCTGATCGAGTAGCCATTGTAATTCCAGCTACCGGGGTAAAGCCCATTGAAGTATCAAAAGACTTTCCATTTTTAACCGCAGTAATTGAAGCTCCAGCACCAATATGCATCGTGATTAATTTAAGTTCTTCAAGTGGCTTACCTAGCATTTCAGCAGCGCGAGCAGAAACATAACGGTGACTAGTCCCATGAGCACCATATTTACGAGCACCATATTTTTCATACCAATCATAAGGGACACTGTATAATGCATTCATTTCAGGCATATCAACATGGAATGACGTATCAAAAACAGCTACGGCAAATGCATTTGGCAATACTTTACGAAATGCTTGAACTCCAATTAATTCAGCAGGTTCATGAAGCGGTGCATATTCTGATAATTCATCAATCTTTTTGATAACATCATCATCAATCACTGTAGAATCCTTAAAGAATTCACCTCCAGCAACAATTCGATGACCTACTGCTGTAATTTCATCATAACTAGCAACGATGTTTAATGCTGTTAACTGGTCCAACAAGTAATTAACTGCTGCAGCATGATCAGCAAACGGCTTATCTTCTTCATGCTTTTGACCATCACCATATTTGATCTTAGCATGACCCATTTTCTCACCAATACGTTCAATAGTACCTTCAGCTACTACATCTTCGCTTGGCATATCAAATAACTTGAACTTAAGCGTTGAACTTCCAGCGTTAACTGCGATTGTTTTTGACATTGACTTTTCTCCTTTAACGTAAATTCGTTGTTACCCATTGACTAACATCATTCATAAATGAAGCAAATCTAGCTTTGTCTTTGAATGAAGGGAACTCGCCTAACAAAACCTTAACAGCTTGTTTACTATTACCACCTTGACGTTGTAATAATAAAATTGACTTTTGTGCATTCGGGTTAGCAAAAAGTTCTGCTGGTAGGTTAATAAGCCCCTGTAAATAAGCAACAGACTGAATCCATTTAACAAATGATTGTGATTCTTTAGTTTGAAATAAGCTACTTGGCACTAAGAACACCCCAAAAGCTCCCGGCTTAAGGTAATTCATTGCTTGCTCAATCAATAAATGATGGACATAAGAGTGTCCTTCCTTAGCCCTGGTTTGATAATTTTTAGTATTTTCATCAAGTGGATAGTAACCAATTGGCAAATCAGAGATAGCTAAATCACATTGAGGGATATCTAATGCTGTAATTGCATCCTGATGGTATAACTTAACATCAAGATGCTGGAGTTCTGTACTTACACTCGCAACTTGAAGCATATCCTCATCATTATCAATCCCAAAGCCAGCAATGTTCTTATCTCCATCTACTTTAAGCTGATTCATAACTGTTGTTAATAAATTAGCCGTTCCAACTGCTGGATCAAAAACCGTCTTGATTTCTTTAGTCTTAGTGACCTTTTCAATCAAGAAAGCCATGATTAAGCCAATTGTATCAGGAGTCATTTGATGGTTAGCCTGAATTGCGTCTTTACGAATTACTTTCAAAAAACTAAGCTGAATAATTTGCCGGATAATTTCTGGCTTTACGTTTTGTAAATCTAATTCTTGATATATTTTTCGCAATTCTTTTACTGTCTTTTCGTTAGGAACCCCATCATCTACACGGACAGTATTATTGTCAATAATATTTTCAGCATTCTCCAACAATGCATCAAGATATGAACAACTCAACGCTGCCTGTAAAATTTCTGTGGCCTTATCAAAAAGTTCAAATAATTGCTGTGGTGTTTTCTGTGTCAGTGCTAGTCGCCTCCAAATAATACAATCATTACCTTATTAGTTTAACTATTCTTCATAGCAAATTCAAGACAACACTCTTAATGAGCTTATCTCAGATTCCGTTTTATTTCTTGAACATAGGTTAGATATAGACTTCTCTCAAGTTCTCGATACCCCTGATAATATTGATATTGGTACAACAATACTGAACTTATGACAAGCAATACAATGATACTTATAAATAATATATACCCGGCTGTTTTATTCCGATGATGGCGGATAAAGTTTAACAACTGATTTCACTTTCTTTCCATTGGTTCTTGTTACTTCGATCAATACTCTTTGGGAATCGAGCTGAGTAAAAGAATATTCACGAGGCTTAACACCATCAAGCAAAGGAAGGTATCCTCCGCCTTGACGACAAGTTAAATATAATGTATTGCTTCCCTTTAATTCATAATTGCGGTGAGCTGCTTGGCTAAATAATAGTAACTGTTGATTCTGTACTTGAACTATTTCAAAGCGATGATTATCTGACTCCAATTCATGAAGAAATAGATACCAATCAATTGTTGGATCCAGATTTAAGCTATTAGTCTTCTTGATCCCCGTAATCGCTAAACTTATATTAAAAATTATTAAGGATGAAATAATCAATGCACAAATTCCTTCTGCTAAAGTAAATGCTGCCTGTTTCATTTTGCAATCCGGTAAAGACATTCATCTTGATAATAAACTGTTAGTTCTCGCAAATTAACTTTTGCAACAATTTTATCTTTACTTAACACAATGTTTTCATGTTTTATAGCGTATAAATCACTTGCTTCTTTTCCCAGTCGTATTGCTGCTAATTTCAACTGTTCTCTTTGACGTTGAACCTGCAATTGCTGTTCACAAATGAAAAATAAATTAATTCCAATAGTAATTACTGTTAACGCCACTAAACTATCTGCCATCATAAAAGCCGCGTCCATCCCCTTCTTCAAGTCGATATCCTCCCCATGCTAATTGAATTTTCATACGGTAGAGATGATTATTAACCGTCGATTTAAATATCTGTGTACGTGCTCGAGTATACCCGGTGGGCGAGATAGTAACTTCATTGAAACAAATTACTTTTAATGTTTGTGGGATTTCAATTTCTCTTATCCCATCATTTCCACGAAAATACAGTGTCGCACCAACTTTATTGTATCTAATTACAATATATTGATGATCAACTTCAGCTCTTAGCTGTGCGCGGCGCCATTCATACCGCAGCAAACGCCAAAACCGGTCCTCGGCCATTATCTGCTGTCCCTTTGTAAAGTTAGGAATTGTGATTAATACCAATAAAGCCGCTATTCCTAAAACAATTATTGATTCAAGAAAAGTAAAAGCTTTCTCCTTAGCTTTCATCGTTGAACTGCCTTTCCATCCACAATTACTATTTTTTCACGATGAGCCTGTTGAATTTGCGCATCTGTAAGATAATTAGCGTTTTTCAACTCCTCAAAACTGACATTATCTGTTCCATTTTCATTTTCATACGAATCAATCTGAGTTTGGATAACTGACACCATCGCTTTTCGGTGAATACTGTTAGCATGCTTTCGTTGTTGCGATAAGTTAGGTAATACTATCAAAACTAATAAACTTATGATAAAAAGAACAATTGACATTTCAATTACACTCTCTGGAACTATTTACAAAATAAAATCTACATATATAAAAAGAACGGCACCCCTCAAATAAGAGATGCCGTTTTTAATTTTAAACCACTCGATGTATGTATATATTATATCATATCTAATTAGGCCACGAGTCGAAACCACAAAATAAAAAGCCCTCTTGCCGACGTGGCAGAGAGGGTGTTAGATCTATGCTGTAGAGGTGATCATTCTCTACGTTTGCATATTAAGATTCGTCTCTAATATTATATAATTTAGCAAGATAAGTCAATAATTATAATTGATACTTAATAAATGTAAGAGTAAACTAAAATAGTCGTTAGTTTCGACCGATCATCGAAAATATCGCTAACGATAAGGTGTGACGAGCCTTGCATATTAAGATTCAATTTACTTGGTGGGGAATTCTAATTCTTGCGGTTTTGGTCTATGCTCTACTTAAGTAAATAATAAAGAGTCAGGCTATGGGACTTCAGACCATTCAGTCTGGCTCTTTTAATATACAAAAAAGCCCTAGTGGACGTTACATTTTCTGCAACAACCACTAGGGCTAATTTTCTACTTATTTAAATGTACCAAATGGTTGATTGTTATTTGCATCACGGCAAACAAGATAACCATATTGATTATTTGGACGTGGTTGACGTAACCATACATAACCATCGTGACGAGACCAGGCATCATACTTAACTTCACTATTAGCTGGCAATGTTGCAATCAAGGCACTATTTGTCTTAGCACCCCAGCGTAAGTTAATTGCTGTGCCAGTAACAAAGGTACCTTTCTCAGCAAACCAACGATCACCCATATCATCAACCCAGTGATTGGATGGAAGCTCAGTTGTAATAGCTGGCGTTTCCTGCTCAATTGGTTTATTTGGTTCTGGCTTCGGTGCTTCACTTGGATTAAAGAGGTTAATAGCATTGTCAGTTAATGTAATAGAACCATCAACATTGTATCCAAGCAGATTATCTGTGTGTTGCCACATATCAACATAATTTGCTGATGGGAAGTAATTGAAGTCTGGATTCTTTCCGGCTGCTTTCCCATTAGCTAATGGATATGCCGCTAACCAGAACATATCCATATTTGGATGAATGACTTCTAAATTAAAGTTAGGCAGTAAGTACTTGTAAGTATAGAACCCAGGATGATACCCAGCATTCCGAACAGTATTAAGGAACGCAATCACTGATGATGTTGGCATGTTAGAAATTTCAGCATCTAAAATCATTAACGTACCAGGTTGTACATTGGCTTGTGCCTTTGAGTTAGCAATAAAGTAGTTTGCTTCGGCCACCGCTTGCGCATCATTATGGAAACGACCGAAGTGATAGAAAGCAAACCCTTTAATTCCACCGCCAGCACTTCGATCAATTAATGAACGAATATATGGATTAACATAATTAGTACTTTCAGTTGTCTTAATAATTGCATAATCAGCGCCAATAGCCTTGTAATCATCAACTGTTAAATGACTTTGAAAACTCGCAAGGTCAATTACTGTTTTACGTTCTGTCATATTATTTTTCCTCCTCTTTATCTTTTCCTTTATATGTTCCTGTTATTGGATGAAAGTCCTGTGCATTGTAATCTGGTTGTGCTTTAGCAACATTCAACGCCTTAGCTAATGAATCAATTACTGGAGAAAGCCAAGGAACCTGAATATCCATTTGCTTTAAATTCTCAACAATTGATACAAGATACTGATAACAGAAATACAACACCATCATTTGAGCTACATAGTCAAATCCAATCGTAATCAGGTATGGATAAAACATCAGAACACCAATTGTAATAATGAAATTCCGTGCCAATCCATATGTTCCTTTGGTCGAATTGGTTCGAGTGGCTGTGTGATTGCTACGTAAGCCTTTGACAATCCCCGATCCAATATCAAATAATACAAGCAAAGTAAATCCAACTATTAATGGATCATCAATTTGCTTAGCTGCTTGATGTAATGCTACTTCATGATAAGGTAGTGCCATTAATAATAAGTGCATTAAATTTCGTTCCCATTTCCTTTCTAAATGCCGCCCATAAGAAAAGCCCTGAATTTGGTATTCTTAAAACACTAAATTCTAGGGCTTAATTATGTATTGTTTATTTCTGAAAAGCGACAAGTACCTTTAACTATTCATTTGTTTTATCTGCTGTCTTATCAGCGGAATTTGCGATTTCGTCCTGTGCATTATATACCAAGTTTTGGAAATCTTGGGTATCTTTTCGTACTACCTTCTTGTTAGCATCGTACAACTCTTTATTGGTGATGAAGGTATTAAAAGTATCATTACCAGCATCGTCATCAAATACATTTGCAGTAAAGTTAGCGATTACTTGACCATTTACTGCGGACTTTCCTGTTAGGGTGATTGATTTTGTTGATTCTAGCATAATTATTTATCTCCTTTTTCATCGTTTTGCTTCTTAAGTTCTTCTAGTTGTGATTTCAACTGACTATTTTCTTGTTCCAATTGAGTAGCCTTTGCTTCCCATGAGGCAGCCGTGTAATTAGCAACCGCTAATTTTTGGTTAAGACTTTGAGCTACTAAGTTCATATCAATATTGTTCATTATTAAAAACTCCTTTAACTATTTTCATTCGATCATTTTCGTACCCTTTACGCTTAGCTTTGATTTCCCAAGCAAAGTGAATATTAGGGTTGCTAGATTTAACTGTAAAATTATTTGCTGAACGTGAAGAAACCCACACGTTTCCATCACCATATGATGTTAGAAATACTTGGTATGGCACCAATGTATTAACTGTTTCTAGAAAGTAAGGATCAATCATGACAGTAACTACACCATTACTATTAGTTTGTGTTTCTCCAATATCGCCAAAGTAATATTCGGCGGTTTCATAGGCGTTAATAGCTGCCATCCCTCGCGATGTTGGAACTATGGCATTCTTTGAACCAGTAACCGCAAAATTACCTCTAACATTAAAATCACTATTAACCCCAGGAAACAATCCATTTAACGATAAGATACTTTTACCATTAGCTGTAATAGTAATTGCTCCATCACTATTAATAGAAAAATAATTTTTCCCATTTAAGCTTCCTACATTAACAAATTCATCTTGTAATGTTATTCCCCCAGAAAAGCCACCCGATGGTCCTTGAAAGAAATATTGTGAGAAAGTACCTTTTAAAACTGTTTGACCATTTTGATATGTTCCATCCAACACTAAATTAGGTATTGTTTTTAAGTTATTATTTTGAATTGGTTCACCAGCATAAAGAAAAAGTTGCTTTTTTGCAGCGATATTTATAAAGCCATCACTTTTACCGGCAATACCAGCACCAATAATTTCATTCCCATTTAAATAAGATAATGTTTGATCGTTCCAACCATGAGTTCTAAGTAGAAATCCATCCTTACCTTCTATATCTAAACCTGATGTTCCAAAAGATACAATGTTGTCACTCTTAGTAATACTTCCATAATCTGGATCTAAAACAGCATCTGAAAGAGATTGGCTTTTGTGAAGATACAAGCCCCCATCAAAAAGGTAAGCTCCACTTGAATTACCATAAGCGCTAATAGACCCTCTTGAAATCCAAACATTATTACCTTGATTGTCATAATCATGAATTCCGTTCTGATCAATCCAAGCGTCATGATTGTTTTGCCAAACGTGAAGTGCTCCGCTATCTAAATAAAATTCACCATTGCTACCTCTTAATGTCCCGGCAGTAATGTTATTTGCATTCAGGTTGATAACATTAACTTTTGCTCCGTTAATTGTTCCAGCAGTTATCTTATCTGCATTAAGTGAAGTAATAGCTGCACTTGGGATAAATGCATTACCACTAAAAGTAGTTGAAGAAGCATCCATGTAAATTTTGTCATTTTGAATTAAAGTTGCGCCGGCGGACATGTTGATTTGAGCCATAATATTTCCGCCAGTTACGGTTCGTTGCCAACTGGTCCAATTATCTTCAATTAGTAATCTCGTATAGATTTCATTTTCATTGTTGTCTCGTTGCCAAGTCTGTTTAATCCGTTTTGCATCTGGAGAAGCTACCACTTGAAGATAAGCCCATGCCGATGAATCAGGAGTATTGCTATTAGGTGTTGCTTGAATCCAATAGTTACCAGTCGTTTTGTAATTATTAGCATCAATTGCAGATGTAACCTTTTGCCAGGCTGTTTCTTTGCGTAGGGAATTCAGCGACACATTAAAGTTATTAGACTGCTGAGTGATCTGTGTCTGCAACCCAGAAATTTTATTAGTAATTTCATTGCGAGTAGTTTGAGTAGTTTGCGTAATCTGATTAGTAAGCGTTCCGTAGTTACCAGAAACAGTAGACT
>OKSF01002593.1_pt1 | contig 11962 bp, 8 predicted proteins | sample 1606061 | NCBI WGS metagenome assembly OKSF01 (sample SAMEA3541567, study PRJEB24748) | human gut metagenome | biome: human gut; feature: human-associated habitat; material: faeces | place: China | collected 2012 | reverse complement strand
GTAGGTTGGGCTCAATATAATTGAGCGGAAAGGAATTTATAATGGGAGAAAAGAAATTACATTACAAAATGTATAAAGATGGCAAAAAATTCGTTTTTGCCGCAATTGCTACACTGTCTTTTGTTGTCTTCGGTGGGGTATCAACGGTAGTAGTTCATGCTGATACCACCTCAGGGAACTTAACTGCCGCCACTGTAAACAGCACTAGTGATACGAAGAGTGCTGCTCAATCAGCAGCTACTGCAGCAAGCAGTGCCAGTGATACGAAGAGTGCTGCTCAATCAGCAGCTACTGTAGCAAGCAGTGCCAGTGATACGAAGAGTTTTGTTCAGCTAATGGCCGATAATGCAACAGCTGCGTATAATTCAACCCCAATCGATGATGCAACTTCTACGGGTTTCTCAGTTAGTGATCCAGATTATCCATCTGGAATGTGGATTGATCCAGATAAGTCTCATTACAGTTATGAATGGTTGCAAGCAAAATATGGTGGAAACCAGATTGTTTTTTCAACTAATCGAACGGGCGATGGAATTGTTTATGTAACGGAATTATCGGCATCAAATAAGGTTTTAAAGCAATACACTTTAAATCAAAATACTCAGGTAACATCTGCTGTATTTGATAGTACCATCTATTATAATGATGTTTATTTTGAAATGGTCCGAAGCTATAGCAACAGTTTTGTTACTAAATATAATGCTAGTGAATTTGATAATAACTACTACGATACACTTTCTTATTTTGTACCAAAATTGATCACACAAACAACTTATTACGTTGATAAAGATGGCAAACAAATCACCGACAGTAATGGTAATCCAGTTGCTGCTTATACACAAAAAGGGTTAGTTGGCCAAAATTATACGACGAGCGACGTAAATGTTGTAAATGGTTACTACGCTATTGCACCTGCTAATTCAAATGGCGTTATGTCACCATACGGAGAGATTGGTGCTAGTTATGTTAAAAACTTTCATAATGGAGTAGTTATTACTTACACTCAGACCGGTTCAGATGGAACAATGTCTGCTTCAATTGCTCGAAATGGAAGAGTTCTCAAAACATGGACAAGTATAGAGCCTTCAGATCCTACGATAATGTATCAATTAGGTTATACGACATACGGAATTAAAAATCCATATATCCCACAAACCTTTGATATTAAGTATGTTTACAACAAGCTCGGCCACTGGATTGTCTCTAATCCTGATGGCTCAACAACGTCAATAATTTATCCCAATGATCCTAGTAATCCTACTAAGATTGCTGATTCATCGGCGCCTGATTATCCGGTTATTGCTTTTATTCCTGGCTATATACCTGAAGATCATATGGGGACTCCTTTGGTGCCAGTTGATCCCGATGATCGTACTAAGGGCTATATTCCACCAACACCTTCTGATAATGGTACAGATACAACGATCACCTATACAGCAGATAAGCAAAAAGGTAGTGTCAGCTACGTTGATGATACGACCGGAAAAACTTTAAAGACGGATTCAATTTCAGGAACAACGGGCTCGAAATCCAGTTATAGTACCAGTGGCAGCATTGCGGATTATAAGAAACAAGGGTATGAGTTGGTTACTGATGGCTATCCAGCAGATTTGACATTCGACAATGATGACACAACTGATCAGAACTTCACGGTTCACTTGAAGCATCAGCTGACGCCAGTGAATCCAACGGATCCACAGACACCGGGAGCGCCAATCAATCCAGATGAACCAGATGGACCAAAGTGGCCAACTAGCACCAACTATGATAAGACGGTCAATGAGACCGTCAGCTATGTTGATCAGAGTGGACACGTAGTGGCCAAGCAGCACACTGATTCTGTCAACTTCACCCGAACAGTCGTTGTCGATAACGTTACTGGTGAAGTTATTACAAGTGGTGCTGGAACAACAGCCTGGACAGCGACAAATGGTGATACAACCTTTGATGCCGTTGTTAGCCCAGTGGTGCCGGGATCTGTAGCTGATAAAGCGCAGACAGCTGCCGTAACTGACCTGAATGCCGATTCAGCAGATGTTAATGAGACCGTGACATACACGAAAGTCGGATCATTGGTACCAAGCTCAAGTGATGGGAACTTCCCTGGAGCACCAACAGTAGTCTATCCAAATGACCCAAGTGATGCGACGAAGGTTACACCAGCCGGTGTACCGACGGTACCAGGTTATACAGCACATGATCCAGAAGGTCATGTTTTGACACCCGGTAGCAGTTATCAGCCAAGTGATCCAACGAAAGATACAACGATCACCTATACAGCAGATAAGCAAAAAGGTAGTGTCAGCTACGTTGATGATACGACCGGAAAAACTTTAAAGACGGATTCAATTTCAGGAACAACGGGCTCGAAATCCAGTTATAGTACCAGTGGCAGCATTGCGGATTATAAGAAACAAGGGTATGAGTTGGTTACTGATGGCTATCCAGCAGATTTGACATTCGACAATGATGACACAACTGATCAGAACTTCACGGTTCACTTGAAGCATCAAAACATTCAGTCTACAGAGGCCAAAACCGTTACAGAAACTATTCATTATCAAGGCGCTGGTAATCAAACTCCTGCTGATCACACCGCTCAAGTGACCTTTACGCGTCAAGGCTCAACTGATACGGTTACAGGTGAAAAGACCTATGGGTCTTGGTCAGCAGATCAAAGCTTTGCCGCAGTCACAAGTCCTGAAGTAAAGGGTTATACAGCTGACAAGGCACAAATTGACAAGCAAACAGTTAATGGGGACTCAAAGGACTTAGAATTCACGGTTACCTATACCAAGACTCCAGTTGCTGGCGGTAACGTCACAGCTAAGTATGTTGATGAAAACGGCAATCCAATTGCTGACGACGTTATTGCTTCTGGTAATGTAGGCGATCCATATTCAACGACCCAAAAGGATGTGCCAGGCTACACCTTCAAAGAAGTCCAAGGGAACCCTACGGGGAGCTTTACGGATCAGGATCAGACTGTTACCTATGTTTACACGAAGAACCCCGCAACAGATAACAATGGCGGCACTGGGCTCAATCAACCGGGGAAGCCAGGTAATGGTACGGACACAGGAAATCCCAGTTCTAACCAACCAGGGAATTCTTCCCAGCCAAGTAACGCTACTAACAATGGAGTAATCAATACGTCGACTAATACAGGATCTAAAGTTAACAACGGTGCTGTTAATTCACCAGAATTACCTCAAACTGGTGAAAACAATAGTCAAAGTCAAACAATGTCATTTATTGGTATTTTGTTGGCAATGTTTGGAAGTTTACTCGGTTTTCTTGGTATCAAGAAACGTCGTAATGATTAACCATTAAATAAATATATCTGTAGTGAATATAGATTATTTAAAGAGGGCCCTGAAGAATATTATTATTCTGGCTCTGTGTCAAATGGTGTTGATTAATAGTTTTTATCTTTTGAAAGGTCCACTCTTCGGAGTGGGCTTTTTGTTATTGAACCGAAAAACTCCGTTTGAGAGTAAGCAGTCAATAACGATACGTATTGAAAATAAATGAAAGGGCGTGAGCCGCGGTTTTTTGCGGTTCACGCCCTTTCTCTAGTTATGACATACTTGTTGCACTTCTTCTGCCCACGGTAAAAAAGCCTCAATGTCGCTCCTTTTCTGGTTGGGTAGTCGATCAAACAGGTATTTGAAATACTTATATACATTTAGTTTATTAATTTTTGCTGTTGCCACTAACGTGTAATAAATCGCATTGGCTTCAGCTCCACGAACGCTTTTCGCAAACAAGCAGTTCTTACGAACCAAGGTTGTAAAACGGATCTCTCCTTCTAGCGAGTTATTGCTTAGGGGGATTTGTCCATTTTCAAAAATCCGATATACTCTTGTCCGAAGCTTTAAGGCATTCTTGATGGCTGCACACAGCCGGCCCTGTGGTGAAGTGATACTTCCCAAGTACTGGTAAAACCTATCAAGCAACGGCTTCACATGAGTAATTCTTTGCTGCCGCTTTTCCTTTTCAGTTTGATATACTAATTCGTTTTCCTTATGGAAAACGGCCCCGAGTAGTTTTACCGCATGGAGAGCTTTCGAATACTTTAATTGCTTCTTACTCAGTAATTTAGTGATTCGAATAAACTCCCGACGAATATGAACTAAGCACGAGCCAAATCGGGCATTGGGATATAAACGATTACTGTAACCGCCATAGCCATCACACATGATAAAGCCCGGATAGCCCTGTCCGATAATATCGCCAATTACTTTTCCTGAGCGTGTATTACGATAGTGAAAAATCACCATCTGATGACGACTAAATTCGCTCGTGGTCTTGGTTGCCCAAAAATAGCTGGTATTTTTAGCTTCGTCAATGACCTTAAATGGCGTTTCATCCATTTGAATTACGTTTTCACCTTGCATTAATTGGGTTAGCCGTTCATACAGTGGCTTCAAGTATGTTTGACTAACTGTAATGATATTAGTGGCGAGTTGACGACCGCTAACTGGCAAGCCAACGGCTTGCCAAAGCTTTACTTGTCGATGAAAGGGTAAAGCTAAGGCAAATTTATATTCAGCTACTTTAGCCAAAACACTACTGGAAACATAACTGTGAGGCAATAATGATTGTGGCATCTGGCTACTAATGATCATATCTTTACCATCTTCGTCACAGTCATTACATTTATAGCTTTCTTGGTATAAATTCACACAGTATAACTCGGCAGGCTTTAGCCGGACTTCACGGCTATACAAATGATTACCAATCTTTTTCATCTGTTAATGGCACTTTGGACAATCCGTATTAGTTAAATGAATCGTCTTATCCACTTGAGGTAAACCATCCAAAAAAGCGGTCCGCTGACCAGAAGACTTGGCTTTCCGGTGACGCACCACTTGTTTTGTCTGCTTTTCAATCACTTCCGTGATTGAAACATTAGAATCTTGCAGCTGAGCTAGTTCATCATCACTAAACAATGATTGCTGACCATCAACTACGGACTCAATTACTTCAGTTTTTTCCCCAAACATTTGGTTTTGTTGAAGCTTAATAATCGCTGTCAACTTATTAACCTGATCCTTCAAGGCTTTGATCTGCTGCTTAAGCTCTCGATTCTCTTCTACTAAGCTCTTACTCATAGTACGTCACCTCCCTTTAAATTATTCTTCGGTAATTATATCAAAGAACAACGGTTTTAAACAGAGGTAATTCAATAAAGGGTACCTGGTTGGGCAGCTTTGATCAGACGAACTGGCAACGGGTTTAATCCTTTCAGTAACCAATCCAATTGCCTGGCTGATAATTCTTTAGCTTCACTACTATGTCTTGGCCAGCTCAAATGACCATTCTCAAAACGCTTATAGAGTAAAATAAAGCCTTCACCGTCCCAAAGTAACCCTTTGAACCGATCATTACGTGACCCGCAAAAGAGGAACAGAGAATTATCGTATAACTTCTAGTCCATAGTTTTCCGCGATAACCATCGTCAGCCCATCAATTCCTTTACGTAAATCAGTTTTCCCGCAAACTAGATAAACATGGTCTGGATCGTGCCAGTTAATGAGCATAACGCACCACAGCCTTTACAATCTCGGCCGCAAGGCTGGGATTGGTGCCTTTGAAAATTGTTAATTGGATATTTCCAGCTTTCATTTTAACGACTGGCTGCGATGAAATTTTAGCCTTACTAACCGGCTTACCTTTGGCTTTGAAAACGGGTGCCACAATATCATGCTTCTCTTCCATAAAGAAATCCTCCTGTACTGAATCTTATGTTTTCAGTATAGGGGGATTGGTCGACCGCGCCTAGACGTATTGTTATTGACTGCTTACATCAATATGACATAATGAAGGGTCAGCTTTGCAATAGTTTTATCTGATATAATAAACTTTAATAAGTTATTGGAGAAAGTATTGATTATGAGTGACTCTAAATTAAGCTTTGACGATCAAATAAAATGGTTGAAGCACCATAAAGTAGACGTAGAAAATGAAGTCGAAGCTCAAAACTATTTGAAGTATACGTCTTATTTTTATAAGATGATTTCTTTTGTTAAAGTATTTAACAATGAGGGACAATGTATTGATAGTTTTGATATGCTGATTGACGTATCAACATTGGATATGGAGCTAAGATATTGCTTGTTGAAAGTTTGCTTGGACATAGAACACGCAATAAAAACATATTTATTAAGAATCATAACTAATGATCCTGATGAGGATGGTTATCATATTGTTCAAGAAGTTATCAATAGAGATGAAAACCCAGAAGGATTTAAAAGAAAATTATTTTCTAGTGTTTCTCACTACGATACTAATGGCAATTTTATTATAAGTGAGGAATATCAACGGTCTTATGCTAATCCTCCGATTTGGATAATCATAGAAATCTCTAGTCTTGGAAAGTTGAGATCTTTTGTTGAATATCTGAGTCATAAAAGACCTAATAATAAAACATTGCAGCAATTAAGGGAATCATTTAAATATATTAACAGGCTTAGAAATAGTTGTGCTCATAATAGAGTGCTTTTTAACAAAAATGCATTAGTAAGTATGAATGAATCTGTTCCACATAATATCTATTCATTACTGAGAAGTGATAATTTAACGCGCTGTGAAATTTTTACACCGTTACTATTACAAATTTCACTGGCACTACGCATTCATAAAGTAATGTGTAGTTCAAAGTCGCACCAGCATAAAATAGATGATTTGAATGAATGGTGTACTAGAATGCAAAGAAATCGTGACTTATACAAAGACAATGCTATTAGTAACTTATTTAAGAGTATTTGCAAGAGCATAACTATATATAGTAATTAAAAACATTGACTATTAGTTATGTTAAGATATAATAATACATAGAAAATATGGCGGGAGCCGCTTCACCCCTTTATTAAGGGGTGTTGTATTTTTAAATGTAAAAAGGTGGTGGACGAAGTTGTTCATCGCTTTTTTTGTTACAATGGCGTTAATCTTTGGCAAAAAACATAATTATTCTGTTTGAACAGTATTGAAAGTGTAGTTGCCGAAGTTACTACCATTGAAGGCCCGCTATATTTTTGTAATATAAAGGTACAAAAAACGATATGCTAGGCGATAATTTTCATCGCTGTTAATTCTATAAAAATAACCACAGTGACGAGAAAAGTTGGTAGTTCAACACACAGTACGAAAAGCGTTAAAATAAATCTCATCACAGTAATACAAACGATAAGGTAGATTCAGCATGCATAACTTAATTTTTCTTACAGATTTAGCAAGACCCGATTTGGATCCTTACGTCCGCCTGAATGAAGCTCAGCTCTTCCATGCCTTGGAACCGCAACCTGGATTGTTTATTGCGGAAAGTCCGAAGGTGATTGAACGAGCTTTACGGGCGGGGTATCAGCCGGCTTCCCTTTTGATTGAAAAAAAGGCGCTAGACCGAGACCTGGCTGATTTGGATCACGAAATGGCGATTAACCAAACGAGTGGCTTAGGGCAAACGCCAATTTATGTGGTTAGTAGCGAACTGCTTAGTCAGTTATCCGGGTACAATCTCTTGCGGGGTGCACTGGCTGCGATGCATCGGGTAAAGCGTCCAGATCTAGCTAGCTTTTTAGCAACGATGCCGAAAGCTCACCCACGAATTGCGGTTCTCGAAAGCGTAGTCAATCCAACCAATATTGGAGCAATTTTTCGTTCAGCGGCAGCTCTTGGAATAGATGGCGTAGTCGTGACGAGTGACTCTGCCGACCCGTTTTATCGGCGGGCTTCACGGGTATCAATGGGAACGGTTTTCCAAGTGCCGTGGACCTATGTTGACGCCAAACTCTGGCAAGCAGAAGGAATTAGCTTGCTTCATCGGTTGGGTTACAAAACCGCAGCGATGGCATTACGTCACAACACCGTTAATATTGACGATCCGCAACTGGATCAAGTGGATAAGCTTGCCATTATTCTTGGCTCAGAAGGTCCGGGTTTAAGAGAAAAAACAATTGCACAGAGTGATTTTACAATTAAGATCCCAATGGCACCGGGCGTGGACTCCTTAAATGTAGCCGCTGCCTCGGCCCTAGCCTTTTGGGAGCTAGGTAATCGGGAAGAAAATTGATGATCAAGAGAGTGGAACAGAACTAGCTTGTCTAGTTCATTGTGCCACTCTCAATTTTTTATTAAATTTGAAGATATAAACAGATATAAAATAGATTCGAGAATATAAAAAGTTATAAAGGAATAAAACAATGGCATACGATTTTAAAAAAGAACAAAAAGAACTTTATCGTCCAGGAAAACGACCGGCAATAATTAAAGTTCCGCCAATGAATTACCTTGCAGTGCAGGGGAAGGGTGATCCTAACGCTGAAAATGGTGAATATAATCAGGCGCTTCAGCCCCTTTATGGGATTGCCTACACAATTAAGATGAGTAAGAAGGGTGATTACCAGATCCCTGGCTATTTTGACTTTGTTGTTCCACCGCTAGAGGGAATGTGGTGGCAACCAGGCGTTCAAGGTGTTGATTACCAGCATAAGGAGAAGTTTAACTTCATTTCGTTGATCCGGATGCCAGACTTTGTTACCACGGATGTCTTTGATTGGGCAATTAAAACGGCTACCGAAAAGAAACAGACTGACTTCTCTAAGGTTGAATTTAAGACCATTGATGAGGGATTATGTGCGCAAATACTCCACGTTGGACCATACGATGATGAACCGGCCACCGTTGAAAAGCTGCATGAATTTATTGCAAATAACGGCCTCAAGTTAGATATTAATGACCACCGTCACCACCACGAGATTTACTTATCCGCTCCACGGCGGACAAAACCGGCTAACCTAAAAACTGTTCTTCGCTTACCAGTGAAAAAGCAATAGTAAGATAAAGAAAGTTTGTGGAATGGAGATGATCGAATGGTGTTAAATTTGAACGATGCAATTCAAGCCTGTTGGAAGTGGATCGATGAGGGGCAGGTGGCAACCTATATTCCGGTCCTTGCCAAGGTTGATCCTTACCAGTTAGGGGTATGTCTTTATAATGTCGATAGCGGAAAGAAAGACTGTGCTGGTGCATCTAATGTCCGCTTTGCAATCGAGAGTGTTTCTAAAGTCATTGCTCTCCTGTATGCAATTGAGCGCTTAGGGCTTACCACGGTTGAGGACCAGGTTGGTACCCGGCAAACAGGTTTTGCCTTTGATACGATTTTAAATATGGAAATTACTAAGGAAACCAAACCATTGAACCCGTTTGTCAACAGTGGAGCAATCCTGGTTTCGTCATTAATTGAAGAGGAGGACCACCTTTCCCCGTTTGACCAGATCCTTAACTTTACTCGGGAAATCTGCAATGATCCGCAAATTACCCTGAATGAAGAAATTTATCAATCCGAATTACGGACGGGGGACATGAACCGGTCACTCGCTTATTATCTGAAAGCTAAGGAAACGTTGGCCAATGATGTAACAACAAGCCTTGAGACTTACTTTAAGCAGTGCTCAATGATGGTTACCTGTGAAAGCCTTGCAAACTTGGGCGCAGTTTTGGCAAATGATGGGATCGCCCCGTGGAACGGTGAGCGGTTAATCTCCAGTGACGCAGCAACTTATACTAAATCCGTCATGATGACGACCGGCCTTTATAACCAGTCGGGGACTTACTCAGTTAAGATTGGTGTTCCAACAAAAAGCGGCGTTGGTGGTGGCTTAGTTGCTAGTGCACCCAAATACGGAATTGGGATTTTTAGCCCAGCTCTTGATCAAGCAGGAAATAGCATTGCTGGTTTAGCGGTACTCGAAATGATCAGTCGTGAGTTAGATTTGGATATTTTTAGGTATTAAGCTGGGAATTACTAGTAACATTTAGAGGCCGAAAAAGACATTTTGTCTTTCTCGGCCTCTTTCAGCTTTATTATTATTTTTTGAACTTCCTATTCGGTCACAACGTTAACCCGCTTTTGCGGAACCTTGACTAACATTCCAGCAATCACTGTAAAGATAGTGACGAGGAATGGGAAAAAGGCCCATGGAATGAACTGCAATGGGTTAATTTGCAGGGTAGTCGCGATGAAGACTCCGGAAACACTCCACGGGATAATGGCATTGACTGCAGCCCCGGCGTCGTTAAGGATCCGGGTGAGATCTACCCGTTTCAAACCAAGTTTATCAAATGAAGGTAAGAATGATTGACCGGGAAGGATAATGGCAAGGTAGTGTTCACCAACTAACAAGTTCACTCCGATACAGGTAATCGCGGTTGCTAGGGATAATCGACCTGGTGTTTTTACGATTCCGGTAAGGTGGTTAATAATTGTACTGATGATGTTGAATTTGATTAACAGACCACCAAGGGCAAGGGCAAAAACGATTAAAGCCAGTGAAGTCAGCATGCTTGAAATTCCACCCTTGGAAAGCAGGGTATCAATTGTCTTGTTACCGGTGTGAGAAACGAAACCGGTCATGATTGTCTTAGTAATTGTCGAAATGCTAGTGCTTGGCGCGTGGAACCAGCCAAGAAGGACGGCAAAGAGAGAACCAAGACCGAGTGAAGGAATTGCTGGTACTTGAAGGACTGCCAGGACAACTAAGAGGAGAACTGGCAATAAGGCCCAGCCGGAAACCCAGAAGCCGTTGCTCAAGCCGTTCATCATTTGGTGGACAGCAGCAAGGCTAACGTTTTTTGAGTTCAAGCCAAGGAAGGTGTAAAGAACGAGGCAGAGAGCCCAAGCGGGGATGTCGGTAGTGAGTAATGATTGAATATGCTTGTAGATACTGATTTCACCAACGCTTGCGGCTAAGTTAGTAGTACCGGAAAGCGGGGAGATGTTAGAACCACAAAAGGCTCCTGAAACGATGACCCCAGCAGTCAATCCTGGATTAATCTGTAAAGTGGCACCAATCCCAATGAAGGCAATCCCCATGGTGGAAACGGTAGTGAACGAACTCCCGCAGGCAACACCGACTAAGGTACAAACAATGAAGACGGTCGGCAAGAAGAACTTAACGGAAATAATCTTGAAACCGAAGTACATGATTGTGGGGATGGTTCCTGAGAAGATCCAGGTAGCAATTAGGACCCCAATAGAAAGGAAAATTACTAATGGGTCAACCCCGGCACGAAGACCTTCCCGCATCCCGTCCATTACGGTTTGCCACTTAAAGCCGCGAAGATGACCGTAAACGGCAAGTACCATGAATGAGATAAAGAGGGGCGCTTGCGGCTCCTGCTTTTTGACAATAATCAGGTAACCTAGAATGCAAAGGATCCCGAAGAGGACTAGTAAACTTTCACCAAAACTGAATTTGGGTTCTGGATGATTCGTATCTTTCTTAAATAAACTCATAATCTTTCTCCTTAAATATAAAACCACCAGCTTGCAAGCAAAACTGCTCAACCTAGCTGGTGGTCTAATAGAAAGACGGAATTTATCGAAATGACTCACCATTACTAGGTTATGATCTCACCTAGCAATAGCTCACTAAATACAACTATGCTGAGGTGCGAACAGATTTGCCCGCACCATCATCGTGCAGACATTAAAGTTGCTGAGCATAGCGATAATAATACTTGGTACTTAGTGAATGAGTAGTCATATTTTATCTTTCCCTTCGTTAAATGATGCTTTTATTAAAACATTCTCATTTTAATCTGTCAATCTCTAATTTTAATTTTTTGCCAAAATTATCACTAAACCCATTAATGATAAATTACTTTATTTTTTCTTTAAATCGCTTAATAATAGTATATAGAACGATAATTAAAAATTAGTTCATGGTATAATCTATATGTAGACATATGGCTTGAATTTGACTTTTATTATTAATAACCTATCATTTTAAAAAATTAATGTTAACCAAGACCAGTTGGGAATTTTAGTGGTTAATTGGAAGACTATGGTCCAATTTTGAACTGGCTTAAGTACGATAAGTGAAATTGCAGTATAATTAATAATTTGAATTGCCTTGAAGAGAATCTTCCTGGCTACCGTATTTCCCCGCTTACTAAT
>OKSF01002590.1_pt1 | contig 11973 bp, 6 predicted proteins | sample 1606061 | NCBI WGS metagenome assembly OKSF01 (sample SAMEA3541567, study PRJEB24748) | human gut metagenome | biome: human gut; feature: human-associated habitat; material: faeces | place: China | collected 2012 | reverse complement strand
CTCCATCCAGTCGGATGTAGCCGTTTTCTTAATCTTATTACTTTTTACAGCACCCGCCACCTGAATCTGACCACCGAAAAGCAGCAGCTTTTCCGTCAATGATGTCTTACCCGCATCCGGATGCGCAATAATGGCGAACGTTCGCCGTCTCTGTATTTCTGTATTATCTGCCATATATATTATAAGGTGTCAATGCATCTTTTGAGGCTTTCCTCCCAATGAGGGATTTCGATGCCGAACGTTGTTTTTATCTTTGTCTTATCCAGTACGGAATATGCAGGACGGTTCGCCTTCGCCGGATATTCTGCCGTGTGCAGAGGTTTCACTTTACATGAAGTAATTCCTGCCAAGCGATGGATAGCCACCGTAAAATCATACCATGAGCAAACACCTTCATTGCTGAAATGATAGATGCCGCGAACTATACCTTTATTTATAATGGTATAGATAGCTTGAGCGAGGTCATTGGCATAAGTGGGCGTTCCGATCTGGTCGAAAACCACTCCCAGACTGTCACGTTCTTTCCCTAAACGAATCATTGTCTTTACGAAATTATTGCCGAAAGTGGAATAGAGCCATGCGGTACGGATAACTACCGCTTTCTCACAATAATTCATCACATCATATTCTCCTTCCAGCTTAGTAGTGCCATATACAGAATCCGGACAAGGGTCACAATCTTCCGTATAAGGAATGTGGGCAGTGCCGTCAAACACATAATCGGTAGAAACCTGTATCATTGCCGCACCATTAAATTGTGCAGCACTTGCCAACTCTTTCGCCGCTTCACAATTCAACTTATAGGCCAGTTCTGGGTTATCTTCCGCTTTATCTACCGCCGTGTAAGCTGCACAATTCACAATCAATTCTATTCTCTTTTCCGCAATATAAGCCCATACAGCTTGTTTATCACAGATGTCCAGTTCCTGCACATCTGTGAAATAATACGTATGTTGTGGATTCTCTTTTGCAAGTACTTGCATTTCGTTGCCAAGCTGACCGTCGGCACCCGTTACTAAAATTCTCATTTATTCATCAAGTTTTAATTCACCTTTACGGTCTTTATCATAATAGTTTGCCAGCATAGAAAGAAAACTACTGATAGCCTCTATCGCTTTCGCCGTCCCTTCACTGATCGGCTTCTTTTGCAAACGTAGTAAGAGCACACCGTACAACGCTTCAAAGCACGTTTCCAGTTCCGGTTCCTCCTTTTTCCCGTTCTTAGTCCGTAGCTCTACAATAAATGGCAATGCCTTGAAATAGGCAGCACTGTAAAAAGGGAATTTAGGAGAAGAAGATAAAGCATTATGCAACTCCGTCAGGTTGAGAATAACATTCTTATTGATCTGTAAATGTCCTTTCTCACGTACCCCTTCTTCACTCATCATCGTTATCAGATTGCCATACCACTCTCTCATGGCAGCACGCTGGTCCTCCGGATAACGGACAATCACATTAGTCTCCAGTTCTTCCGGTTCACAATGATTGGCACGGATGAGGTCTTCTTCCTGCCACATATATATAAGATATTCGGCAATGTTTCTCTCTTTCAGTTGTTGAGCTATTTGATTCATAATGTTATCTCCTAATAAATTGACTCTCCCAACAAAGTATAAATCAATCCAGCTACAGATACCAACATCACAATGCTTCCAATGACACGATTCAGTATCCAAATGCCACGCAGATTGAACTTAGTACGTACCTTGTTCACAAAGTAAGTGATTCCGAGCCACCAAGTCAATGCGCCGGCAGCGATAGCAAAATATCCCGTTATCTCTTCAAAGACTAAAACGCCCTGTTGCACAAAGGCAAAACGGGCAAAAAGTCCGATGAACAGGAATATGATTAAAGGGTTAGAAAGAGTGACGAAAAATGCAGTTATAAAATTATGAAAATAAGATCCCTTATTGGACGAAGCCGGACGGATAGAATTTACCGGATTACTGCGAAAGGTATAAATTCCGAAAACAAGCAACATAACGCTGCCGAGCAATTGCAGATAAAAACTTCCTTTATTAATATAATCGGAAACGAAGCTCATGCCATAACCCGTAAGCAGAGCGTAAGCTATATCGCTCAAAGAGGCTCCCAGGCCTGTCACAAATCCGTACCAACGCCCCTTATTCAAAGTCCTTTGGATGCATAATACGCCCACCGGACCGAGAGGTGCGGACACAACAACGCCAATAATAAAGCCTTTAACTAATATATCGAATATTGTCTCTATCTGAATCATTCCGCAAATATCGCACTTTTTTGTGATATGAGAATAGGATATTAACGTTTTTTCCAACGAATCATCCCTAATTCATGAAGCAGGAGAAATTTAAAATAAGACTTCGAAAACGCGGACAGCGCAAATTATTCCCTTTATCCCTAAAAGCTAAATCTTTGTACACAGAGAACTAGCAGCCCGTAGGTATTAATTTATTCGTCTGACAGCTGTCTGACGAATAAATGGTTGCAACATCAGGAACAGTTTTTAGGTATACAACAAATAAATCCATAAGAAACCGATATTAATTCATCGCAACGCAAAAATAAGTCGGCCCATAAAAAGGAAAGCCGACAAGATATTTATTTCCGTTTTATTTCTCACCACCAACGAATTTGCTTATCTTTGCACCACAGAAAAAGAGAAGAGTTTCTCCCGTAGAAACTTCAATCGTAAATCGTAAAATCGTAAAATCGTAAATATACAACATGATTCTTTTTTTCAGAACCCCTTCCAAGAGCGTGATTGCCGTAGAGAGCAATCATCAGCTCACCCCGGACGAAAGTAATAAACTCTGCTGGCTTTTTGGAGAAGCCGTGACGGAAAGTGAAGAAAACCTGAAAGGCTGTTTCGTCGGTCCACGCCGTGAAATGATTACTCCCTGGAGTACGAATGCAGTAGAAATCACCCAAAACATGGGACTCGAAGGTATCACCCGCATCGAGGAGTATTTTCCCGTAAAGGATGAAAACGCCGACCACGACCCGATGCTGCAACGCATGTACAAAGGACTCGACCAAAACGTATTCACTACCAACCGCCAACCGGAACCAATTATCTACATCGAAGACCTTGAGGACTACAACGAAAAAGAAGGCCTTGCTCTTTCAAAAGAAGAAATGGACTACTTGAAAAAAGTAGAAAACGACCTCGGACGCAAACTGACCGACTCCGAAGTTTTCGGTTTTGCACAAATCAACTCCGAGCACTGCCGTCACAAGATCTTCGGCGGAACGTTCATCATCGACGGTGTGGAACAGGAATCCTCCTTGTTTCAGATGATTAAAAAGACTACACAAGAAAATCCGAATAAAATCATTTCTGCTTATAAAGACAATGTAGCCTTTGCAGAAGGTCCGGTTGTTGAACAGTTTGCTCCGGCAGACCACTCAAAACCTGATTTCTTCCAGATCAAGGACATCAAGAGTGTTATCTCGCTAAAAGCGGAAACTCACAATTTCCCGACAACCGTAGAACCGTTCAACGGTGCTTCTACCGGTACAGGCGGTGAAATTCGTGACCGTATGGGTGGTGGTAAAGGTTCATGGCCGATTGCAGGTACTGCTGTCTACATGACTTCTTACCCACGCACAGACGAAGGCCGCGAATGGGAAGAAATCCTTCTGGTACGCAAATGGTTGTACCAGACTCCAGAACAGATTCTGATTAAGGCGTCTAATGGCGCTTCCGATTTCGGAAACAAGTTCGGCCAGCCACTGATCTGCGGTTCGGTACTGACTTTCGAACATACAGAGAACAATGAGGTTTACGGCTATGACAAAGTTATCATGCTTGCCGGAGGTGTAGGCTACGGTACACAGCGCGACTGTCTGAAAGGCGCACCGGAAGCCGGAAACAAAGTAGTCGTTATCGGTGGTGACAACTACCGAATCGGACTTGGCGGCGGTTCCGTATCTTCAGTAGATACCGGTCGTTACAGTAGTGGTATCGAGTTGAACGCCGTGCAACGTGCGAATGCAGAAATGCAGAAACGTGCCAACAACGTAGTCCGTGCCCTTTGTGAAGAAGATGTGAATCCGGTTGTTTCTATTCATGACCATGGTTCGGCAGGTCACGTCAACTGTCTGTCGGAATTGGTGGAAGAATGCGGCGGTCTGATCGACATGAGCAAGTTGCCTATCGGTGACAAAACGCTGTCTGCCAAAGAAATCATCGCCAATGAAAGCCAGGAACGTATGGGACTTCTTATCAAAGAAGAAGCTATCGAACATGTGCGCAAGATTGCAGAACGTGAACGTGCCCCGATGTACGTAGTCGGAGAAACGACAGGCGACCACCGCTTTGCTTTCCAACAAGCGGACGGTGTACGTCCGTTCGATCTTGCCGTAGAACAGATGTTCGGTTCATCTCCCAAGACATATATGATAGACAAAACCGTAGAACGTCATTATGAAATGCCGAAATACGAATTGTCTCAACTGCATGAATACCTGACCAATGTATTGCAGCTCGAAGCAGTGGCTTGCAAGGATTGGCTGACCAATAAAGTAGACCGTTCGGTAACAGGTAAAGTAGCCCGTCAGCAATGCCAAGGTGAACTTCAATTGCCGTTGAGCGACTGTGGTGTCGTAGCACTCGACTACCGTGGCGAGAAAGGTATCGCTACCTCTATCGGACACGCTCCGCAAGCAGCATTGGCCGATCCGGCTGCCGGTTCTATACTTTCTGTATCCGAAGCACTGACTAACCTTGTCTGGGCTCCTATGGCAGAGGGCATGGACAGCATCTCCCTGTCTGCCAACTGGATGTGGCCTTGCCGTTCACAGGAAGGTGAAGACGCTCGTCTCTACACTGCCGTGAAAGCATTGAGCGACTTCTGCTGCGCCCTGCAAATCAACGTTCCTACCGGAAAAGATTCTCTGTCTATGACGCAGAAGTATCCGAACGGCGAAAAAGTAATTTCTCCGGGAACAGTAATTGTATCGGCAGGCGGCGAAGTTTCCGACGTGAAGAAGGTTGTATCTCCGGTATTGGTAAACAACGAAAAAACAACTCTTTATCATATTGACTTCAGCTTCGACGAACTGAAGCTCGGCGGTTCCGCCTTTGCACAGTCATTGGGCAAAGTGGGTGACGATGTGCCTTGCGTACAAGACGCAGAGTATTTCCGCGATGCTTTCCTTGCCGTACAGGAACTGGTAAACAAAGGATTGATTCTTGCCGGACATGATATTTCTGCCGGTGGTCTGATCACTACATTGCTCGAAATGTGCTTCGCCAATGTGGAAGGCGGTATGGAAATCAGCCTCGACAAGATGAAGGAACAGGATATTGTCAAGATTCTGTTTGCAGAAAATCCGGGTATTGTTATCCAGGTCAGCGACAAGCACAAAGAAGAGGTGAAGAAGATTCTGGAAGACGCAGGCGTAGGCTACCTGAAGTTGGGTAAACCTACCGACGAACGCCACATCCTCGTATCCAAAGGAGACGCTACCTACCAATTCGGTATCGACTATATGCGTGATGTATGGTATTCTTCTTCTTACCTGCTCGACCGCAAACAATCCATGAACGGTTGCGCCAAAAAACGTTTTGAAAACTACAAGATGCAGCCGGTTGAATTTGCTTTCATGCCAGAATTCAAAGGCAAACTTTCTCAATACGGTATTACTCCGGACCGTCGTACTCCGAGCGGTGTCCGCGCAGCTATCATCCGCGAAAAAGGAACGAACGGCGAACGCGAAATGGCTTATTCACTCTATTTGGCAGGTTTTGACGTGAAAGATGTGACAATGACCGACCTTATCAGCGGACGTGAAACACTGGAAGACGTAAACATGATCGTTTATTGCGGCGGTTTCTCCAACTCCGACGTACTTGGTTCAGCCAAAGGCTGGGCAGGCGGTTTCTTGTTCAACGAAAAGGCAAAAGAAGCACTCGATAAATTCTATGCTCGTGAAGATACATTGTCACTGGGTATCTGTAACGGTTGCCAGTTGATGATGGAGCTTGGACTTATCAATCCTGAACACAAAAAGAAAGGTAAGATGCTTCACAATGATTCCCATAAATTCGAGTCTACCTTTGTCGGCCTGACTATCCCTACCAACCGCAGCGTTATGTTCGGTTCATTGAGCGGTAGCAAACTAGGTATCTGGGTAGCTCACGGAGAAGGAAAATTCTCTCTGCCTTACGATGAAGACAAATATAATGTAGTGGCAAAATACAGCTATGACGAATATCCCGGAAACCCGAACGGTTCCGACTATTCTATCGCCGGACTTGCCAGCGCCGACGGCCGTCATCTGGCTATGATGCCTCACTTGGAACGCGCTATCTTCCCATGGCAGAACGGTTGTTATCCGGCAGACCGCAAAAACAGCGATCAGGTAACTCCGTGGATTGAAGCATTTGTCAATGCCCGCAAGTGGATTGAAGAAAAGGTGAGATAAATAATTGCTTTATATTTTTTAAGGCTGGTACTTCCCAAAAAGTACCAGCCTTTTAGTTTATCCCAATATTCCTACTACCTAAATTCGTTTATATACAACTAAAGTTCCACAAATAAGCACTAAATACAAATAGCTGAAAAAGCTCCTCATCCGCTTCAATTCAAGTACGACGTAATCCTTACTCCAAAATTTTGTAGTGTCGAAAAATCTTCTTAATTTTGTCAAACTTTCCCCCTCAGAACAAGATTCAATAACCCTTAAAAGTCCTATTTATATGAAAAAATGGATTTTTCTAATCTTATTGTTTCCTCTAACCTGTATCGCTCAGACGTACCAATATATTGGAGTGGAAGATGGGCTAAGCAACCGGCGAGTTTACTATATCCAGAAAGACAGAACCGGATATATGTGGTTCCTCACCCATGAAGGTATTGACAGATACAATGGAAAAGATTTCAAACGATACAAACTAATGGACGGTGACGTAGAGGTTAATTCGCTACTGAACCTCAATTGGCTATATATTGATAAGGAAGATGTATTATGGGAAATCGGGAAAAAAGGAAAGATATTCCGGTATGACCAGATCCACGACTGCTTCACACTCGTATATAAACTGCCCATAGAGAACTTCCGTGATTTGCCGGCTCCGGTAAGTTTCGCATGGCTCGATCAGAGCAAGCATATCTGGTTGTGTAATGAGGAAACTATCTTTATTTATAACACGGATACAGGAGAAGTCACTCACATAAAGAATGACATCAGTGAAGAAATCAATGACATCGAACAGATTGACGACACACATTACTTCATTGGCACGGAAATGGGAATCCACTATGCCAAGTTGGAAAACAACACACTGGAACTTATTCACTGCGACAAGCTGGAGAATGTGAAAGCACAAATACTCGATCTACATTTCGACACAAAGATTCGTAAATTGTTTATCGGAACTTTCCAACGGGGAGTGCTCATCTATGATATGTCGACCAAGTCCGTCACACAACCTCCACATAGTCTGAAAGATATCAGCATTACACGAATCAAGCCCTTAAACGCCAAAGAATTGTTGATAGCGTCAGATGGCGGCGGTGTACATAAAATGAATGTTGAAACCTATCAGATGGAGCCTTACATTATTGCTGATTACAACAGTAATAACGGCATGAACGGCAACAGTATCAATGATCTTTATATAGAAGAAGAACGGATATGGTTGGCGAACTACCCTATCGGAATCACCGTACAGAATAATCGCTATTCCAGCTATAAATGGATCAAGCATTCTATCGGCAACAGACAGTCTTTGATAAACGACCAGGTTAATTCGATTATCGAAGACAGTGACGGTGACTTATGGTTCGGAACCAATAATGGAATCAGTCTCTTAAATTCCAAGACCGGACAATGGCGTTCCTTCCTCAGTTCTTTTGAGAAGAACCAGGATAGCAGAAGTCATATTTTCACTACCCTGTGCGAAGTGCTTCCCGGAGTTGTCTGGGCCGGCGGATACTTCTCCGGCATTTATCAGATAGACAAGAGATCTTCCAATGTCAGCTATTTTACTCCGGTTTCGTATGCATATGAGAACATACGCCCGGATAAGTATATACGTGATATCCGTAAAGACTCACAAGGAAATATCTGGAGCGGAGGATTTTATAATCTGAAACGTATCAATGTACACACTAAAAATATACAACTGTACCACGGACTGAACTCCATTACTGCAATTCTCGAACGCGATGCCAAAAGTATGTGGATAGGCAGTGCGACCGGATTGTTTTTATTGGATAAAGAATCGGGTAAATATGAACGTATCAAACTTCCCGTAGAATCAAACTATATATATTCTTTATACCAGACCAAGAAAGGATCGCTATATATAGGAACCAGTGGCTCCGGATTATTAATTTACGATCCTCACACCAAACTGTTCACTCATTATCATACGGGAAATTGCGCATTGATTTCCAACAATATCTATACCTTGCTTTCAGACGCTGACGAAGATATTCTGCTTAGCACGGAAAGCGGTCTGACCAGCTTTTATCCTAACCAAAAAACATTTCACAACTGGACAAAAGAAATGGGACTTATGACCACACATTTCAATGCATTGTCCGGTACCCTGCGAAAGAACAACAACTTTATTTTCGGAAGTTCGAACGGGGCAGTAGAGTTCAATAAAGACATGAAACTTCCCAGAACCTATTCTTCCAAAATGATATTCAGCGATTTCAAACTGTTTTATCAAACGATCTACCCGGGAGACAAAAATTCCCCGCTAAAGGCAAGTATCAACAATACGAAAGAGCTGAAATTAAAATATAACCAGAATATTTTCTCGTTACAGGTTTCTTCTATCAACTATGACTATCCTTCTAATGTCCTTTATTCCTGGAAACTGGAAGGCTTTTACGAAGAATGGAGCAAACCGGGGACAGAAAACACAATCCGTTATACTAACCTCGCACCGGGAAAATATACGTTAAGGGTACGTGCTATCTCCAATGAGGACCAGCGTATTATGCTCGAAGAAAGGAGTATAGATATTATCATCGCCCAGCCTTTTTGGCTGACCGTTTGGGCAATGTTGCTCTATATCGTTATCCTTGTCTTTATCGCTGCTGTCTCATTACGTATTCTGATCCTAAGGAAACAACGTAAAGTGTCCGACGAAAAGATTCATTTCTTTATCAACACTGCACACGACATCCGTACTCCGTTGACGCTTATCAAAGCGCCACTGGAAGATCTTCGTGAAAAAGAAGAACTAAGCAAGGAAGGAATATCCAATATGAATACTGCATTACGGAATGTAAATGCCCTGCTACGTCTCACCACCAATCTAATAAACTTCGAGAGGGCGGACGTATATTCCTCCGAACTATATATTTCGGAACATGAACTGAACACATTTACAACCGAAATATACAATGCTTTCCAGCAGTACGCCAATATCAAACATATCAACTTCACCCACGAAAGTAATTTCAGGTATATGAATGTATGGTTTGATAAGGAAAAAATGGAATCAATCCTGAAAAACATAATCTCGAATGCCTTGAAGTACACTCCGGAAAACGGTAATGTACAGATTTTCGTGTCCGACAATACAGACTCGTGGAGCGTCGAAGTCAGGGATACAGGAATCGGAATTCCGGCCAGCGAACAGAAAAAACTGTTCAAGCTGCATTTCCGTGGCAGCAATGCAATCAACTCCAAAGTGACGGGTAGCGGGATCGGACTGATGCTTGTCTGGAAATTAGTGCGGCTGCATAAAGGTAAGATTAATTTGTCGAGTGTGGAAAATCAAGGTTCGGTTATCAAGGTATCTTTCCCGAAAGACAGCAAGCGTTTCCGTAAGGCACATCTGGCAACACTGAGCAAACAACGTCAGGAAAACAGAACCCTAAGCAATGTACCTGCTCCCTCACCCGAAATATACGAAAACGCACATAAGAAGTTGAACGGTGAACACCGGCGGATTCTGATTGTGGAGGATAACGATGAATTACGCAACTATCTGTTGCAGACATTATCAGAAGAATATACTGTACAAACGTGTTCCAACGGAAAAGAAGCGTTGACGATCATCCCCGAATACAAACCGGAGTTGGTTATCTCTGATATTATGATGCCGGAAATGCGGGGAGACGAATTATGCAAGGAACTCAAAAACAACATAGAGACATCGCACATTCCGGTTATCCTGCTGACAGCTCTGAATAATGAGAAAGATATCTTGTCCGGACTTAAAATCGGTGCCGACGAATACATCTTGAAACCGTTTAATATAGGTATATTAAAAGCGACTGTCGACAATCTGCTGACTAACCGTGCTCTTTTGCGCAGTAAGTATGCCAATCTGGAGCTGGATGATGAGGAAGAAGATGACGAATGCATCAACTGCTCACAGGACATTGACTGGAAGTTTATTGCCAACGTCAAAAAGCATATAAAAGACAATATAGATAACCCGGCCCTTACCGTAGATGTACTTTGCAACCTGGTAGGCATGAGCCGTACAAGTTTCTACAACAAACTCAGGGCATTGACCGACCAGGCTCCGGGAGATTATATCCGTCTGATCCGGTTGAAGTATGCCGTGCAATTATTGAAAGAGAACACACATAGCATAACAGAAATAGCAGAAATGACAGGATTCAGTGATGCGAAATACTTCCGTGAAGTATTCAAGAAGCATTTTAACGTAAGTCCCAGCCAATACGGCAAAGAAAAGAGAACAAACAAGAAAGGAGGAGAAAAGAAAGAATGAACATCTATCTCGAATCATTTGGAATTTTTTTTAAAATAGGCGCCTTTACTATCGGAGGAGGGTACGCAATGGTGCCGCTTATTGAGAATGAAATTGTTACGAAGCGGAAATGGATTGCGCAGGAAGATTTTATCGACCTGCTGGCTATCTCCCAATCTGCTCCGGGCATTTTGGCAGTCAATATTTCTATCTTTATAGGATACAAGTTGCGTGGTATCCGAGGAAGTATTATCACAGCATTAGGAACAATTTTGCCTTCCTTCATCATTATATTGGCGATTGCTCTATTTTTCCATAGTTTTAAAGACAACCCGATTGTGGAACGCATCTTCAAAGGAATCCGACCGGCGGTAGTGGCACTTATTGCCGCCCCGACTTTCACAATGGGCCGGTCCGCTAAAATCAACCGCCACAACCTGTGGATTCCTGTTGTTTCGGCACTGCTGATCTGGCTATTGGGGTTCTCGCCTATCTGGATTATTATTGCTGCGGGAGTGGGAGGCTTCCTCTGGGGAAAATTTAGAAAAGTAGAAAGTTGAGAATGGAGAGTCGAGAGTTATCGTTCCCTGTTCATTATTCAAGATTCATGGTAAAAAATTAAAAAGAGATGATCTATCTTCAGTTATTCTATACGTTTTTTAAGATCGGGCTCTTTGGATTTGGAGGAGGTTATGCGATGCTCTCCATGATTCAAGGGGAAGTAGTAACCCGTTATGGTTGGGTGAGCTCGCAGGAGTTCACGGATATTGTTGCAATCAGCCAAATGACACCGGGACCTATCGGGATTAATGCGGCTACGTACGTCGGATTCACCTCTACGGGGAGTGTCGTGGGATCGGTCATTGCTACCTTTGCTGTAGTCCTCCCCTCCTTCATCTTGATGCTGACCATTAGCAAATTCTTCCTGAAATATCAGAAACATCCGGTAGTAGAATCCATATTTAGCGGACTGCGTCCCGCAGTTGTCGGCCTGTTGGCTTCCGCCGCACTGGTATTGATGAATGTAGAAAATTTCGGTTCACCGACAACTGACACTTACTCATTCGTTATCAGTATTATCATCTTTCTAGTCGCTTTCATCGGAACCAGAAAATATAAAGCTAATCCTATATTAATGATTATAGCCTGCGGCATTGCAGGACTATTGCTTTATTAATTGCTGGGGTGGTAGGCGGATACACAATATTGAAAATAAACGACTTATGTATTTTCCTACCACCTCCCCCTACGGGGACTCCTCCTTCCCGAAGGAGGAGAATTGAAGATACTACTGAATTGTT
>OKSF01002587.1_pt1 | contig 11975 bp, 6 predicted proteins | sample 1606061 | NCBI WGS metagenome assembly OKSF01 (sample SAMEA3541567, study PRJEB24748) | human gut metagenome | biome: human gut; feature: human-associated habitat; material: faeces | place: China | collected 2012 | reverse complement strand
AGGGATAACCGCTGAAAGCATCTAAGCGGGAAGCCTGCTCCAAGATTAGGATTCCGTACGGTCTTGAACCGTTGTAGCCCGCATGTTGAACACGTGTTTGATAGGCCGGAGGTGGAAGCCCCGTGAGGGGTGGAGCCGACCGGTACTAACGGGCGACGGCGACATAACATTCCGATCCCCTTGTGGGGGGTTGGTTCCGCGTCTTTCCTGTGCTGGATCGTCCTGGACGGCAATATGCGTTGGGATGGTCACTGAACGATACAACGGTAGGCTTTGCCTCGCGTCCGCTAGCCGGTTCCCGAACCGCCACGGTTCATAACATAATGGCCGGAATGGCCGCCATGTGTTTTGGCTGTCGTTCCGTGATCGCGGTTTTGCGGTGGTCATAGCCCTGGTGAGACGCCCGGTCCCATTCCGAACCCGGTAGCTAAGGCCAGGCGCGGCGATGGTACTGCACTCGAGAGGGTGTGGGAGAGTAGCACGCCGCCGCTTCACATGTTGGGCCTCCCGGTCGAGCCTTTGGCTCCCGGGAGGCCCATTTTTCATGCTCTCTTTCCGGGCTTCCCGGCGGGCGTCACTCCAGGAACCCCCGTTTTTTTCATCACCTCCCGGACCTCCCGGCAACGCCTTTCGGGCTCGTCGAAGGTCCTTATCCGGAGTCTCCACCGGATGTCCGCTTTGAGAACCACTTTTCTCTTTGATGTTTTTTGATTTGAGATTGTGCTGTGGCACCATGGATACACCATAGGAATCATGTGCCAAGGGGATAGCTATGTTTCTTCTTCCAGATCAGCAACTCAGACGTGCCGATCGAGTGATGCGGCAACGACTTGTGCCATATGTGCACGAAACATTATCGCATTGTCAGTTACGCGCTTTTCGCCAATGAAGGCGAACCCGAACAGAGCGCCGACTTTCTTGCCCGTGTCAGGGAAAACAAAGTGGATTTTCTCGACTTCATGGTTCCTGGTGCCTGGGGCACGATATGGGGTACCACATGGTTCGAGGTTCGTGGACGTATCGACCGTGAGTCGGTCAAAGGCAGAGCCGTCGAACTGGTTGTAGATCTGGGATGGAAACGACATCGTGGCCCGGGCTTCCAAGCGGAAGGATTATGCTATCGCCCTGACGGCAGCGTCATCAAAGCGGTGAATCCAGACAATTGCTGGATTCCGCTTATCGATGCCAATGGCGTGGCGAATGTGGAGCTTGACGATGCCGGTCGTTTCACGGTATATGTCGAGGCCGCATCGAATCCACTGGTCGAAGCTGACCTGCCATTCGCGCCGATGAATCTGGGGGAGCGTGCCGACGGTCGTCCATCCGACTATGTGCTCACCACAATGGACGTGTGCGCTTTCAACCAAAACGTGTTCGACTATCTGATGGACTTGGAAACCGTCACCTCGCTGATGAGGGAACTCAAGGATGATGATCCTCGATATTGGCAGCTGGCCAAAGCGCTGCAACGATCACTCAACACATATGACGAGCGTGATATCGCCGGAACTCTGGAGCCAGCCAAGGAAAAGCTTGCCGGGGTATTATCCGAACCCGCATATTCCAGCGTCATCCATCATGTCGCGGTCGGCCATGCGCATATCGATTCCGCATGGCTGTGACCCGTGCGCGAAACCCACCGTAAAGTGGCCCGCACGGTGTCCAACGTGCTTGCCCTGATGGACGAGGATCCGGATTTCACGTACGCGATGAGTTCCGCCCAACAGTATGCGTGGATGGAACAGGAACATCCAGACCTGTTCGCGCGCATGCTGCAGCGCATCAAGGAAGGACGATTCATTCCCGTCGGCGGAATGTGGGTCGAATCCGATAACATGCTGCCCACAGGTGAGTCGCTGATCCGCCAGATCACGTTCGGCATGCGTTACTTCCGTGAGCATCTTGGCGTGGAACCAAAAGGACTGTGGCTTCCCGACAGTTTCGGTTATTGCGGGGCATGGCCGCAAATCGCACGTCGTGCCGGTTTCGAATGGTTCCTCACACAGAAGATCTCATGGAACGACACCACGAAATTCCCCCACCATTCCTTCGAATGGGGCTGAACCAATTCCACGACATTCTTCCCGGATCGGCGATCGCATGGGTGCATCGGCAGGCGCGTGCGGACTACGTGCGCGACATCGCAAGACTGCGTGATATCGCCGCTGAAGCGGGTGCTTCCATCGCATCGGTGCGGGATGATGCCGACATGCGATCGAACGCGGCCATCGTCCCATATACGGCAAAGAATGGCGATTCGTGGATTGCTCGCACCGCGGCAGTGGGAACGCAGGATGATGACGCGAACGGCACCGACGCGGTCGCCGATGAATCCACCATCGCAACGACATGCGACGACGGTCGAATCATACTTGACAACGGTTTGCTACGTGCCATCATCGCACCAGACGGTACGGTCCGTTCACTGATCGACCTTGATAATGGACACGAACTGGTGCCCGACGGCAGTGGAATCGGGCATTACGAGCTTCTCCGCGACGAGCCATACGAGTGGGACGCATGGGACATCCAGCGCGATGCCTTCTTCAGCGTCGAAGGCATCGATGACTCGCATGTGGAACGAGTGACGGAGACAAAACGCGGCGGAGCCACCGTGCACGTGTCCAGCACCGCCGACGGGGTGTCCATCAATACCTGCATCACATTGCGGCCAAAGTCGAAAAGCCTTGAATTCCGGACCAAAGTGGATTGGCGGGCATCCGAACGATTCCTCAAAGTCGACATTCCCATGGCTATCCAGGCCGACCGGGCGCAGTACGAATGCCAGTACGGCATGGTGGAACGGCCCATTCAGAAGAACACACGTTCCGACGAGGCGAAATACGAAAGCTGCACGCACCGGTTCGTACGCGTCGCCGATGCCGGCTATGCGGCTGCGGTCGTCAACGCCAGCACCTACGGTTCCGACGTTTCGCCGATTCACCGGAACACGGCTTCCGGGCCGGTGCGTGGCACGATGATTCGACTTTCGTTGCTGTCGTCCCCGCTATACCCCGATCCGAACACTGACAAGGGCGTGCATGAGTTCGCGTGGAACGTTGTGGCGGATGCCAGTATGCCGGCTGTGCTTGACGAGGCGAACCGTCTCAACGCGGCCGTGCTGCCTGCCATGCCGGCGTTCGATCCGCTGGCGCAGCTCAACCCGGTGGATGGCGTCATGGTGCTTGACTGGGTCAAGCTTGCCGATGACGGTTCCGGTGATCTGATACTGCGCGTCTATGAGGCGGTCGGCGGCGAAGCCCATGCGAGACTTGCCGTCAACGCCGCTTTGGGGAAGGCCACGGTACGCGAGTGTTCCATTATGGAGGATGCGCGGCTGGATGCCGAATTGCCCGCGGCTTTTGCCGACGGTGATCCGTCCGTGGCAAGAACGGCGCAAGGAGCGATGCTGAGCCTGCATCCGTTCCAATTGGCCACGTTGCGCGTCAGTTGTGGAAGCGATGGTGGAAATACTGATGGGAATGAGAGTGGAAGCCTGCGATAGATGAGGAACTGGCGGCGGATGCGCTGAGCCGTGCGCCGCCTATTCCTTGGCTTGAGTCCACGCCTGAAGCTTCATACGATTGAGCTCGGTGTTGGGATCGTACGTGTCATCCAACCGCTCCTGATACATCGCGACCAGTTCTCCGCCGCGGCCCAACGCCTCCAAAGCGGCCTCACGAATCGACTCCCATTCGTACGGCACCACTTCCTCGGGGAACATGACCGTGCACTGGTTCGGTGCGTCACGCTCCACCAGATCGACGAAATTCAGCAGATCCTGCCACCGTTCGGCAGCGATCAGCCGCGCCGCGTACGCGTCGGCAAGCGGCTCGGACGTATGGTTGTCGCGCAGGAAACGATCGGCCTCCTCGGCATCGCCACTGATCCGCATCAGATCGTGCCGCAGGAACTGCACGGCATGGTCGAACTGGTTTTGCGCGGTCTGCGCAAGCTGCTGTTTGGACAGGAATGATGGGTCAAGCATGGCGAGATCGTTCAGTTCCTCGGGGGAGAGGGTGGGCGAACCGCCGGTAGTGGAATCGCCGGCAGCGCCCGTGGAATGCGTGATCGAGTTCGCGGTATCCGCGCCGTCCGCAGCGTCTGTACTATTCGTGCTATGCGCATTGTCCGCGTCAGAGGACGTATCACGGAGGTTGTGAGATTGCGTTGCGGTGGCGTCGCGTGCACCCGTATCGCCCGTAACATCACTGTCGATACTGCCGACGCTGTTCATAGTGTCGCCAGTCGTGCTGCTTGCATCGCCATTACCGGACTTCGCTGCGAAATCACGCATCGCGGCAATGCCCTTGTTCAACGCGTCATAGGCGAACATGCGCGTATCATCCCATTGCGCGAACGACAGTCCGCAAGACAGCAGCTCCACCATCTGCATGGCGTTGAGCCGGAAATCCTCATTGCACGCCACCTGCGTGATCATGCGCAACGCCTGCTCGCCCGTCATCGGATCGGCGTTGCAGGCCACGGCATCCATGTACACGCGTACGGTCTGAATCAGATCCTTCAGATAGTCGAAACCCTCGTTGTCGCGGTCGGCTACATTGCCGACGAACCTTGCGGTCATCTCCACAGCTTTGGCGAGATTGCCGACCGCGTCAAGCCATCGCGTGCTGATCACCGCGTTGCCGACCACCGCGTCCACGCCGGACAGCGCCTGCGAATCGATCGAAAACGTCGGCATATCGATGCGCGGAATCTCCACGCCCGTATCGGTACGTTCCGCGGTGGGCACCATGGAGGCGAGGGCGTCGAAATACCATTGCATGGGCATGTTGATGACCACGTCCGCGTCGGAAAGATTGGCGACCGGCACATCGTTGCGTTGCGCGGCATCCTCCTGGCTTGCTTCGCGGATGAGATGATTCCACAGGAAAGTCGGCCCGTCGAATTCGGCGGAACTGAGCCATCCGTTATTGACGTAGTCGGTGAGATCGTCGGCTTCCTGCCTGCGATTGAAGCTGCCCATGCGCCCACCTTTCCGTTGCGATGCCTGTGATTGCATAGTTGCGATTGTGCCGCAACAAGTAGCCGCACCAAGTATAGGCGGCGTCGGCTACGTCTGTGGAAGAGAGCGGAAAGGGCGGAATGAGGGGGGCGAAAATAATGACGAAAATGAGACGGCAAAATGGCCGTTCGGTAAAATCGGACTATAATCAATCGCACATAACAGAACATGTTTTCAGCGCATTCGGAAATGTTTTCCGGGTGCGCTGAACGGTTTTTGGCGTAATATGAACGGAGGGCCAACACAAGATGAACGCACGCAAACTTGGTGCGGCGGCTGGGGTCATCGCTTTGATCGTAGGTCTGTTCACGGGATGCGGTTCGACGAACAGCGCTTCCAATGCGACGTCGGACGGCGATTCGAACAGCGGCACAACCGCGACATATTCCGTGGACGGTGCCAAAGATTCCATCCGCATCGCCTCCGGCTCCGAAAACAAGGAAGTGAGCGGGGCCATCGAACAGGCGGCCAAACAATCGAAAGTGTCAGTGACCGTCGACTACATGGGGTCGTTGGACGTTATGGACACGCTGCGCAACAAGGGCCATCACGCGGGCAGGGATTACGATGCGGTCTGGCCGGCCAGCAGCATGTGGATCACCATGGGGGATATCAAGCACGTCGTCAAGGACCAGGTCTCCACGTCCACCACGCCGGTGGTGTTCGGCGTGAAGCAAAGCAAGGCTGAGAAACTCGGCTGGGCGAATACGGACGGTACAACGAAGCCGGTGTCCACGAAAGACATTATGGATGCGGTGAAGGCCAAGAAGCTGTCGTTCGCTATGACGTCCGCCACGCAATCGAATTCCGGAGCGTCGGCGTACATGGCGTTTCTGACGGCGCTGAACGGCGGTAAGTCGGCACTCACCAAAGACGATTTGAACGATGCTTCATTACGTAAGTCCGTGAAAACCGTACTGTCGGGCGTCAATCGTTCATCCGGCTCGTCCGACTGGCTGAAGGACATGGTCGTCAACGACCCGGATACGAACGATTCCATGGTGAACTACGAATCGCTCGTCATCCAGGCGGACAAGGCGTTGACGGCGAAGAACAAGGAGCCGCTGCTGGCCGTCTATCCGTCCGACGGCATCGCGATTTCCGATTCGCCGCTTGCTTACGTGGATCGCAGGCAGGACAAAGAGGATGCGTTCAAGCGATTCAGCAAGTCGATCACGTCGAAGGATTCCAAGAAACTGTTCGAACAGGCGGGTCGTAGAACCGGTTCGGACGGCACGCTGGCGTATGCCAAAGATGCGAAGGTGAAGGATTCGTTCCGTAAGGAATGGGGCGTCAAATCGGATTCATCGGTGCTGAAAACCATCACCATGCCATCCTCCGACATCATCGAACAGGCGCTCGACCAGTATCAGACCGTCCTGCGCAAGCCCGCTTACACCTTGTGGGTGGTGGATTATTCCGGATCGATGTCAGGCAAGGGCAAAAGCGGTGCCGTGGCCGGTTTGCAGGCGGCCCTCGACACCGATCAGGCACGCGCCTCGCATATCGAGCCGGGTGATGACGACGTCAACGTGTTCATCCCCTTCAACAGCAGCGCGAAAGTGGCGCAGGTCGCGCAAGGCAAGCAAACCGCGACCTTGCTGGCCGCCAGCGAAAATCAGGTGGCAAATGGCAATGCGGACATCTACAATGCGCTGGAAGTCGCGTTGAAGAATCTGCCGTCCGACCGCGACGATTACACGGTGGCGATCGCGCTGCTGACCGACGGGCAGTCGGACACGGCGAAGCTTGACGAGTTCAAGCAGCAGTATGCGTCCGATGGCAAAGGCGTTCCGATTTTCTCCATCATGTTCGGCGACGCGGATTCGCAGCAGCTCGACGATTTGGCCAAGCTGTCCAACGGCAAGGTGTTCGACGGACGCAACGGCAATTTGAGCGGCATCTTCCGCGAAGTGAAGGGCTACAACTGATTTGACGGTGTGGTGCTGATTGGTGCCAATGCCGCGGAAGCGGCGCTCGCCTGTGTTTGCGTTATCGTGCGCGACGTGACGGATGCGGCGCGAGTTGCTGCGTAAGCTGCTGCGCGTGCTGTGAAGTGTCTCTTTTCCCTACACGGAACGACGTGTGAAACAGTGTGTGAAACGTCTGCGCTGTGCGATAGATAAAACGGTGTTCGTGCGAGCGTGACGGTAGAATGGTGTGCTGTGCCGCATAGGGCGGCCAGTCCAATTAGGCCTCTGATGAAAAGGGGGAACCATATGAAGGCTGCAAGTGGCAATGTCCTGTGGCAGCAGCGCAAGCGCAATTGGTGCCGTACGCCGTTCACGTTCACCGTGTACACACTTACCGACCGTGAGCTGAGCGTCAAAACCGGCATTCTGAACGAGAGTTTCAACTTGATCAAACTGTTCCGCATCGTGGATATCAGCGTAGAACGTACATTCCTGCAGCGCATCTTCGGCATGAGCACGATTGTGCTGGATACGCGCGATCAGTCGTCCGGCAATGGCGTAGTGGCATTGAAGAACGTGCTGAACGGATTCGAAGTTCGCAAGGTGCTGCAGGAAGCAGTGGATGCCTCCCGTAGAGAGAACGGCATGTCGGCGCGCGAATTCCTGGGCGGTCCGGGTGGTCCTGCTGGTCCGGGATTCGGTCCAGGTCCTGACGGCCCTGGCTTCGACGGCGGTTTCGATGGGCCCGACATGGGTGGCTACGCCGACGGTCGGTGAGTGACCTTCCGTAGTTTCGGCTACTTTCAGCTCGGACGGCTTGCGTATATATGCTGTACATACAACGTATATACACAAGCCGCTTTTATATGTTTCGATGTGTGGCTGGAGTGATTGCGGGGCTATCTCGCTTATGGATGGCGGATTTTCATGTGCGTCTGCTGGTATCTCGCTTATGGATGGCGGTGTACTGAAGTAAATCGCTTGTTTGGGGGTATGATTCATACCCCCAAACTTCGTTTTTGCTGTTGGAACCGCCATCCATAAGCGAGATGGCATGTGTCAGTGATCCAAATCCGCCATCTATAAGCGAGATAGGTGTCAGAAGGTCGCGAATTACAGGGCGGACTTGCCGGTGAGGTGGCGGTAGAGTTCCGGATCGACCGGTTTGCCGAGTTTGAGTGTGGAAATGACCACCTTCGACTCGCTGCCATCCTCGCCGGGGTTCACCGACGCGTGCACATCGTCCAATGCGACCGCGCTGCCGACGAAGTAATAGGATTTCTCCTGTTCTTCGGCTTTGCGACGGATGAAAATCGGCACAAAATGGCGATTCTGCCATTCCGGAGTACGTTCCGTTCCGTCCAACAGCCACCGGAATTCGTTTGATCTAAGCGAACGATTGTTCTTGCTGAACCATTCGATCTCGCCGGGATTAAGGAACCGGTCGCCATACTGGCTCGCCTCATATTTAATGAAAATCGGGAGTGAGCCGGTTTCGGTGTCCAATTTGTATCCGCCGACATTCTGCGGCACCTGTTCCGCAGGCCAACCACACAGTCGCATCACATCGAACACACTGTACTTTTCTCCATACAGGAACCCATGATTCTGGCGGATATGATGCTTGCGGGACGATTCCGCCAACGCCAACGCGTTGAACAGACCGGCTTCGACGGTATCCGTGAAGAACGTGCGGAAAGTGGTCTGTTCAAGCATCGAGCGGAACTCGTCGGTCAACCGATAAGCCCCATCATCGCAGAGGCGCACCAAAGGAGTCTGCCCGAAACGTTTGCTGTTCGCGGCGATGAAATAGGAATAATCCAACGTGGCGAACGCGGAACGGCATTGCAACTCGTTACTGTCCGCATCGGGGAACAGCGCAGTCAACAACGTCTGCAAATCGACGATCGTGATCGCATGCTGTGAAGCGACCTCACGAAGCGCAGTCAGCGCATCCTCGGAACAATCCGGATCGATCCGCTGCCAATCCATACCGCACAATGCCGCCAAAACCAACAATTCGTGCGGACGCAAGCCGCGCAATTGCGTGGCGGTCAACATTTTCAGCACACCATTGTGCGCATCCGAAGTCGATTCAAGCTGTTCAAGATACGAAACGGTTGCGTTCTTGCCACGCGACAGGCTCTTCTCACGGGAACGCACGAACGACAGATAATCGTCGTTCTTCGCAGCCATCGTGAACACGAGCGACGCGTCACGGCGCGCGAAATCCATCAGCATCGGGATGCGTCCCAATTCGTACCGCATCTGCTGGTACTGCTGGCTCAGCAATTTCATATTCGACAAATCGGCGGTGTCAAGCGAGGCAAGCACGCGCTCGCGGGCGATTTTGTCGAAGCTGATGGACGAGACGCCGATGGTTTCGCGTTGCAGATTCTTACGGGCTACGTCGCGGTCGCCGGTATTGCCGTACAGTGCGATCGGAATCAGATAATTATTCGCGTAATTGCCGATGAAATCAATGACGACCACGCAATCCTTGCCGCTTGCCTTGCGCAAACCACGGCCGAGCTGCTGCGTGAAAATGATGCTCGACTTCGTTTGACGCAACATCACGATCTGATTGACGTGTGGAATATCCACGCCTTCATTGAACAGGTCGACGGTGAAAATATAGTCCAATTCGCCGTTCTCCAACTGTGCCACGGCAGTGTCGCGTTCCATCTGCGAATTTTCGCCGGTGATGGCTTTCGTGCGGTATGGCCGTTCCGCCTGCTGGTTCATCTGCTGGTTGAACAGGTCGGACAGTCGTTTCGCTTCCTCGCGTCGGCTGCAGAACACCAGACCTTGCACGGGTGTTCCGGCCTCGCTGTAGATCTGTATCTTGTCGATGATGTAGCGCACGCGGTTCGGGTCGGCGAGTTCTTCAAGCCAACGGCTTAGCTCGTTACGTTCCTGGTCGGTCATTGACTCGACCTTGACGTCTTTGCCGGCGATCTTCTCGTCGGGCGCGTCCTGAATGTATTCGTGCACCCCGTAATAGTGGAACGGGCAGAGCATGTCCTCTTCAAGCGCCTTCTGCAGGCGGATTTCGTAGGCCACGTTGTTGCCGAATAATTCGAAGATGTTCGCACCGTCCGTACGTTCCGGCGTCGCGGTCATGCCGAGCATGAAATTCGGCTGGAAATGGTCGATGACGCGTTTATACGATTCGGCGGCCGCATGATGCACTTCGTCGACGAGAATGTAATCGAACTCGTCTGCGTCGAATTGTGCAAGCGTTTCCGGACGCGACATCGTCTGCACGGTGGCGAACACGTATTTGCGATCCGATTCCTTGCTGCCACCCGAAAACAGGCCGAGTTCGCTTTTCGGGCATCCAAGCACTTTTTGGAACGATTCTTCAGCTTTCTTGAGGATCTGCTCCTGTTGCGCGATGTACAGCATGCGATTCGGTTTGACCTGCCGCACGTCGAACGCTGACAGATACGTTTTGCCGGTGCCGGTAGCGGAAACGATGATCGCACGGCTTTCGCCCTGCTTGCGTAGCTGTGCGAGATTCATCAGCGCTTCCACCTGCATGGCGTTCGGCTGAATGGTTTGCGATTGGCTTGTTTTTTCGATCGGCTTGCGATTCGGCCGTTGCGGCGCGTACTTTTTGAAGTCTTCCTCGTACAGTTTCAGCCAAGCGTCGGTGAGCGGCTTCGATTCGCTGATTTGCGATTCGATTTCCTCGCTAAGCTGTTCGGCAAGACCGCTGGTATCGGTGGTGGCGACTTTGAGATTCCACTCGCGATTGGAATTCAGCGCGTTGATGGTGAGATTCGAACTGCCGACATACGTGGAATACAACGGCTCGTCGCCTTGCGCATGATGGAAAACATAGCCTTTGGGATGATAAGGGTAGGCAGCTGTGGCATCGTCATCGTTTCGGCTGGACCGCTCCGGCTGCCAAACTTGCACTTGAATACCGGTTTCCCGCTGAAGTTTCAGCAGTTCCCTGAATGCTTTGGGAGAGTTGAAATAATTGAACGTCGACGTGATGATTCGACCGGCCTGATGGTCATTGTTGTCAGCGAAATCAAGGAAATACTGCTTAAGCACCTGCAACGCGCCCTGGCTGACGAACGCGACGGACATGTCGAAATCCTGACTGCGTTGCAGTTCGTCCTTGATGGCGTATTCCATGGTCCGACCGTCATGGTTGGCGATCAACGTCGGCTCGTACTGTGCGTCGACATTGTCCTTTTTGTTGACGAAACCGGATAGCAGCGCCTCAACAAGGGAGGAATGGTCATGGTCGTCCATATTGCGCATCATCAGTCGATTTTCGTGCGTGGCTGCCGGAAAAGCCGGAAAATCCATGGCGGAGATCAATCGCACCGCTTCTCGGTCGGCGGGCGCCCAGTCCAAAGTGGGCATTTCGGCGGGCGCTACCCAACGAATCTCATGATGCTCGGTCAGATGGGGTGCGCCGCTTATCAAATGGCACACAAACGACGTGAGCACGACGGTACCGAAATCGTAATCGTAAGAAGACGTGCACACTTCGTTGGCAACTTCGACCTCGCACAGCAACTCTTCTTCGATTTCGCGATGCAATGCCTGACGCGCCGTTTCATGCGGTTCGATCTTGCCGCCCGGAAACTCCCAGAAACCAGCCAGTGATCGGCCTTCTCCGCGTTGCGCGCACAGCACCTTGCCGTCTTTGACGATAGCCGCGCCGACGACGTTAATGGTTTTGCGCGGTGTCGGTTGCGCTGACTGTTGCGGATTCTGGTCGGTTGCCGTCATTGCTTTCTCCTGACTAATGAACAGGTCCAGGATACAACGGGGGAGATTACGCCAGGCCCGAATGGGGAGCAACTTACGCGATGGAAATCAGTCCCAATGGTGTCACTTGCATGGCCTGGTGTATCGGCAGTTGGGGAAACCGGTGCACCCGTAAAACGCGCGGGACGGGTCGGAGCCGGTGTGTCGCAATCGCAATGCCTCACCGCAATTCGGGCATTGCGGCGGCAATATTATATGATGAGATTATTTAAGCAGGAAACTGGTTATACACTGGGACAGTA
>OKSF01002586.1_pt1 | contig 11978 bp, 7 predicted proteins | sample 1606061 | NCBI WGS metagenome assembly OKSF01 (sample SAMEA3541567, study PRJEB24748) | human gut metagenome | biome: human gut; feature: human-associated habitat; material: faeces | place: China | collected 2012 | reverse complement strand
CGTTTCCAAAGTGAAGAGCCCGTACAACCTGAACATCTTCACCCAAGCCTTCGGCAAATTTTTAGCACCTTTTTTTAAATGAACACCTTGGGCTAAGATTCGAGCTTCTAATTCATAAACTTTAGCCAGAGTTTGTTCGAAATTCCAAGGTAAATCATAGGTATCTAAAAATCGTTGAACATTCTCCTCTTCCCTATGTCCACTGTATTCTCTAGAATATGTTTCTTCTGTAAAAGGAATTCCAAAATCTTTAAGCAATTCTTGATAAACTTTTAGAGAAATGATTTCAGTATCGGCTAATAAGCCATCTAAATCAAATATTACAGCTTCCATTATTATCACCTAGTCTAAAACTCGTGTCCCTGCCGCAACTTCTGCAATATAAAAGCTAGGCGCATAGCCAACGACTTCTTCATAGCGTTTGCCGACAGCTTCTTTAAATGCTTCAACCTTATCTTTGTTTACGAGGGCAATGGCGCAACCACCAAAGCCTGCTCCGGTCATACGAGCGCCCAAGACACCTTCTTGTTCCCAGGCTGTATGCACCAAGGTATCCAATTCTAGACCTGTCACTTCGTAGTCATGCTCCAAGGATACGTGGGAAGCATTCATGAGACGGCCAAAGCCTTCCAAATCACCTGCTTCAAGGGCCTTACGAGCTTGGAGGGTCCGTTGGTTTTCAAGTACAGCATGGCGAGCTCGTTTGATGCGATTTTCATCCTTGATCAAGTAGCTGTAGGCATCAAAAGCCCAGAGGTCTAATTCTCCTAAGGTTTGAATGTCTAGTTTTTCTTGGAGTTCAGAGACGGCAGTTTCACATTCCGCACGGCGTTCATTGTATTTTGAATCCGCTAATTCCCGGCGTTTGTTGGTGTTCATGATGACTACGACATTGTCTTTGAGGTCCAGCGGTACCAGATCATACTCTAGGGTGTTGGTATCGAGATAAATTGCCCGTTGATCTGCTCCCATTCCGATGGCAAATTGATCCATGATGCCCGAGTTAACTCCGATGAAGTGATTTTCGGTTTGTTTCCCGATCTTGACTAGATCTAAGCGGTCTAAATGAAGATCATATAGTTTCTCAGCGATGACGCCAATCAAGAGCTCAAGCGAAGCTGAAGAAGAAAGACCAGATCCATTTGGAATATTGCCGTAGACATAGACGTCCATTCCGCTATCAATGACGTGATCCGCTTCTTGCAAGAAGTGGAGCACACCTTTTGGATAGTTGGTCCAGTTGTGCTCTTGTTCAAAATGGAGGTTTTCAAGTGGGACTTCAATGATCCCCTTGTCTTCAAAGTTTCCTGAGAAGAAACGCAAGACCTTATCCTCACGCTTTCTTGCAGCTCCGTAAGTCCCGAGCGTGATAGCTGCCGGGAAGACATGGCCTCCATTATAGTCAGTGTGTTCACCGATCAGATTAATCCGCCCTGGTGAAAAGAAGGTATGGTCAGCCTTTTCCCCAAAGACAGCCTGGAACTTTTCTTGTAAATCTTGAGATGTGATTGTTGTCGTCATGAGAAACTCCTTTAGTTTTGTAAACGTTTTTATACTTGTATTATATCTGATCAGAAGTAAAAGTTCAAGTGTTTTTAGTAAAATTTTATTATTTTTTATTTTATGTCCAAAAAGGCTATAACAAAGGGTTTTCCTCCGATTACAACTTCTGTTCCATCATTGCTATTTCAAGTTAATTTTAGTAAAAGTTTACCAAAAATCTCAATTGGGAAATCACCCAATTGAGATTCTTCATTCCTTAGTGTTTCTTTCTTGGATAGACAAAAGATCCAAGGAAGGTTAAGAGGCTGACACCCATGAGGGCTAGGAGGTTTTCTGTTTGACCAGTCTTTGGCAATACTGATGATGCAGGGCTGGCTGACTCTCTGACAGGAGCCTGATCAGTGGCTTGTTTCACAGCGATCGGAGTAACTTGTGGACGATCAAAAGTGCTAGCTTTTTCTTGCTTGCTAACAAGGACCTGTGTTCCTGTGTTGCCAACCTCTACTGGTTGTGTCTGATGGGTTGGATCTTGAACTGGTGAAGTTGGATCTTGGACTGGTGAAGTTGGATCTTGGACTTCTGGTGTTGGCAATGGAGCAGGTGCTGGATAGAAAAGACCATGACCAATGCGGTAGGCATACTCTGTTTCCGACATTTTTCCGTCTACAATTTTTGGAATATCAACCGGTAAGGTACCTAGATGTTCTTTGCCATTGAAGATGACTTCCACTCCTGCAGGAATATTAGGACCAAATGCATTGTCTGGTTTGAGGGATTCCGTTGGATCCATTCCCTTATTTCCATAGACTGCCAAAATGGCTTTGGCTGCTGGATAGTTGGCTACATCATAAGGTTTAGAGATAGAAAGGACTGCTGCCTTCTTATGGTTGGTATTGGCATAATTGACGATCTCTGTTGGGATCTTGGTCCGCCAGAAATCTTTATCCAGTTGCCCTTCATAACCGATCTCTGAAATCACCACGATGTGGGTGGCTTTCTCGAGGTCTTCTTTTAGACTATCAAGGGTAGATTCTTTAGTGAAGTTCTTGGCCACAAAGGAAGTGTCTTTTGGAAGCACTCCATCCGCGATTAAGCGACGCATGCCCAAATTTAGTCCAGGGACTTCATTTTCAAAGGCTCCTAAGAGTAAGACATGATCACCTGTTTGCACCTTAAATGGCAAGGTATTGTCTTCATTTTTTACAACCGTCACCGCTGCTGCAGCAATCTTACGTTCCAAGTCACGATTGAGGGTAGATCCAACTGCTTCTTCTGCTTTTTCAGCTGTTCGAGTACTTGGATCAAAATTCAGGACCCCACGTTTTTCTTTGAGGGTCAGGATCCGGCGAACCGACTCATTTAAGCGTTCTTCTGAGATGTCACCGGTTTGGACCGCATCTACCACTGCATTGACAATGGTATCAATCTTGGTCAAATCGGCTTTGCTGCGAAGGGTCGTTGGCATCAAGACCAGGTCAACTCCGGCTTTGATGGCCATCTTCACAGCTTCCACCTCACCGAAGTTCTTAGCGATAGCATCCATTCCCATGGCATCGGAGACAATCACGCCCTTATAGCCGTATTTCTTTCGTACCAAGCCCGTTAAAATATCATCAGAGAGCGTCGCTGGAACATAGATTTTCTCACCCGTTTCTTTTGACACGACCTGATCTTTTTCAATCTGCGGGTATTGGATATGAGCCGTCATCAAGAGGTCTACCCCTTCATCCATAGCTTTTTTGAATGGAAGGAGTTCCAATTTTTCAAGCTCAGCAAGAGATTTATCCACCAATGGCAGACCCGTATGTGAATCGACTGCTGTATCTCCGTGGCCTGGAAAATGCTTGGCAGCTACAGCGACATTGTAGTCTTGAATCCCTTTCATCATCGGAATACCCAAGTAGGCAACCCGGTTTGGGTCAGATGAGAAGGAACGAAGCCCAATTACAGGGTTTTGAGGATTATTATTGGTATCTAGAACCGGAGCAAAGTCCACATTCAGGCCTAGTGCAGAAAGTTCACGTCCTATGATTTGACCGGCTTCTTTCGCTAGTTTGGGATCATTGGTAGCCCCAATGGCCATATTCCCAGGAAGGGCTGTACCCGTACCCAAGCGGTAGACGATCCCCCCTTCTTGGTCGATGGCTAACAATAGCGGAATTTTCCCGTTATTGGCCTTGTTTTCAATCGCTGCCTTTTGCATATCTTGCGTCAGAGCCAGGGTTTGCTTGGTCTCTTTGACGTTTTCAGCAAAAAGAATGACGCCTCCAAAATCATATTTATCAATCGCATCTGCTACTTCAGCATTGACCTTGGTGAGATCCTGTGGCGACTCCTGATTAGCCTCCTGCCACTTACGGAAGTCCGGCATGATCATTTGAGTCACCTTTTGTTTGAGTGGCATGTTTTCAATCAGTTTTTCCACTTCAGGAGATGCTGTCTCTGTCGATGTTGCCGTTGGAGAGGCAGCAGGGACAGCTGCACGGTCTGTTGTCGTCGGCGTTTCGGCCACTTCTCCCTGATTTTCTGTGGCGGTTTCTGGAGTTGGAGAAGCCACCACCTCTTCTACTGTTGCTGCCGGTTCATTGGCTTGATCCGGTGCTTGAGCTGTGTCTGCTTTTGCTGTTTGAACGGATAATAGAGCAAAAGCCGTTAATAGGGCCGCAGATGGATAAATGATTTTTTTCATAAAGCGACCTCCTTTCTTTCAATAGATATTGTACCATTGTTTTATAGTTTTGTAAACGGTTGCAAGGCGCTTGTTTTAAAAAAGGATAAGCATTTTTTACTTATCCTTTAGTTCGTTCATATTTTTTTAAAACACCATTTCTTGACCATTTTCTGTCACTTGGTAAGTGCCCTCAGCAAGATCGATTCGGGCTACTGCTGTGACAGTTTGGTCTTTATTTTGGCGCGTGATGACAATGGTATGTTCATCTGGTGTTTCCACCTCAATGCTTCCTTCTAGGTCAAAAGCTTGCGAGTTGTTCCGGAAACTAAAGAGCTTGAGAAGGGATTGTACGACTGGACGCCCTACTTCTTGAGCAATTTCCTCATTGCTGTAGTAATGACGGTTGATATTGCGGCCTTCCTTGGTGTTTTCTAAGAGTTCCAAATCATTCTTCCCAGCTAGGAATCCAACGTAATAAACTTGTGGAATACCTGGTGCAAAAGCTTGAATTAAACGAGCTAGGAAGTACTTACGATCGTCATCTCCAAGCGCTGAATAGTAGGTCGAATTGATTTGGTAGATGTCCAAGTTGTTGTATTCTGCTGTGGAATATTTGCGTTTAACATTTGCCCCTACCTTATAGAGCTCATTTGAAGCATAGTCAATCTCTTCATCTGTCAAGATATCCTTGACATCGACTACCCCAATCCCATCATGGGTGTCGAGTGTCGTGAACTGCTTCATAGGACTCATCTTCAACCACTTGGCAAGGCGCTCCACTTTTGAACTATAGAGGCTATAGAGGGTTACCATGGGTAGCGCGAAGTCATAGACATAATAGTCGTGATCGGCAATCTTAAATTGGATGGAATAGTGCTCATGAATCTCTGGAAGAAGCTCAGCACCGTAGCCTGCTGCCATATCGCGCACCTTATCCAACAAATCCCAAATGTCTGGCTCCACGAAGAAATCATTAGTATCCAATTTCTTGACTGCATAGGCAAAGGCGTCCAAACGAATGAGGTCACAGCCATTGCTTGCCAGATGTTCGATGGTCTTGCGAATAAAGTCCATGGTCACTTCCTTGGTCACGTCTAGGTCAATCTGCTCTTCCCCGAAGGTATTCCATAGATGCTCGGTCGTCCCATCCGCAAAAGTGATAGCTTGTTTAGGAGCCCGGTCTTTGCGCTTATAAATCAAATCTACATCTGCTTGAGTTGGGCGATTCTCTGGCCAGAACTTGTCCCAGTTGAGAAAGAGATCCTTGTAGGCACTTTGGTCATGCTTTTCTTGGTAGTCCTTGTAGTATTTAGATTGACGAGAAATGTGATTGATCATAAAGTCAAACATAAGATAGTACTTGTCGCCCAAGCGTTTGACATCTTCCCAATCTCCAAAGGCTGGATCCACTTGGTCATAGTCTACAGGCGCAAAGCCTCGGTCACCAGTTGATGGGAAAAATGGCAAGAGGTGAACCCCACCTACTGCATCCCCAAAGTGCTTCTCTAGATTTTCATAGAGATCCTTAAGGTTATTTCCTAAGCTATCTGAGTAAGTGATTAACATTGTTTTGTTTTGAATTGGCATAATGGTTTCCTTTTCTTTTTTGAAAGCCAAGTCTTAAGAGACCTGGCTTTCTTGAGTTTATATATTTTAAGAATTGCTTCTTAGGATACGATTGAAATCAGCAAGCTGAATCGTCCCTTTGTATCTTATTTGTTATTTCACTGCGCCGTTGCTCATTCCTGCGATGATATGGCGTTGGAAGAAGAGATAGACAATGGTGATACTGATAATGCCGACAACGTAGGAAGCAAAGCTTGGTCCGTAGTCGTTGAAATATTGACCTGCGTAGTTGTATTGGAACAAAGGCAGGGTCCACATTTTGGAATCCCGGTTCAAGACAAGGAGTGGCAACATGAAGTCATTCCAGAACCAAAGGGCATTGATGATCATGGTTGTCGCATGCATCGGTTTCATCATTGGGAAGATGATACGGAAATAAGTTGTAAACTTATTAGCCCCATCGATCTCTGCTGCTTCATCCAAACTTTCTGGAATCGAGATTTTGATATAGCCGACATAGAGAAAGAGGGTCTGTGGAATCGCATAGGTCAAGTAGAGCAAAATCAAACCAAAGGTATTAGCCAAACCGAGTTTACTCATCATAACCGTAATCGGAATCATGATGACTTGGAAAGGTACGAAGATTCCAAGGATCAAGAGGGTGTACATAATGGTAAAGGCTTTTCTCTTACTCATATTACGTGCGATGGAGTAGGCTGCCATAGGGATAAAGATCATTACTGCAAGTAAAGACAAGACAGTGATGACAACAGAGTTCCAATAATAACCACCGATTCCATCTGACAAGAGTCGACTAAAGTTGTCCCATGTGAAGTTCGTCGGGAATCCAAAGAAATTATCTACAATATCTTTGGTGGGTTTGAAGGAACTAAAGAGGGTGGCAAGGAGCGGCACTAAAATCAGAACCGATCCTAGAATCAATAGAATATATTTGCCAATCAAGGCTTTTCTTTCATCTTGTTTCATCGTGCTTCTCCTCTTAAATTTCAAATTTCTTAGATACTCTCAATTGGATGATCGAAATCACTACAATCAAGAAGAACAGGATTACGGCAATGGCATTGGCATAACCGAATTGGTTGTTTTTAAAGGCGTAGTTATAAACCAAGAGCCCAAGTGAGGTTGTGGCATTGTTTGGACCCCCACCAGTCATGGCAAAAACTTGGTCAAAGGCGGTAAGCCCACCTTTTAGGGCTAGGATAAAGACCATAGAGACACTTGGTAGCAAGTAAGGCAATTCAATATTCCAGAAAACTTGCTTGCTCGTCGCACCATCGATTCTGGCTGCTTCTGTAATCTCAGTTGGAATGGATTGCAAACCTGCTAGGAAGATAATGATAGGCATAGCCACCCCTTGCCATAAAAGGACAAAGACAGCCGCAAAGATTGCTCCCCACTTAGTCCCTAAAAGACTGGTTTGGAGGAACTCAATATGAAGGGCATTCCCAATCGCTGGAAGACCGTAGTTGAAGACTTGCTTGAAGATCAAAGCTACTGTCAAACCAGACAAAACAGCTGGGAAGAAGAACCATGCACGGAAGAAGGTTTGACCTTTGATTTTAGAGTTCAAGACACGCGCAATGAAGATCCCAAGGGCAATCTCACCAACTACCATAGCAATCGTGATGATTGCAGTAAAGCCAATAGCATTCATGAATTTTGGATCCATAAAGAGGAGCTTAAAGTTGTTCAAGCCGACAAACTTGTAGTTATAGGTCAAACCTGTCCAGTTGGTAAAACTGTAAAAGGCTCCTTGGAACATTGGCACATAGAAGAAAATTGCTTGTAATAAGAGGGGAATGACCACAAAAGCCCATGCCCAATATTTTTGTAATACTTTTTTCATTGTCTCTCTACTCCTAATCCACATCCGCTTTCATCGGGTTAAAGAAGGCATTCAAATCATTGACCATTCCTTGTTTATCACCTGTCAAGACATAGTTCATCGTCAAGGTATGGAAGTCTGCTTCACTGGTCCAGTATTGTTGCAACCAGACCAAGTGACGATCCGTAAAGGCATATTTGGTCATCCCAGCAAGCGGTGAATCCTCTCCTGCTTGTTTGACCCCTTCGATCGCTGTTGGAGATCCGTCCACGTCGTAGTATTTTTGCATGACTTCTGGACGGGTCATGTATTCCACAAAGGCATTGGCTTCTTTTGGATGTTTGGTAGTAGCTGAGATAGACCATGCCAAGTCACCTGCACCAACGGTTAAGCTTTGTCCTTTTTCTTTTCCTGGAATCATGAAAGTCCCAATCTTAAATTTCGGTTTTTGTTCATTGATCGCTGTAATGGCCCAAGACCCATTTGGTGTCATGAGGACATCTCCACGAGCAAAGGCTCCGATAACGTCTGTATAACCTGCACCTTCCCAGTTCTTTTGCTTCGAACCTTTAATGCGAAGAATATCCATGACCTTGATGTCATCCTTCATAATCGGATCAGACAATTTAATGGAATTTGGCTGTGAATAACGAAGGTATTGATTGGCTTCTTTACCCCCACCTGCTGCTGTCGCAAAGGCCAATTGATTATACCCATTGAGCGTCCAAGCATCTGCACCTGCAATTCCAAATGGTGTTTGTCCTTTGGCAACGATGTCTTTTACTAACTGTTCGAACTCATCCCAAGTTTCAGGAACCTTCAAGCCCAATTCTTCGAATTTATCTTTGTTGTAGTAGATTCCGTAAGCATTGGCTGTGAAAGGAACGTTGTAGACTTTTCCGTTCACGGCATATTTTTCAGCGTAGCCGTTTTTCACGCGTTTGAGATAATCTTTATTGCTTAAATCTTCGAAGACACCCGCTTTTGCCCATTCTTGCAATTCGATGGACTGTGGGTAAATATTGACCACATCTGGCACATCTCCTGCGAGGACACGTGTCTTCAACACCTCACCAGCGTTTGGTACATTGACAACTTTGACCTTGACCTTTGGATTTTCCTTTTCAAAATCACGCGCGATTTCTTCTAGGGTTTTGGTCATTTCTTTTTTCTGGTTGAAATACTCGATGGTCACTGTGCCATCCGCAGATTTTCCATCGTTGGAGCAAGCACCGAGCCCAAACAAGGCTAGGCCTGTAGTCGCAAGAAGTCCGATTTTTTTATACCATTTCATTTGGCTGTCTCCTTTTATTTTTTGACAAAAACATATTGTTTGCTGAGGAAATCTCCCTGAGGAAGAACGACGGTTAAGCCAGCATACATGAGCTCAGCTCCTGAATAGACTTGATCCGTCCCTTCTAAGCGATAGATCGCATCTTCTTCCAACCCTTTGAGTTTCAGGGTCGGCTCGATCTCTTCAACCGTTGATAAGATTCGTACATAGGTTACAACCGTGCGGTCTTGATAAGTGAACTGGACGGCTGCTTGATTGCTTCCTTGGCTTGGATTGATCAAGCGGTAGTGTTTTCCGAATTGAACAACTGGTCGAATCGTTTTGTAATGAGCGACTTGAGCTGCGATCCGATCCAACTCTTCTTGCGGAAGACTGGTTAGATCCAATTCATAGCCCAGATTTCCCATCATGGCTACATGACCTCGCGTTTCAAGTGGTGTCATCCGTTCCATCTGGTGATTTGGCACTGCTGATACGTGAGCCCCCATAGAAATGGTTGGATAGAGATAGCTAGATCCATACTGGATTGGAAGTCTAGCAATGGCATCCGTATTGTCACTTGCCCATACCTGAGGGAAGTAACGCATCATACCAAGGTCGTTGCGACCACCACCACCGGAGCAGGACTCAAAGAGGATGTTCTCATACTTCTCTGTTAAGTAAGAAACCACTTCATAGAGACCCAAGATATAAGCATGGGATTGCATCTTGGTTTCAAGGTAAGTTTTACCATTTCCAAGTTTGGTGATATTGCGGTTCATATCCCATTTGATGTAGTCGATCTCATGGTTTCCAAGTAAGTCATCCAAGACCTGCTTGATATAAGAAACCACTTCTTTATTTGCGAAATCGAGTACTAGTTGATTCCGTGAATAGGTGTGTTCATAGCCTGGGACTTGAATAGCCCAGTCCGGATGAGCCCGATAGAGGTCGCTATCAACAGAAATCATTTCTGGCTCCACCCAAAGGCCAAATTGAAGTCCCTTGTCATGGATGCCTTGGATCAGTTCTGCTAGGCTTCCTCCTAATTTTTCTTCATTGACAGTCCAGTCACCAAGGGCCCGATTATCATCATAGCGATTGCCAAACCAGCCATCATCAAGAACAAAGAGCTCGATTCCCACTTTTTGAGCCTCATCCGCTAGCTCCAATAATTTGTCTTTCTTAAAATCAAAGTAGGTGGCTTCCCAGTTGTTGATGAGAATTGGACGTTCTTTATGGGCAAAGGGGCTAGGAATGATATGGTTTTGGACAAATGCTTGACTCTCTTGACTGAGACCAGTCAATCCCTTATGGGAGTAGCTGATCATGGCTACCGGCGTATCAAAGCTCTGATTTGGTGCCAACTCCCAGGAGAAGTTTTCTGGATTGATTCCCAATCCAACGCGAACTTCATTGAGTTGATTCTTTTGAACAAATCCTTCAAAATTTCCACTGTAGAGCAGTTGGAAAGCAAGGGCAGAACCGGCATCTTCGGTCACTTCATGGTCAGCAAGGATAAGAGCTGGGGTCTGGGCATGTCCAGAAGCACCACGGTTGGAGCTGATGGAGAAGATTCCTTGCTCTACTTGCTGACGGCGGACTGTTTTTTCTCTCGCATAAGCGCCTTGAAGGGTGATGACATCATAGTCACCTGCTGGGACATCGGCCAACACACTAAGAGCCTTGTGGATCACGACGGTTTCATCACTGCAGTTTTCAATCTTTGAAAAGCTAGTGATGGTTGCCCGGTCTTCGTAGGCTGTGTAATAGAGGGTCAAACGCAGTGCTGCTTGATCATCTTCAAAGACCAAGGCCAAGGTTTCAGCCTGATCTACTGAGTGAGGGTTCGGAAGAGCGGACGCCTCGACACTGCCAGAGTAGATATTGGCTCCGACATAGAGGAAATCCGTCACCTCTGTGGCACCGTGCTGGATTTGAATAGACGGCTTTCGAAAATCTCCAAGCCCGTGCTGTCCTAGGATCTGACGCTGGGTATCCAAGCTGAAGGTTCGATTGTCAGGTGTTGGATTTCCAGAGAAAGCATGATCCTTCTCATGCACGGTATTGGAAAAATGATAAGACTGGATCGGACGTCCCAGATGCTTGAGCATCAGGTAGCCATCTCGATTTTCAAGGATCAGGCTCAGTCCCTTACTTTCTACATAGAACAAATCCTGTTCGATACGAATTGCCATGTCTTCCTCCATTGGACCCGAAAAAATATCACTATGTATTTTTAAATTCAGTTCCAATAACTTTCTTTTTTAGCATGTCTTTATTTTACTTGATGTAAACGCTTTCGAAAATAGAATTTTGTTGGACATATATGGTAAAATGTTAGGTAGGAGGTTCAGCTATGTTAGTCTTTTCTGAATACAAAACCGACACCATTGATCTATCCCTTGATTTTTACGGCTACGAAGATTGCCCCAAGAACTACGAATTCGGACCTAGCGTCCGTGACAATTTTGTTCTACATTTTATCACCAAGGGAAAAGGTGTCTTTCACATCAATAAAAATGAAATCCACTTAGAAGCTGGAGATCTCTTCCTCCTCCCTAAGAATATGGTGACTTACTACCGGGCAGATGCTGAAGATCCTTGGTCCTACTACTGGATTGGCATCAGTGGCACCAAGGTAAGTGATTTCATGCGCTTTTCAACCCTACACGCAAAAGGCTTTCTAAAGAAAACAGAGGTAGACACAGAGCGGATCGGGCTGTTTATGGAGCAGCTTGTCCACAAGGCAGAGGACTCTAAGATGACCTCGCACTACCAACTCCACCTTCTCTCTCAGATCTATGAACTGCTATTTCTTATCAGTGAAGTGGCACCTGATAGCCATCGGAGCCACCCATCTCCAACCTATCAACTCTACCTGACCTGCAAGCATGTGATTGAGACGCATTATGCTAAAGAGCATCTCAGTATTCAAGAGATCGCCGATGACCTCAATGTCCATCGCTCCTATCTGACAACTGTCTTTAAGGAGTTTCACCAGATCTCTCCCAAAGAATTTCTGCACTCAGTCCGCATGCAGCGTGCCCAGCAGTTACTGACCAATACAGACGAGAGCATCAAGATCGTGGCTTACTCTGTTGGCTTTTCAGATCCCC
>OKSF01002582.1_pt1 | contig 12008 bp, 8 predicted proteins | sample 1606061 | NCBI WGS metagenome assembly OKSF01 (sample SAMEA3541567, study PRJEB24748) | human gut metagenome | biome: human gut; feature: human-associated habitat; material: faeces | place: China | collected 2012 | reverse complement strand
GGGCCAAACGCTTTGGTATCGAAAGACTCTTCCTCGGTGTTTTAATTGTGATGACCCTTGGTTCGGCTCTGCGTACTGTCAGTCTTCCTCTTCTTTATGTGGGAACGTTTTTAATCGGAGCTGGAATCGCCTTTCTCAATGTCCTTCTCCCAAGCCTTATCCAAGCTAATGAGCCAAAGCGTATAGGTTTTCTTTCCACTCTATACCTTACTGCTATGGGACTGGCTACAGCGGTAGCTTCATCCGTCGCTGTTCCAATCACTAAGGCAACATCATGGCAAGGCTTGATTTGGGTATTGACTGCTATCTGTGTCTTGGCTCTTGTCGTTTGGATACCAAATGTCCGTCACAATCATTATCTAGAGAAGGATACAAGCACTAGTGAAAGCACAGAAAGTTGGTACAAGAGTAGTAAAGTTTGGGCTATCATGATTTTTGGTGGGATTCAATCATTCTTCTTCTACACTGCTGTTACTTGGCTTCCAACCATGGCCACACAAGCTGGTGTCAGTGAAGCCAATGCCGGAATTCTAGCTTCTGTTTTCACACTGACTAGTATTCCCTTCTCTATGATTGTTCCTAGCTTGATTACCAAACTTTCTGATCGCAACCGTCACCTGATGCTAGTAGTTACTGTCCTAGCTGGAGTTGTGGGAGTTGCCATGCTTCTGGGAAGTACAAACAGTTTTGTTTATTGGTTGATCCTCAACCTCTTAATCGGAAGCTCTACCAGCGTCTTGTTCCCTTACCTCTTGGTAATCTTCTCATTGAAATCTAGTACCCCTGAAAAAACAGCCCAACTATCAGGTTTAGCCCAAACTGGAGGCTATATCTTTGCGGCCCTTGGACCAGTCCTATTCGGCTCAAGCCAACAACTCTTTAACTCTTGGACCCCTGCTGTTTTAATTCTTCTTGTCTTGACCCTAATCATGGGAATTGCCCTCTATAAAGTTGAAAAAACAGACGTTATTTTGTAAGTGAAAAACTAATATAAGAAAATGCCCCACAAGTTGTAGCTTGTGGGGTGGTTTTTGTGTGTAATCAATTATTATTCTCCAAAAATGGAACAACCAACTCAATCCACTCTTGAGGTAGGTAGGCTGATAAATAGCCGTGATTATAACCTTTTGCTTCATACAGGATAGTGTTGGGATGCAACTGCTGAAATAATCTAGCTGATTCCTTAACACCGTTCAATTCTTTTTCACCATAAATATAGAGAACCTGCGCCTTACTTTTGGAAATCCTACTCTTTAACTTATAATGACCCATATAAGTTTTATAAATGGTCACCAATGTTTTGATAGGCATCCTTGGCATATCTTCCATATAATAGTTTTTTATTTCGTCTGGATAAGCTAATTGGGTATAGATTTTATTCATGATGCTTAACTGAAGTCTACACGCGGGTTTACTGAACATCAGTTTACCGAATAAAGATACCAATAGGATGCAAAATCTCACTAACCTTGGTTGAGGAATACAGATACTTCCGTCTATGATAGCCTTCTCAGCTATATCGCTGTCTAAGGACAAAATCTCCATGGCAATTTGACCACCAAGTGAAACGCCACCGATGGCAAATAATTTCCCACCACAATTCTCTTTGATATAGTCTAGGATTTCTAAGGCAGAATCTTCAGTAGAAACATAATCAAGTTGATACTCTTCACCGTGACCATTGAGTGTAGGTAAAATGACATGGTATTTATGAGACAAGATACGAGCTTGCCTAAGGTAACTCCACCAAGAACTACCCCCACCGTGTATCAATAAAATGGGAGGCAAATTTTTATCACCAAATTCATGAAATTTCATATCTCAGAACCTCCAAAATGTCTCATATAGCCAGTACTATACTTGTCCTGAAAGCTATATTTACCTTTTTTCTACTATTAATTCTGCTTAGCCCTATTTACAGGTGATAGTGATAATATCGAAACCTAGTCAAGACCAAATTCCTTTCTCACATTAACTAGAGAAGAGACTTTATTTTGAGTAATTTCTTGGTGCCCGACTAAAATATCCTTTTTCAAATCCTCAAAAGCCACTTGATACTTTGTGTCCTGAAAATCACTAGAAACAAATTCTCTTGGATCCACAGTCCCGTTGGCAATTTTCCGAAGCGCTGCATTGAGGACATCTGATACCGTAATTTTTTCATCTGCTAAGATGTCTTTCGTTTTTTGGTAAAATATCGAATCTTCTCGAAAATTTACTGCTTGTGTCTTTGCCATACTAACAACCCCTTATGTAAATACATTTTGTATATACATTCTAACATGTAAAAGAAAAAATATTAAACTAAAAATAACGCATCACATACGACAAAAAGCCTTGAAAACAAGGCTTTTTCTTCTACACTCTCACAAGCAGCGATACCGTCTCAACATGTGGTGCTAGAAAACATCTAAATTATAGAACAAAACTTTTGTTCTTTACTCAATTAGATAACATTTTTAGTTCAGTACAATTTTGGTAAGGTATATTCTATTGATTTATCGGACGAATCAATACATCTCCGAGTCCAAAAGAAAAATAGTCAAAGATATCCTGATAGTCGAATGGAACTAGTTGCCCTGTCTGGTTCATAACAGCAAAGTCAACGCCTAATTTCCGAATGAGATAGAGACATAGTGTAAAGCCATTTTTTTCATAGAACGCCAGTCGTTTAACCCGCTGTTCAGCATTTGGGGCATGCTCATCCAAGGACTCAATATTTAGAATCACTTCTTTTGAAGCAGATGCTTCCTTGATGAGACCTAATATCTGACCACCATATCCTCGACCTCTGACAGCTGAGTTGACATCTAGATAAAGAATTGCTGCATATCGATTATTTTTAATCATATAAGCAAAGCCAGCTAATAGATCCTCATCAAAGTAGAGAATAAAGTCCACTCTCTTTCTCAATGATAAGGCCAGAGTCCAAAGAAGGGAATTCGCTCCTCCTTTGGGAAGGACTGCTTATACAAGTAGCTGATGATTTCCCAATGTTTAAAAGGATTAAATTTAATTTGTTTTAAGGTCATAGTCATAAATTTCTCCTTGATTCCATCATACAGCAAAATAGAAGTCTTTTTAAATATAACTCACGCCACGCCTTCGCAACGTTCTTTAGTTTAACGATTGAATCTCTTCTTTCACATATCCTTCTACATCTTCGATATTTACAAACAGCGGGTCTAAGTGACACAAGAAGTGCCAATCTTCGGCGCCGCGTTTTCTGTAAAGAATCACTTCGCCGTCTTCACTTCCGAAAAAGCTTCTATCGACTTCATATCCACTGCGTTCTAAGAAGTCTTTTGCCTTGCGATAGTTCGCTTCTCTTGCTTCGACATAGGTTTTTACTTCATCGTTGTTAACGACATACGCATCGATTTTTGAATATCCTTCGACCACTTTATCGCTTTTGATGGATAGATTCGAAATCTCTTTCCAAATAATGTCCACATTTTCCTCAGAATTAAACGAAAATCTAGATAAAGGGACAATATTTCCATTAAAGACAATTTCCATATAATCCGGCAAGTGTTTTGGTTTCACATACTCCAATTCAAACCCATCTTCAGTTTCTAAAGTATACCCCGGGATTTGAGCTACAAACGCTCTTCCCTCTTTTAAAGAATCAAACGCGACTAAATCCTTTTGATAATCACCTTGATACAATTCCAATATAACCATCGATAACCCTCCTCTCTTTTAAAATTTGTTTCCATCAACTCTATCTTACTTTATAAGCTCTAAAAGCTACAAAAAACCGGGTGTTACCATTTTTAGCAACACCCAGAACTCTCGTAATAACAACGAAATTTGTTATTAGTTATTTATCGCAAAAAGATCTACCAACTTAAATTTTTTAAAGTAGGATAGTCTCCATAACAATAATTAAATGATTATTTTTAATGTAACCTTATGCAAGACCAATCCATCCATATCCTTGTACTGCCATATCCACAAAATGGTTAATGAGTAAGGAAACCTTAGAATCAAAGGCTGCTTTATCATAACTTTCAGGAAGATCCTGATTTAATGATAATTCAACTTCATATTTAAGTTTGGCACGCGGCTGTTCGTCTTTGTACCAATCTACAACAAGAAGATTACTACGATTATCCATCAATTTCTTAAACAGATTTTTTGCAGACAGTTTTACTTTTTGTTCCTCAACCTGTGTCAATTTCTTTCCAGCAACCAATAGATCGTAAATTTCCAGTTCTTCTTCCGTAAGACCTTCAGTATTGGCACGATTGTCCTCTTGACGAAGTTCTTCAAGAAGTTTCACAAGTTGCTCGTAATAATCTTCATTTTCTGTTCCACCTGCATTATAGGAATCAATAATACGTTTGAATCGTTCAGAGAATTTCGTTCTAGTGCAATTTCTCTTAAGCATTTGTTCTAGAGCTTGCTCTATATATTCCTTCAAATCATTAATTTCAATAGCTTTATACTCAGCCGATTTTATTTCTTGTCTTAACTGTTCAATATCTACTTTAGATAAGTCTATGGCCTTTGTCCCTTTAATCATGTACTGAGCTTCTTTCCCCCGAACATAATTAACGAAATCCTGACTTGCAATTACACTACCGTCCAGAATTTGATTCATTTTCTGTCTGGCACGAGCTACTTTTTCATCATCAATAGTATGATAAAACAATCCGTGTAAATAAACGAGTGGTGCAAATTTATAATTAGTCCAATTTCTTTCAAAGATTTCTGGTTTTGATGCTTCGTAGAGATTCGTTAAGGTGTTCAGTATAACCTTGAATTTCTCTTTATTATCATCTTTAGCAATAATAGCGTCATAAGCTCTTCTTAAAGCATCCAGTTTATCCAGAGTATTTGAATCTGCAATGATTTTCTCTAATGAAACACCTAAAGAAAGCAAGAAAGAATCTGCCTCATGAATTGTACCATCAATGTATCCGATTAGCTGTTCTATATCTTTTGCAGGAAATTCTGTTCCGTCATTACCCGTGGCATATTCTGTTAATGCTTTCTTCATATATTTAAAAACATTCACATAATCAACGATAATTCCAGCAGGTTTTTCAGGATAAACTCTGTTGGCACGAGCTATGGCTTGCATCAGCGTGTGTCCCTTCATCGGCTTGTCAAGATAGAGCGTAGAAAGGTTTTTCACATCAAATCCTGTTAGCCACATGGCACACACAAACACTAATTGCAAAGGATCATCTGGACTCTTGAATCTATCCTCGATATCTCTACCATCAGGTGTGATTTCTTTCATCTTTGCACGATGCTCTGATATTTTCAAACCTTGTTTAGCAAACTTGGTATCTTCATCATTCTCTTCAGAAATAACCACTGCCATTTCCACCCTATTCATATAAGCAAGAATATTTGTGAGCTGATCACGTTCTTCCTTTGTAGTGGCAGAATTTCGCTGTTTCGTAATATTCTGTTTTTCAATAGCCCAGTAATGCTGAACCTTATCATACATTTTGACAGCTGTATATTTGTCAACTGACACAACCAGTCCTTTTCCAAGAAATCCTCGTCTTGGAAAGTGGTAGGCAATATCCTGCGCAACCTTATCCAGTCTGTCATCACGTTTAATAACTTCTAAAATACGAGAGGATGCATTTTCCACCAGACGGATTTCGTCGTCATTAAGATTTTCTTCTTCGATAATATTTACAACATCATCATCAAGGAAATTATTTTCAAGACCTACTTCCGGAACTCGTCTGGAATAGAACAATGGAACAGTAGAGCCATCTTCGACAGATTGTGCAAAGTTATACTCTGAAACATACTCACCAAACCATTGATTTGTAAGACGCTTAGCCCCGAGAAGTGGTGTCCCTGTAAACGCAACAAAATTAGCATTAGGAAGTGCTGTTCTCATGTTCTCTGCTAAATCTTTGTACTGTGTTCTATGTGCCTCGTCAACTAGAACAATGATATCATCACGTGTAGAAAGAACAGGATACTTCTTCGTCTTGTCATATCTGAACTTATGAATCAGTGTGAAGATAAATGCCTTGTTTGTAGTCAGGAATTCTTGCAGTTGCTTGCTATTTTTTGGTTGACACTCATCTTTGGGACCAATAACTTCTGTGCGTACAAAGTTCTTATGGATCTGTGTATCCAAATCTTCACGGTCTGTGATAATAAGGAATGAAAAATTACCAACCACTTTGCGTTTAACCTTACGGGCAAACATAACCATAGAGTAGGACTTACCCGAACCTTGCGTGTGCCAGAAAACACCCAGTTTACCATTCAATTCTTTTCTGTTATTTACTGATTCCATCAGATTATTTACGCCTAAATACTGATGGTTTTTAGCGATAATTTTTATTCGTTGATTTTCAAACAGTATAAAATTTTCGATATAATCAATCAATCTATCCTTGTTTAATAGACCATCAACAAAATATCTTACAGAACTATCTTTTACATTTTCAGCTGAGTGAATAGCCTCTCGATCCAGTACTTCTTTTTCACTATCAACTTTAAGCCATTCAAAAAAGTAGTCATACGTTGCATTGAAGGCACCTAACTTTGTTTCTAATCCATTTGAAAGAACACAAATTTGATTGAAGGCAAATAGATTCGGAACATCTCGTAAATAATCCTTTAAATTCTTGTTATATGCTTCTTCAACCTTAACGATGCTGTTCTTTAATTCAATGAACACAATCGGCATTCCATTAATGAAGATAAGAATATCCGGTCTGCGATAATAAACCTTTCCTTGAATCCACATTTGAGAAACTGCTGTGAAAGTGTTGTTCCCCGGATGTTCAAAATCAATTAGCTTTACAAAATCAAAGTCTTCTTTACCGTCTTTGCGGATGGTGATTTTTATATTACTGCGGATTTGTCTGTATATTTTATAGTTAGTTTCAATGATATCTGTACCTGTGTAATCCTGACTTAAGTTTTTTACTATCTCCTTGATTTTATCTTCAGAGATAGTAGGATTGATACGTTTCAAAGAAGATAGCATAACATCTGGAAGAACACATTCTTTCTTTGAAGCTCTTCCTGTACCATCATTCAAATCATCTCTTTTACTCGGATCAGCATCACAAATGAGGATATCATAGTTAAATGGTTCAGTTTTTAATTTTGCAAGTATAGCCTGTTCTATATCGTCTTCAGATATAAAATTACGCATATGAACACCCCCTTAAACCTCAAGTTTTCCGCTCATTAAGCGTGGTAATAGCGCGTCTCTTTGTTTGATAAGTTTATCATTTTGCATCATCAATGCTCGGATTGTTTGATATAAGGGTTCTTTTTGCTTATCAAATTCTTTTATTAACTCGGCTGGCGGAATAACTATTTTTACTTTTTTTATTAAATCCTGACTTAGATTCTGTTGTGCAGCTCCAAATCCAATGAGCAACAAATAATCACGAATCGAATAAAGATAATGAAACAAATAGTGCCTAGAGTTAATTTCATTTTTATCGTTAAAGACACAGCAAGCCTGATTGCAAGTCATTTCAGAATCCAAATATGCTAACATTCCAATGTTTACTCCGTACATTGCCATAACAACAGCGCCTTGTGGTAACAACTTTGCGGATGACCCTTTTATTCCTGCTTCTGTTATACATTCGTCAGTATGAATTATTATTCCATCTTTTATTTCTCCAGTCTTCACCCAAGGAATAGTTCCCTCTGTATAATATTCCTCGTGTTTTCTACTTGGAGTTCCACCGGAGCAGGTATTGTAATGAAGACCAATTTTTTCTCTTACCCAACCTCTAGGCATTCCATCTTCAAACTCCGTATCCTCATATCCCGGAAAACGGAATCTTACAAACCATTCCTTGTAAAGATTTTCAGCCACTTGCTCTAAGAGGCGGATACGTTTATTGTTATTTTCTATGAGTGAATCATATGCAACCAAAACCTTAGCAATCTTCTTTTGAACAGCAATATCAGGTATGTTAAATTTAATCCCCATTACGTCTTTGGGGCTTACATTTACCTGATTGGCCCCACCATACGCTCTATTTGCAATAGCATATTGAATGCTTCGTAAACGAAATACATAATATAAAAAATCCTTGACGATAGTTTTCTTGGGAATAATTTTTCCTGCTCTTTGATTTAATAGGTAAACGGTGTTATCCAAATTTCTACAGCATCTTCCAACCATCGAGTTAGGCTGATTCATATGACTTCCAGTGAGTGATATTAAAATATCCCCATTTTTAATATGATATTTTTCATCAATAGATAGAAGCTCTTTCTTTACATACTGTGTAGAGTTATCAATAACAATATTTCCCCCATTACTGATATTCCCAATTTTTATAACAGGAATATCAGTACCTTCAGATAGATCTTTAGATTTGAATGCATATCCTGATATAACAGTACAATATTCTTTAAGTTTTTTCGCCATATCACTCACCTAACAATTCTTTCAGATTATTTGCGATGAGTTCTTCAAGATCCTTTGCTTCAGCACTTAATGCAGTGAACTCAGCATTTAAAGAATACATTTCTTCTTTGAATTCTTCATATGTTAAACCATCATCTTCAATAACTACACCTACATAGCGTCCTGCATTAAGAGAGTAATCTTGGTCGATAATTCCGTCTTCACCATCCATAGGTGCTGCCTTACAAAGACCAATAACATCAGTATATACACCATCTGGGAACCTTTCAGTTAACCAGTTAATCTGTGATTGCCAGTAATCTTTAGTTAGGACCTCTTTATCATCAGAAGATTCAGGGGCATTTGCAAGTTCTGTTTTATATTCATCAATCAAGTCGACAAGAACCTGTGTATCACCATGATATAGTTTTGTTATTACGCCAAGGTTCTTAATCTGCTCATCTGAAAACTTTCTATGAGCACGGTCAATCTGAGTAAATATATTTCTGGCATCGATAAATAAGATTTCATTTTTCTTATCAGTATTCGGCTTCTGTTTATCGAAGAACCAAAGAGTTGCTGGAAGCGTAACAGATGAGAACATATTTGAAGGAAGAGTCACCATTTGTGAAATAATACCTTCTTCAATCATTTTCTTTCTGATTTCATATTCTGAACCAGAAGCATCCGAAGCAGAATTAGCCATAACAAGAGCTGCTTTCCCCTTCTTATTTAACGCAGTGGCAAAGTAACCAATCCACAAGTAGTTAGCGTTTGGTACCGTTTCTTTCTTACCAGAGCTTTTCTTTGTCGATTTACTCTTCTTTCTTGGCACACCATACGTATTAAAACGGGAATCATCGGCAACTTTTTCAACCACAACCTCATCAACATTAAAGGGTGGATTTGCCATTACATAGTCAAACTGTCCAAATGCATTATATGGATCAGAGTAAAATGAGTTAGCTTGTGTAATATCACCACGAATATTATTCAGAAGAAGATTCATCTTTGCCAATTTAACTGTGTCTGGTTCCTTTTCCACACCATAGCAACGGAATTTCATCTGTTCAATCTCGCTAGCATTGTGATTATGCATGTACCTTGCTGCCTGAACAAACATCCCTCCTGAACCACATGCTGGATCTAGGAACTTCTTTTCACCTGGCTGAGGATCTAATACTTCAACCATATATCTTACAACGGTTGCAGGTGTATAGAATGTTCCTCCGTCCTTACCTTCCGAAAGTGCAAATTTCCCCAAGAAGTATTCATAAATTTCACCAAAGATATCAATGGTACTATTTTCAGGAATATCCTTGAAAATTCGTACGATATTAGAAAGAAGCTCTGGTTCCTCTTCCGGAACAAGCTGAGCGTATACTTCTTTAGGAAGAACTCCTTCCATTCTAGGATTTTCATCTTCAATAGCTTCCATCGCTTCCTTTACGATAATAGCTTTGTTTGCATCGTCTGGTGCGTCATTGATAAAGTCGTAATAAGCACATTCTGGAAGATAGAAACCGCATTTTTCTATTGAGATTTCTTTCATGGATTTTTCCATACGTCCACCTTTAAGACGATTATACTCTTCCTCAATTTCTTCCTTATGTTGTTTGTATAAAATATCTGCATATCTAAGGAAGATAAGTCCGAGAATAGGCTGACCATATTTATTTGCAGCTAAATGCGCACTTGCACGAAGAACATCGGCAGAATGCCATAGTTTATCTTTTAATTGTTTTAGTTCTGTATCTTTCATTCCCTATTTTTCCTCCTTAATAAATTCAAGTACATCATTAGGTGTACAATCCAAAGCTAAGCAGGTACTCTCTAATTTATCTAATGCTATATATTTTCCTGTACATATTTTCGTAATAATATTTGCCGAAATATTGGCATCTCTTATTGAATCTTGATTAGAGATGTCTTTTTCTATCATAATGTGTAGAAGTTTTTTGTAACTTACAGCTATCACAATTCCTCCATCAACGTTTTTGTACATTGTATCACATTTCTATGAATACGCATACAGCTGTAAACCCTTTAAATCAAATCTACTCACATAACATCCTTTTGAAGGAGATTTCTCATTTTTAAAAAGTTCAGTAATAGCAATTTATTTATGGATTAAAAAATCTTCTAAACTCTCTAAAAAGTGCCTTCCTTATGTTGATAGAGAAGAATTATAAAAAACACGAATCATCTATAACCTCATTGAAGAACATCCTCCAGTAAGAAAAAGGCATGGCCTTGAGAATACACTCTAGACTATGCCCTCTTTTTATAATTGCTGCTTCTCTATGAGGTATACCGCCTCGACATGATGCGTTTGTGGGAGTTCAAAGCTCCAGTGGAGCTTTGAAGCGTTTCGCCTAGAATGAAAGACGCGAGACGTTTAATTGCGTTTCACTAACAAGCACACACACTCAGCGGTTCGATGTTACCGTATCGTTTCGTCGTAAACTCCTTACTCTACGACATCTATCGCATGGGCAGATCATCTACTTCTACTTCGTTGATGTCTCAGCTCGTACAAGTAGTGATACTGCCTCCACATGATGCGTTTACGGGAGTTCAAAGCTCCAGTGGAGCTTTGAAGCGTCTCGTCTTGAAATCTAAAAGCGAGACGTTTAGTTGCGTTTTACTAATAAACTCACACACTCGACATGATGCGTTTGAGGAAATAAGTCAACCGGCTGTACTTTCTTCAATTCATAGCCCAATTTTTGATAGCGTTTGATATCACGCGCCATGGTTGCTGGGTTACATGAGACATAAGTAATCTTCTCAGGTTGCATGGCGACGCTGGCTTTGATGAAGCTTTCCGTCAAACCCTTGCGTGGTGGATCTACAATGATGACGTCTGGTTTGATACCATCCTTGCTCCATTTGGCCATGGCATTTTCAGCAGAGTCAGCCACATAGTGGGCATTTATGATACCGTTTCGTTCTGCATTTTTCTTAGCATCTTCGACGGCTGTTTCGATGACTTCAACGCCGTAGACTTCCTTGACCTGTTTGGCGAATGACAAACCGATTGTCCCGATACCTGAGTAGGCATCAATAACAATGCTGTCGCTGTTTAGGTCTGAGAAGTCAATGGCTGTTTGATAGAGTTTTTCAGCCATCTCAGTGTTAACCTGATAGAAAGACTGGGCAGAAATTTCATAGTCATTACCCAACATACTGTCTGTGATGGTGTCTTGACCATAAAGGGTGCGGAACTCCTTACCAAAGATGGCGTTAGTGTTCTTGTCGTTGATGTTTTGGATGATAGAAACGACATTTGGGAAGGCTTCCGTAATCTTAGCAATGATTTGGTCAATACGGAAAACCTTTGGTCTGGTCGTGACAAAGACCAACATCATCTGACCTGAATAATGGCCACGACGAACCACCAAGTGACGAATCAACCCTGTCTGCTCCTTCTCGTCGTATGGTTTGAGGTCATAGCGACGGAGAAGGTCACGGACAAAGACAATGAGTTTATCAATTTCCTTGTCTTGGATGAGGAAATCTTCAATTGGAATCAAGTCGTGCGAATTCTTGCGGTAGAAACCTGTTTCAAGCTGACCTTTAACACGGCGAACAGGTACCTGAGCCTTGTTACGGTAGGCGTAAGGCGTCTCCATCC
>OKSF01002580.1_pt1 | contig 12013 bp, 7 predicted proteins | sample 1606061 | NCBI WGS metagenome assembly OKSF01 (sample SAMEA3541567, study PRJEB24748) | human gut metagenome | biome: human gut; feature: human-associated habitat; material: faeces | place: China | collected 2012 | reverse complement strand
AATGGGTAAAGGCAAGCTGATTGATGAAATCTTCGGAGAATTCTGCGAAGGTACGCAACTTCAATGCGGCAGGTTTTCTGACACTAGGATTCAACGGTTCCCAGCCCGGTATTTCCGATTATTACACTAATAACGGCAGCTTGTATATGGCATCGCTTGCTTTCCTCCCGCTAGGTTTGTCTGCCGATGATCCCTTCTGGACGGATGCTTCACAATCCTGGACTTCGAAAAAAGCATGGGAAGGAGAAGAGTTCCCGAAAGATCATTCTTATCATAAAGAATAAGTGAGAATCAGCGCCTTACGATAGCTTCCAGTACGACTGGAAACTATTATCCATTCATACTGGAAGATAGTTTCCATTATGACTGGAAACTATTTGATAATATGGATATAAAAAGTTATATTTGTTGCATTAAAGAAGAAACGCCATGATACAAAAAGACTTTCTAAAAGAAATTATACGCCAACAAGAAATAAACTTGCATGCGAAAGAAGAAGGGATGATCAGAGACAGCCTCTGTACTTTACCTGATATTGATAACTATGCACTAATTGTATCCGGTGTACGCAGATGCGGAAAAAGCACTCTCCTTCACCAATTATTGAAAAAGAAGCACACAGAATCACTTTATATAAATTTCGATGATCCCCGTCTATATGATTTTGAGATATCTGACTTTCAGAAGTTAGATCAATTGATTACAGAAGCAGGTAATAGAGTCCTGATGTTTGATGAAATACAAATCATTAAAGGTTGGGAACGATATGTACGACAGAAGCTAGATGAAAATTTCAAAGTTTTCGTAACCGGCTCCAATGCGTCCTTATTGAGCAAGGAACTGGGTACCAGCCTTACCGGACGCCATATTACAAGTGAACTATTCCCCTTCTCGTTCAAAGAATTCTGTAGATTCAAGGATATTGAACCTAATGAGCATGCAACGAAGGAATACATGCAACTAGGCGGTTTCCCTGAATACCTAAAAAACCCTATTGAAGAAATACTCGCTAATTTACTGGATGATATCCTTATTCGGGATATCGCAGTACGCTATGGAATAAAAGATATTCGAGGACTTAAACGTTTGACCGTTTTTCTACTTTCCAATATTGGGAATCTCACATCCGCAAACAAACTAAGAGAACCTGCCGGTATTAATTCTACCACTACCATATTGGAATACCTTTCACACCTGGAACAAAGTTATTTGGTCAGCCTTGTCCCTATGTTCGACTATTCATTAAAAAAACAGACCATCAACCCTAAAAAGATTTATGCCATAGACATGGGATTAGTCACCTCCAATGTAAACAGAATAAAAGGAGATGAAGGACACAAACTTGAAAATATGGTCTACAATACATTGCGGCTAAGATATAAAGACATATACTATCACAGGAGAGACAATGAATGTGACTTTATTACTCTTGAGAAAGGCGCCATTACCCAAGCAATCCAAGTCTGTATGGAGCTCAATGCAGACAACCAATCACGCGAATTTGACGGACTCATTGATGCATTGAAATTCTACAAACTCACTGAAGGATACATCATAACACTAAACCAAGAGGATGTATTTCAAATTGAGAATCTCAAAATCAAAGTAATACCTTATCATAAATGGCAGTTATAAAAACATATTGGACTAACCATCTTTATCATGTTTAATAAACCAGCTCTTGACTTTTCCTTTTTTATTTTGTATCTTTGAAGGTAGTAAAAAGAAGAAAAGCAATATGAAACGTACAGAATATAAGACATAACAGCATCCAATAAGGCATCTGTTTCCATCTATAAAGGAATTGGAAAGGGAGAGAATCAGCACTGATTTTCTCCCTTTTTGTTTATATAATTCCAAGGTTACTCAGAAATTTCCCAAAAATAGTTTTTAATAAACTTGGATACCGTTTATAATAAACCTCTCAACTATTTATTAAAAACGCTCAAACGGTTTTTTATAAAACTGTAAGGATATTATTGCAGCCAAGCTGAAAGGATATTCATAGTTGAACAGAAGAATCATTAAAACGGTCAATATTATCAACAAATAGTCAAGAATAGAATTTGACAACCAAAGAATCAATGCCAAGCAAAAGACAGAGTTTCAAAAGAAATACCATAAAAGTATTAGTATCTGCTAATATTATATTTGTCTTCCCCTTAAAATAGTCCTACCTTTGCTAATCATTACTTATGGCCTTTGATTATATAACGAATAAAACATTAACCCTATAAATAACAATATCATGAATAAACAAACCTTTTTAACACTACTTGCTACATTCGCACTCCTCTTCAGTTTCACTTTCTCCTGCCATGCCAAAGGAAAAGATAAAGCTAAACACGTTGTTTTCATCGGTTTGGACGGCTGGGGAGCCTACAGCCTTCCCAAAGCAGATATGCCGAACGTAAAGAAACTGATGGAGGACGGAGCTTACACACTGAAAAAGCGTTCTGCCCTCCCCTCTTCCAGCGCCATCAACTGGGCATCCATGTTCATGGGAGCCGGCCCGGAACTTCACGGATACACCGAATGGGGATCTAAAACACCGGAACTTCCCTCACGTGTATTAAATAAGAATGGTATCTTCCCTACTGTTTTCCAATTACTGCGCGATGCCCGCCCGGAAGCGGAAATCGGCTGCCTGTATGAATGGGAAGGAATTAAATATTTAGTAGATACGCTGTCTTTAAGTTATCACTATCATGTTGCCGACTGCAACAAGACTCCGAAAGAACTGGGCAATATGGCTTCTTCTTATATAAAGGAGAAACACCCCGCTCTTGTTGCCATCTGCTATGACGGCCCCGACCACACCGGACACACTGCCGGACACGACACACCGGAATATTACGAGAAACTTAAAGAACTGGATGTGTATGTCGGCCAAATCGTTCAGGCGGTAAAAGACGCAGGAATGCTGGATGATACCATTTTCATATTAACTTCCGATCACGGAGGTATCGATAAAGGTCATGGCGGCAAAACCATGCAAGAAATGGAAACTGCTTTCATCATATCCGGCAAGAATATTAAGAAAGGACTCCGGTTTGACGATGTAAGCATGATGCAATACGATGTGGCGTCCACCATCGCCCGCATCTTTCATTTAGAACAACCACAAGTTTGGATAGGTAGACCCATGGAGATTGTTTTCAAATAATCATTCAGAATGATTAACAGGAAGGGAAAAGGAGAAGCTAAAATAACTGGCTTCTCCTTTTTTATTCATCTATCCACGCTCATAAGATAGGAGATTATAAATACTATTTCTTATAAGTAATAGAAATCACACCTCCACAGCTGTTAATTACCGAATAATACTTGCATCAACATACATATCCTTATACCTTTGTCCCCCGGTAACACAACATAATATAACTTCAATCATAAAATGTACTCTTTTGACATTCTTAATAAGCAATCCAACTGATTAAAGCAGCATTCAAACACTCTGATAGGACATCTTATCTTTTGTTTATTCAAATTAAAATACAATACGATAGAATTGTATTAGTAAATGATAAAATACTACTTGTCTGACGGAGCATTATCACCTACTTTTGCATCATCAGTTATTGGTTGAAGTTTCCATGGATCAATCAACAATTGAATAGAGTTTATAATCTAATACAATAAATTATGAGAAGAAAAATTTATTTTCTACTATTCTTTTTTCTTTGCCTGACTAGCATTCCACTGGCAGCCCAGGATATTGAAATAAAAGGAATGGTAACAGAAGCTACAACAAATGAACCCTTACCAGGAGTCACAGTCAGAGTGAAAGGTAAAGACACCGGCACAGTAACAGACATGGATGGTAAATACTCCATCAAAGCGAATAAAGGGAATATACTGATATTCTCAACAATAGGTATGAAACAAATAGAAAGAGCTGTCACGTCCGGAACTCCAATCAATGTATCTATGGAAGAAGATAATATCGCTCTGGAACAAGTAGTAGTGATTGGTTATGGTACAGTGAAGAAGAGTCATCTTTCGGGGGCTGTAGGTTCGGTTAGTGCAAAAGAACTTAACGGTCAGGTTGCTTCTAACGCAGCCACAGCCCTACAAGGGAAAATACCCGGAGTATCAGTAGCCAGTTCCAGTGGTGATCCCAATGGAAGTATGACGATCAATGTACGTGGTATCAGTTCTTTATCCAACAACAATCCACTTTATGTAGTAGACGGAGCATTTGGAGATATCAGTATGGTCGATCCTAACGATATTTCCTCTATCGAAGTTTTAAAAGATGCTGCTGCGGCAGCAATCTACGGTTCACGTGCAGCAGGTGGTGTTGTACTGATTACCACTAAAAGCGGTCGTAAAGACATGCCGACTAAATTAGATGTCAATTTCTTCACAGGAATCAGCCAGACTCCCAAAACACTGAAAGTTTTTAATGGAGAAGAATACAGCCGCTTCGCACGCTACTACAAATTAGCAGGCGACGGTTATGGTGCAGAAAACGGAGCTACCCCTTTCATTGGTGAAGGAACAGACTGGCAAGACGTGATGTTGCGCACAGCCATGACTTATAAAGCCAATGCTACCATCAGCGGCGGTTCCAAAAGCGGTTCTTACAGTTCATCTGTCAGCTACCTTAATAAAGAAGGTATACTGCGCAACACTGATCATGAATCTTACAATATCCGTTTGAAAAGCGATTATTCTTTCTTCGACAATCGCTTGACAATAGGTGAATCTATGATTGTAAATCTGACAAAAGGTAGTGGATACATTCATCAGGATACCATGTTCGATATCTTTCAGTTCCCGTCAGTAGTACCGGTATACGATCCTACAAACGCAGGGGGCTGGGGTACTTCCAATGACATCAATTTACCGAATCCATTGGCTGAAATGACAGTCAACGACGAACGGACAGAAACAACCAAGATTTTCCTCAATGCCTATTTACAGGCTGAAATCATCAAAGGACTAAAGTACAAACTCAATGTAGGTATCAGAAAAGAGCATACTAAGTGGCGTTATTACAAGGATGTATACGATTTAGGAACATTCGGTAAAAACGACAAGCCCGACCTTGAAGAAAAATCGTCAACATGGGAATCATGGGTATTAGAAAACACCCTGAATTATGACCGTACATTCGGCAAACACAATTTGTCACTCCTTGCCGGATACTCTGCCCAGAAAGACAAAAGTTACAGCCTTTATGGTAAAAATGGAGATATGCCCCAGTTCATTGAAACAATGCCGGGCAATGTAGATCCTTCCAACCTGAAAGCATCCAGTTCGCTGAATGAACTTGCATTGGTATCTCTGTTCGGACGTGTCATGTATTCATTCGACGACCGCTATCTGTTTTCCGCCTCCATTCGTCGCGACGGTTCGTCACGTTTCAAGAAAGGGCATCAATATGGCGCATTCCCATCCGCTTCTATCGGATGGAATATTAATCGCGAGAAGTTCTTCAAACCGTTGGAAAATGTATTCGACCAGTTGAAGTTACGCTTCAGCTACGGTAAACTCGGTAATCAGGAAATGACCAGCTACTATCCTACGCAAAGTGTAGTATCGGATGGAATGAACTATGTATCGAACAATTCACCCTGGTTTGGTTCCATGCCTTATGTACAGGCTATTTCACCGGCTAATCTGACATGGGAAAATACAGAAACATATAACATCGGTCTGGATGTCAGCCTGCTGAACGGAAAATTAACTTTCACTGCCGATGCTTATGTGAAAAACACCAATGATGTACTGCTGCCTATTCCCTCGACCGCATCTACCGGTATCAGCGGAAATTCAATCCAGAATGCAGGACAGGTACGAAATAAGGGATTTGAATTTGCCGTGAATTATCGGGGTTCTATCAAAGATAAGTTCACTTATTATATAGGTGCCAATATCGCTGCCGACAAGAATGAAGTAACGAAAATCACACTGGGCGGCCAGAATCTGATGATTTCCGGTTATAGCGCACACGGTGCCGGTGGTCGTGGTATCAATATGTTTGCCGAAGGACATTCCATGTCCTATTTCAATCTGATTGAAACAGACGGTTTATTCCGTTCGGCAGAAGAGATTGCCAATTACAAGAACAAAGACGGCGAACTCATTCAACCCGGAGCCCAGGTCGGCGATATCCGCTACAAGGACTGGAACGGTGATGGCAAGATTAATACAGACGACCAGCATGATGTAGGAAGCCCCTTCCCCGATTTCACTTTCGGCGTCAGACTGGGTGGTGAGTGGAACAACTTCGACTTCAACCTTTTCTTTGACGGTATGGTAGGTAACAAAATCTATAATTATCCGCGTTATCGCCTGGAATCAGGAAACTTCAACGGAAATATGAGCACTGTATTGGCAAACTCGTGGAGACCGGACAATCAGAATACCGATATTCCACGCTTCTCTAAAACAGATGGTGCAGACAACAAATGGGCATACTCCGACAGATGGCTCGAGAATGGTTCATATATGCGTCTGAAAACATTGGATATCGGCTATACATTACCCAAAAACCTGACCAAGAAAGTCAAACTTGAGAATGTAAGAATATACACTTCAATGGAAAATCTATTCACACTGACCAAATATTCGGGTTATACTCCGGATTTGGGTGAAAGTACTGTTGCCGGTGTTGACTACAACGTATTCTCAAGAGGTATCGACCAGGGACGTTATCCATTGCCCCGCACTATCTCATTCGGAATACAAGTTAACCTGTAATGCCTTAAATTAATATTAAACATTAAAAGTCTATAAACATGAAAAGAAATTGGTTATCATATATGTGCATGGCAGCTCTTCTTTCCGGAGCACTGACATCGTGCAACGAATCCAGCTTTTTGAATCTGTCGGACCCTAACCATTTCACTGAAAGCAACTTCTGGAAAGATAAAGCAGATGCGGAAAGTGCTTTGGCAGCCGCCTATTCCCCCATAAAAGGAGCCATGTACGGATACTTCGGTGCATTCGACGGCTGGCTGAACCTCAACGGTCGCGGCGATGATATCTTCACCATCAAAGGAGAAGAAGTTCCCATGTGGAATATTGCAAACTTCCTGAATTCACCGTCCACCGGCAACGATCCTTATGGAGCGCTTTATTCGGGTATCCAACGTGCCAATATCGTATTACGCTATATCGACCAGGTACCGGCTTCGGGCATTACAGAAGAAGATCGTTCGATGATTAAGGGCGAAGCGCTCTTTCTGCGCGGCTATCAATATTTTCTATTAGTCAACAACTACAAAGAAGTCCCCTTGCGACTGATACCGTCTAACGAAGATGAAACCAATAAAGGTCCTGCCAGTGAAGCGGCATTATGGACACAAGTGGAAGAAGATTTGGGTAACGCTATCACATGTAACCTGCCTGTTGAACGCACCACCGCCAAAGAACGGGTTACCAAAGGTGCTGCTATCGCAATGCTGGGTAAAGTATATGCCACCCAACATAGATATCCGGAAGCCAAGCAATTATTAGGAACATTATTAAAAGCTCCTTACTCTTATGAGTTGATTGACAACTTCGGTAAGAACTTCACGAATGAAGATGAGTTCAATAAAGAATCCGTGTACGAAATAGCATACAGTCCCGACGGAGAATACTCATGGAGCAACGAAAGTGGAATCTGCCTGGGTTGCTATATACCGCAGTTTACCGGTCCGGTAAAATCCGGCGGATGGGCCAAACTGATGCCGAATTCTTTCATCGTAGGAGAATTCACCAGAGAAACTCGCCCGAACGATGCAGATACCAAGTTTGACAGACGTATGTATGCCAGCCTTTTCTTTGATGCAGCCAACTATGGCGACAAAGTACCCAACGAAAAATGGTATGGAAACAATTACTCGATGGATGAGCTTTGGGAAGGTAATGAGGGTAAAATGGCAGGTGGAGCTCCCAGCTTCAATGTCAACGGAACGGCAGGTAAATTCCTAATCAAGAAAAATACCGCATACTATGTGGATGATAAAGCACCGGATAATATGGGTAATAAGGAGGGAAGGTCCAGCAACTTACGTGTGATGCGTTTTGCGGAAGTCTTGCTGCTTTATGCCGAGGCATGTGCCCAAACCAACGATCCGGACGGCGCCAACTATGCTTTAAAACTAATCCGCAAAAGAGCAGGACTTCAGGAAAAGACTTTCGCGCAAGAGGAGCTTATGACTGAAATCGAACATCAATGTTTATTGGAATTCTTCGGAGAAGGTCACCGTTTTTATGATCTCAAGCGTTGGTATTCCGTCAGCGAAATTCAATTGATTTTAAAGGCCAACGGGAAGCAGGGTGCAGAAAACTTCCAGGAAAAGCACCTTTACTATCCTATACCGACAAGTGAATTGAACAATAATACTGCCATGGTGCAAACCAGTCTATGGAAATAATGTCCAGACAAGATTAACTTAATAAAGAAACAATATGAAAAAGATATATTCATTATTATTCGTATCCCTCTTCCTATTTCTAGGATACTCTTGTGACGACGGAACTCTGAGTCACGGCGACGTCTACATTCCCGACCCGGTAGAAGAAACAGACGAAGACGACGGTTTCTCTGCCGAACCGACTACCGAAGCTGTCATTAAAGTACAGTTCGGGGATGGACACGAGCATCAGATTATTGATGGTTTCGGATGTGCTTTTGCCGAATGGTCACACCGCATATGGAACCACATGCAACGTGAAGATGTAGTAAACGACTTGTTTGGTGAGAATGGTTTAAAACTGAACATCTTCCGGGGAGAAGTATTTCCGCACTATCAGAATCCTGTCACCAACGTTATCGACTTCGGCATTAACCGCACATTCAACCTGGCTCCGAACGATCCGTCCATGATTAATGATTATTGGAGAGACTTCAACGGTTCGGGGTGTGGCGAACAGGTGCAGTTGGGTCAAATGTGGCTGGTGGATATTCTTCAGAGAAAATACAAGAATGTGAAGTTCATGTTCTCTACATGGAGTCCTCCCGGAACGATGAAATCCAACGGAAAACCTTCTGGCGGTAGTTTGAAATCCGGCTCGGGAGAAGAATTCGCCGACTATCTGATAGACTTCATCAATACATATACAAATAAATTCGGTATTAAGATTTATGCCATTTCACCGTCCAATGAGCCGAACAGTAGTGGGACAGGATGGAACGGATGTAGCTGGACTTATGGTAATTTAGCCAATTTCTGCCAAGATAATCTTCGCCCGGCTTTAGACAAGGCTGGTTATCAGGATATGAAAATTATCTTCGGAGAGCACTCATGGTGGAAAGCGGGAGTCACCTTCCTTGAAAACGGTTTGAAGGCTCGTCCCGAATTAGCAAATTCTAATATTATTGCAGCCGCTCATGGATATACATTAATCGGTAACACTGAATTTGTGCAATCACCTCTCTGCGCAGAAAAGAACATTCATATATGGAACACAGAAACCAGCTCTACAGACACATACGATCCATCCTGGAAAAATGCGATGCAATGGGCCACAACTTTCCACAATTATCTGGCAGTCTCCAATCTGAATGCATTTGTCTGGTGGGCAGGCGCACGGCCTTGTACCAATAACGAAGCACTTATCAGACTGGAAGAAGCACTGCCCGGAACAAATTATGAAAGAGCTGCCCGCTATTATAGCTATGGACAGTTCACCAAGTTCATTCCAGAGGGAAGCCGTCGTGTAGACGTAAAAACGATTGCTCCTGAAAACGATGAAGAAGTTTTCCCCAAAGAACTGTTAATGACAGCCTATGTTAAAGACGACACTTATACCATCGTATTAGTGAATAACTCTACAAGCAAAGCTTTCGAAACTAAACTGGAGATCGAGGGAAAAGAATTCCAGACAATGATCTCATATACATCGGACGAGGGAGTAAAATGGCAACGTAAAAAAGTGAACCCATCTCTTACCGGATTGCGTGCCATCACTGTTCCTAAGTTTAGCGTTGTAACCATCACCGGTAAAATGAAAGATATTGGAGCTGAATAATCATCCTAAATAAACAATGAATATCATGAAAAGAAATCTATTATATTTAGCAGGATTCCTGCTTGCAGCCGCTACTATTTTCTCCGGCTGTAACGATGACGATCCCTCCTATCACAATCTCGTGCCAGATACACAGGAGCTGATTATTAATTTTGATGAAACACCGCAAGGAACGATTCAGATGCTTCAGGGAAATGGCAACTACAAGATAGCCAGTTCTGATGAAGAAGTAGCCACTGCCATTGCCGAGGGAAATATGATTAAAGTGACAGCTTTGAAGGCAGGCAGCACTAATCTGACAATCACCGACTGGGCACAAATGAGTACCAATGTAAAAGTCATAGTAGATCAGTTAAGTGAGCTAGTTCTGGCTGTTTCATCCACAAAAATGTATCCGGGTGAGAATAAAGCGATTAACATACATACAGGGAATAGAGGATACAAAGTGACAGTCGATAAAGAATCCATAGCCAAAGCTACGGTGGATGAAGAGGGACATATCCAAGTGGAATCCCTGGCACCGGGCATTGCGACCGTGACAGTTACCGACAGACTAAACAAAACCGCTGAACTTTCCGTAAAAGTTGTCAAACAGCTAATGCTCGACAACAGCGAAGAGATTGCTTATCTGACTATTGGCGAGCCTCTGACTCTCAAGATTTTGGACGGTAACGGAGAATATACCTGTGTCAATAATGGATCTGCCACTTATCTGAAATGTACAATGGCAGAGAATGGGACGGATGTCGTGGTCGAAGGTCTTAAAAGGTACCGTTTCAACAAGACGATAACTATCAGCGACCAGGAAGGGGAATCAATCAGCATCAATGTGGTATACATCGACGACCTTTATCTGGCAAACCCGTCTTATCGTTACTTTATAGCCGGTTCTGCTTCTTATCAAAGTCTATCTACTTCGGCAGTAGGCACAGTAACTCATGCAGCAGAGTTCAACATGTCCGAACTGGTTATAAAAGGAACAGGAACGTATGCCAGCGGTTTTGCCATCCAATTTACAGGAGACTTGACAGTGGGTGACAAGAGCAACGCCGTACTGTATAAGGTGACAAGAAATGCAATCGATAAAAGTGTGAAATATCCGGCTGAAGATTGCCGTATTGATAAAGTTGAAAACGACTGGTATTGGGTTAGTTTCGCGGAACCGAACTGTACAGCTCGTTCGTATTTTATTACTAAACAATAATTTGTAAACTTGACGCGTGTATTTTAAAAGTACCCCCATACTTTTGAAGTGACAAACATAAAAAGAGACTGTTCTTGCAACACAGTATATCCCTTGTATCTGTCTGTATTGTGGTCAGTCTCTTTTTATTAATTTTGAATAGATATGAATAGATATGATAACAGATTACGTGTTCTTATGGAAGAATACGAAACGCTCATCTCCCGTGAAAATGAAAAGATACTGCCAGGCAATGGAATATTCGAACGTTACAAATATCCCATATTAACAGCTGCCCACACTCCACTGGAATGGAGATACGACTTCAACCCCGAAACGAATCCGTATTTCATGGAACGCTTCGGTATTAATGCCGTATTCAATGCAGGAGCAATCAAGTTCGATGGGAAATATCTTGTAATGGGACGGGTAGAGGGGTATGATCGCAAATCATTCTTTGCCATTGCCGAAAGCCCTAACGGTATTGATCGTTTTCAATTCTGGGAGTACCCGGTTCAACTGCCGGATTTATATCCCGAAGAAGCGAATGTATATGATATGCGCCTGACAGCCCATGAAGACGGCTGGATTTATGGAATTTTCTGCAGCGAAAGCCTTGATCCCAATGCTGCTCCGGGTGATCTGTCTTCTGCCGTAGCCAAAGCAGGTATCATACGTACCAAAGACCTGAAAAACTGGGAACGTCTTCCGAATCTGATTTCCAAAAGTCAGCAGCGCAATGTCGTACTGCATCCGGAATTTATAAATGACCAATATGCTTTATATACCCGCCCACAAGATAACTTTATCAACGCCGGAAACGGTGGAGGTATCGGCTGGGCACTGATAGACGACATC
>OKSF01002578.1_pt1 | contig 12027 bp, 16 predicted proteins | sample 1606061 | NCBI WGS metagenome assembly OKSF01 (sample SAMEA3541567, study PRJEB24748) | human gut metagenome | biome: human gut; feature: human-associated habitat; material: faeces | place: China | collected 2012 | reverse complement strand
GCTAAGCGGCCATTCCGCGAAAAATGCCGCTGGGCTTCGCCCAGCCTGTTTTTTCGCCTCCATGTCCTCTTAGCTCCCCTATGCGCCTACCCTCCGCGCTTCCTGTCACGCTGCGTGCCCTCCGCGACGGGCAACTGCTTACTGCTCCGCCGAAAATACCGCTGGCCTGCGGCCAGCCTGTTTTTCGGTCTGCGCAGTTCGCTGTTGCCCTGCTCCCGGGCGCTCCGCGCTTCTACTTATACATATCCAAAATCGGGCCGACCTGGTCGGGGGTGAGGCGGCCATAGACGTCATTATTGATCATCATGACCGGGGCCAGACCGCATGCGCCCACGCAGCGGCAGGAGTCCAGGGAGAACTTGCCGTCCGGGGTGATGGCGCCGGGGACAATGCCCAGTTTCTGTTCCACGGCGTTGAGCACGGCGGCCGCGCCCTTGACATAGCAGGCGGTGCCAAGACAGACGGAGATCTGATACTTTCCCTTGGGGTTCATGGAGAACTGGGCGTAGAACGAGGCAACCCCGTACACCTCGGACAGGGGGATGTCCAATCCTTCGGCCACCATGATCTGAACCTCCTCGGGCAGATAGCCGAAGATTTCCTGAGCGGCTTGGAGCACCGGCATGGTGGCACCTGGCTGTCCCCTGTGCTCAGCAATCACCTGCCGCAGGCGCTCTTCCTGTTCCGGGCTTCCGTGGTAGGGGACGACGGTTTTGCAGTTTGGCATGGATGCGTCCTTCCTTTCTGAAACTGGTTAGTTTAGTTTCACTTTTTCTATTATAACGCCAAATCTTTTCTTGTAAAGACTGTCCAAAATGGCAAAATGTGAACTATTAAGTTCAAAAATTAGCCCAAGAAAAAATGAAGGGTAGAAAAAAACCGCTCCGTTGGGCAGGGCGGGCGTATCGGAGTGGCGTCGAATACAGACCATGCACAGGAAAGCGGTTCTTTATTGTTAAATCTTTAACGAAAGCGAGTATAACATATCTAACTATGTTTGTAAAGAGAAAAATTTACCTTGTACCCTGCAGCCAATAGAGAACGGCGGCAGCCGTCCGCTCCGGCAGCTCCATGGCGTGCTCCGCCTCCCAGACCTGATCCAGGTAGTGGGCGTCAGAGTTGGTGATGAGCCGAAGCCCGGCCAGGTCCGGGCGGAGGCGGAACTCCGGCGGGCATTGGCGGGATACTTCCGCCAGCGGGAATCCCAGCTCCGGCATCCACAGGCCAAGCACCCCCAGAAGAGAGAAGGAGGGGCGGTCGATGTGTGCAGGAAAGGCCGCTCCGCCAAAGGCGGCGGCCAGCCGGGATACCTCCTCCAGGCCGATGTCGGTGTGTCCGGCGAGGAAGCGGGGGTCCTCTCCCAGCACCAGGTCTCCCGCGTCCATATAGATTTGATGGCCAAAGACGGCGGGGTGATTGGACAACGGGGGCAGGCGGCGGGATACATACGCCTCGAACTCCTCCCCGTGATAGGGGGTGGGGAAGAGACAGACTACGTGGATCTCCTCCCGGGTGCACAGCTCCATCCCCGCCAGAGCCAGCAGGCCCCGCTCCTCCGCCGCCCGGCAGAAGGCGGCGCAGTTGCCGCAGGTGTTGTGGTCGGTAAGGGCCACAATATCCAGCCCCGCCAGCGCGCACATGGCCGCCAGGTTGACGGGGGTCATGTCCTCACTGCCGCAGGGCGACAGGCAGGAATGGAGGTGGAGATCGTAGTAATACTTCATGTAAAACTCCTTTTCAGGATAACAAAACGGCATCGTGCCTATCGCCCGAAGCGCGCCACAAGGCGCGCCGAGGGTTTTCGCGGAGGCGAAAACCTCGCCGCAGGGCGGATTCACTCCGCCCGAGGAAGCAAAAGGGGGTCCCCGCCCGGCGTTGCCGGGTGGGGCGACAGGCAGGAGTGTAGGTGAAAATCGTGGAAATACTTTGTGTAGAATTTGCTTTTAAAATAACAAAATGATATCGAGTGAGGAGGCATTACCCGGCAGCCAGCGCCCCGGACAAACGGGCGGCGGTGTCAAAGGTATCCTGTCCGGCCCCCAGCAGATTGACGCCCTTCTCCTGAGCGCGGCGGAGCAGGTCGCCGTCGGGGGCGACCCCCTCGGTGAGAATGACGCAGGAGACCTCAGCCATGAGGGCCACGGCGGCCACATTCTGGTTGGACATGATCGTGAGCCAGGCGGCGTCCTGTCCGGCCCGGCCCAGCACCCAGCTCAGCAGGTCTCCGGCGTAGCCGCCGGAAACCGGGCGGTCGGGCTGGGCCAGATGGAAGGGGGTCAGGGAGAGGGCTTCGGTCAGTTCGCGTACCGTCATAAAAAACTCCTCCTTGTTGTATAAAGAGGCCGCCGTGAGACGCAGGGCGCTTCACGGCGGCGGTAGGGTCTATTCGGACGGCTCCTGGCGGCGGCGGAAGGGCGGGGGCAGGTAGTCGTCCGCCTCCTCCTTGCTGCCCGCCATGGAGCGCATGCGCTCCCGCACCTTGAAAATGCAGTCGTCCTCCGAGGCGCGGCCCAGCACCACGTCCTCCGCGAAGGCCCGGCAGGAGGGCGCTCCGCAGGAGCCGCAGTGGAGGCCGGGCAGGTGGGACTCCAACTCCTGGATACGCAACTGTTTGCTGATGGCCATCTCCCGGTCCTGATCCAGCACGAAGGCAGGTAAGTACTGTAGCTCCTTGTCCCTCCGCACAATATCCCGCGCCTCTCCATGAAAGAGGAAACGGTTGCGGGAGACCGGCAGACCCTTGAGCAGGCCCTTGATGCGAAGCTTGGCCGCGTAGGGATTCTCCACATTGAAGCAGCCCCCTACGCACCCCTGGGTGCAGGCTGACAGCTCCAGAAAATCGGCCTCCGGCAGACGGCCGTCTTCGATCTCCTCCAGCATGCGGATGACGTTCTGAATACCGTCCACCGCCACGCAGCGCTCCCCCAGGCGGGCGGCGCTCTCGCCGCCGCAGGAGGCCCAGCCCAGGCCTAGGATACCGGCGGAGGCCATGGGGGTGATCTCCTCCAGCTCCCGCATGGGATTGAGCAGGCGCAGGTAGATGTCCCGGATGGCGAAGGCCCCGTCCAGCACCGGGCGGCTGAGCCCCTCGGAGACCCGGGCGGCCGTCACCTTGGAGGAGCAGGGCACGATGGCGAATACGCCGATGGCCTCCGGCGGCAGGCCGGTCTCCTCGGCTGCCTCCCGCCGGGCCAGAATGGCGGCCAGCTCCATGGGCAGAATGGTACAGGCCACATGGCCCATGAGCTTGGGGAAGCGCATGCGGATGAGGCGGAGCACTGTGGGACAGGAGGAGGAGATCTGGGGCGTCACCTTGGACGGGCCGCCGCTGATACTCTGCCGCTCAAAGTCGGAGATCATCTCGGCGGCCTTAGCCACCTCATAGACCTTGTGAAAGCCGATCTTCAACAGGCCGTTGAGCACAATATCCACGCTGTCCAGGTGCTGGAACTGCCCATACAGGGCGGGCTCCGGCAGGGCCACGCAGTATTGGTACTGCTTCAGAATGTCCAGACTGTCGCCCACCGACTTGATGGCCTTGTGGGGACAGATGCGGATACAGCTTCCGCAGTCGATGCACCGGTCGGGCAGAATGGTGGCCTTGCGGCCGCGGACCCGGATGGCCTCGGTGGGGCAGCACTTGATGCAGGTGGTGCAGCCCCGGCAGCGCTTCAGCTCCAGGACCACCGAATGTCTCATGGACATGGAGCCGCGTCACCTCGCTTTTCCAAGCTCATCGCGCTCAGGAAACCTTGATTTTAACCGTAACGGTGGTACCCTTGCCCACCTCGGTGTCAATGGTCATCTCGTCGGAGTAGCGCTTCATATTGGGCAGGCCCATGCCAGCGCCGAAGCCCAGCTCCCGGGCGGTCTGCCCGGCGGTGGAGTAGCCCTCCTGCATGGCCTGCTCCACGTCCGGGATGCCCGGCCCGGTATCGGTCATGCGGATAACAATCTGATTGGCGTCCACCTCCACCTCGGCCTGGCCGCCGTCGGCGTGGATCACCATATTGATCTCGCCCTCATACATGCAGATGGACGCACGGCGGATCACGTCCTGGGGCAGTCCCAGCTTCTTCAGCGTCAGCTTCATTTTGCTGGAAGCCTCGCCGGCCTCGATCAGATCGCCGCCCTCCACAGGGTAAACCAGTCTAATTGTCTCCATCACAATTCCCTCGCAATCCATTGGAATATAACAGGCCGCACGCCTCGTACATACGCTTGGGGCAGGTCATAACTACAATGTCACGCTCCTCCGCCAGAGACAGAATGTCCGGCCCCGGCACCTTACCCCGCACAAAGACAATACATTTCATCTCCACCATATCTGCGGTGCGCACCACCTGGGGGTTGACCAGGCCGGTGAGCAGCAGCGCCTGGTTCTTGACAAAGGCCAGCACATCGCTCATGAAGTCGCTGCCGCAGGCGGAAAAAACCTCCCGGTCCAGATGCTCCTCCCCCCACAGCACCTCGGCGTGCAGAATCGTCTTGATATCAGACAGCCTCATTGGCCACTCCTCCTCCCGGAAGGGAAAACTAAACTGTAAGTTCAATGGTATTGTACCACAAACCGGCGCAAAGTGCAAAGGGTTCGTTGAAATATTCACAAAGTTTTGAGATTGAACGGCTTGGTTTTAGTCAATCCGTGCAGTTGACAGTTGGATAGGGCATCCGATATAATATACTTTAACGGAGTAAAGCGATAACCCGGTGCGAAGCCCCGTTCTATTTCAAATTGGAATATCGAGGAGGCCATCTGTCATGGGAAACGAACGTGTTTACAACTTTTCCGCCGGCCCTTCCATGCTGCCGCTGGAGGTATTGGAGCGGGCAGGAGCCGAGATCACAAACTACCAGGGCTCCGGCATGTCCGTCATGGAGATGAGTCACCGCTCCAAGGTGTTCCAGAAGATCTTTGACGACACCAAGGCCAAGCTGCGCGCCCTGCTCAACGTGCCGGAGGGATACCAGATCCTCTTCCTCCAGGGCGGCGCCTCCACCCAGTTCTCCATGGCGCCCCTGAACCTCATCGGGGCCACCGGCAAGGCCGACTACGCCGTGACCGGCAACTTCTCCAACATCGCCTACAAGGAGGCGCAGAAGTACGGCCAGATCCATCTGGCCGCATCCTCCGCCGACAAAAACCACACCTACATTCCCCAGCAGAGTCAACTGGAGCTGGACCCTGAGGCCAGCTATTTCTACTACTGCGCCAACAACACCATCTACGGCACCGAGTGGCAGTATGTCCCGGAGACGGGCGGCGTGCCCATCGTGTGCGACATGTCCTCCGACATCCTCTCCCGCCCCGTGGACGTGTCCAAGTACGGCGTCATCTTCGCCGGCGCCCAGAAGAACATGGCCCCTGCCGGCCTGACGGTAGTGATCATCAAGGAGGAGCTGGCCGGGCATGAGCTGCCCTTCACCCCCCTGATGATGAACTACAAGACCATGATCGACAAGGACTCCATGTACAACACCCCGCCCTGCTGGTGCATCTATATGCTGGGGCTGGTCCTGGACTGGCTGGAGGAGCAGGGGGGCATACCCGGCATGGAGGCCATCAAGCACAAAAAGGCGCAGATGCTCTATGACGTGATCGACTCCTCCCGGCTCTTCACCTGCGCCGTGGAGCCCGGCTCCCGCTCCGATATGAACGTGGTGTTCCGTACCGGCAGCGACGAGCTGGACGCCAAGTTTGTGCAGGAGAGCGTGGCCGCCGGTTTCACCAACCTGAAGGGCCACCGCTCCGTGGGCGGCATGCGGGCAAGCATCTATAACGCCATGCCCACCGAGGGCGTAGAAAAGCTGTGCGACTTTATCAAGGCCTTTGACAGGGCGAATTGAGCCCGCTGCCCGCCCACGGAACCAAGCGTTTTGCCGAAGGCAAAACCTTGATGCGGGGCGGATTTACTCCGCCCGCGCAGATAAAATCGCTTGGGGTCCCGCAAAATGGGAGATTTTGCGGGCAGGGCGGCATGCGGGCGTCTATTTACAACGCCATGCCCACCGAGGGCGTGGAAAAGCTGTGCGACTTCATCCGGGCATTCGATAAGAACAACTGAGCGTTCGGCTTACCCTGGGGCCCTGCAAAGTGGGGCGCGGCTTACGCCGCGTACAGGCATTTTGGCCAGCGGACAAAATCTTGCCGCAGGGCGGATTCCCTCCGTCCGGGGAAGTAAAATCAGGGGCTCCCATGGAAGGCGTGTAGTTTCATCCGGGCATTTGATAAAAACAATGAAGGGGAGAGGGCTATATGTATCGCATCAAGACACTGAATAAGATTTCCCCCGCCGGGCTGTCCGTACTGGACCAGACCCGCTACACCATCAGCACCGATGTGGAAAACGAGGACGGTATTTTGGTCCGCTCGGCGGACATGCACGACTATGCATTCCCCGATGCCCTGCGGGCCGTGGCCCGGGCGGGCGCGGGCACTAATAACATCCCCATCGACCGCTGCTCCGAGGCGGGCATCGTGGTATTCAATACCCCCGGCGCCAACGCCAATGCGGTGAAGGAGCTGGCGGTGTGCGCTCTGCTGCTGGCCTCCCGAAAGATCAGCGACGGCGTGGCCTGGGTGAAGGAGCAGGCCGCCGCCGGGGCGGACGTGGAGCAGGCGGTGGAGAAGGGCAAGAGCCAGTTTGTGGGCCCGGAGCTGTCTGGCAAGATGCTGGGCGTCATCGGCCTGGGGGCCATCGGCGTGCAGGTGGCCAACATCGCCACCAAGCTGGGCATGACCGTGTTCGGCTACGACCCCTTCCTGTCGGTGGACGGAGCTCTGTCCCTGTCCCGGCTGGTCCACCGGGCCATGGATCTGGAGACCATTTATAAGAACTGCGACTACATCACCCTCCACGTGCCCCAGACCCCCGAGACCAAGGGAATGTTCAACGAGGACGCATTCCATATGATGAAGGGCGGCGTACGCATCCTCAACCTGGCGCGGGGCACCCTGGTCAACGACGACGACATGCTGGCCGCCCTGGACAGCGGCAAGGTGGCCTGCTACGTCACCGACTTCCCCAACGGCAAAATCCTGCGGGGCAAGAACGTGGTGGCCATCCCCCATCTGGGGGCCTCCACGCCGGAGAGCGAGGAGAACTGCGCCGTCATGGCGGCCCAGGAGCTGAAGGACTATCTGGAGAACGGCAACATCCAGAACTCGGTGAACCTGCCCACGCTGGTGCAGCCGTGGAGCGGCGTGTCCCGCCTGTGCATCATCCACCGCAACGCCCCCGGCGCCATCGCCAGCATCACTGGAGTGCTCTCCAAGGACGGGGTAAATGTGGCTAACATGACGAACAAGTCCAAGAAGGACTATGCCTATACCGTGGTGGACGTGGACAGCCGCATCGGCGAGTCCGTGGCCGACACCATCCGCGCCCTGGACGTGGTGCTGCGGGTGCGCCTGCTCAATCACTAAACAGCCGCAAAAAACGCGGAGGAACACCGGTTCCTCCGCGTTTTTTTCTTCGGCGTGCGTCAGGTTTCCGCGTTCCCGGCCGTACTGTAAGGTGAAAGGGGGCGAACCAATGGAGGAGGTTTTGGATCATAACCAGGAGGCGGAGCAGATTTTCCGGCAGTACGGCAGGCTGCTGGAGCTGGTGGCCGCCGCTCAGCTCCCCGGCCGCCCGGAGGACGCGGAGGAGTGCGTCCAGGACGCCGTCTGGGCCTTTGTAGAGGGCAGGGCGCCGTGGGATCCCGCGCAGGGGAGTAAGCAGACCTGGCTTTGCGTGCTGGTGCGCAGCCGGGCAAAGGACCGCCGCCGCGCCCTGGCCGCCCGGATGGAGGAGCCACTGGAGGAACACTCTGGCCTGGCGGCGGCGGATCACGCGGAGAGAGCTGCGGTGCGGGACGGACTGCGCCGGGTGCTGGAGGGGCTGAGCCGTGAGGAACGGAGGCTGTTCACCCTGCGGTTTGTCTACGGGCTCTCTTCTGCGGAGCTGGGTGGCGTACTGGGGCTGTCGCCCAACGGGGTGGACGCCCGGGTGAGCCGCCTGCGGAAGAAGCTGAAGCGGCTGCTGGCCCGGCAGGGGCTGGGCCTGTGGGAACAGGAGGGAACCAAATGAGATACTGTGATTGGGACGAGGTACTGGACCGGGATGGTCTGCTGATACTCACGGAGGAGGCGCTGACGCCTCCCAGGCGGAGCCGGGCACCCCTGAGGCGGCTGGCGGTCGCGGCGGCCTGCGCGGGGCTGGTGCTGGGACTGATGAACTACCGGGCCGTGGCCGCCGGGGTGGGGGAGCTCTGCCGCTATTTCGCAGGCATCGGCGCCACGGCGGATGACAAGGCGGAGCTCTGGGTGCTGGAGGAGCCGGTCACCTGGACGGAGGGGGACTGGACCTACGAGGCGGATGCTACCCTGCGCAGCGGGGTGCTGGAACTGGAACTCACCATGAGCAGCCGTTTACCTGCCGATCAGTTGCCCTCTCCGGTGAAGCTGCGGCTGGGCCTGTCGGCGGACGGGGAGCCGCTGCACAATGCCGTCCACATCATCACTCCCTACAGCGTGGCGGATGCCGGGGAGGGGAGCGGCTACCCCCGCTACCGCCTGGAGCAGGGCTATCAGACCACTGCATCCACCTGCCTCCGCTGTACGATGGCCGCCCCGCCGCCAGAGGACTGCTCCCTCCATGTCAGCGGTCTGGGCGTCCAGGGGGGAGTGTTCTCCCTCCGACTGGTGCCGGCAGAGACGCCCCCCACGGTAAAGAAGACTTGGACGCTCCCCCAGGGGGATATGACTATCTGGGTGGCGGAGGACGGCTCAGCCATATCCGCCAGCTTCGACAGCACAGAGTGGTGGGGCTGGCCCTTCGACATCTCCTTTATCGGCGCATCGGGAGAGCGCTATCCCTGCCACGACATCACAGGCGCCTATGAGCTGGACGGCACCGAGCGGTTCGAGGCCATCAAGCCGGAGGGCATGGAGGAACCGGTGGACGCAGTGTGTATCGGCGGAGTGGCTGTGGAGAGAATTCAGGATGCCGGCGGCAGGGCCGACCACCTGTATGAAAGTCTCGACTGGGTTATTGAGCTGCCCTGAGCCCCGCAAAAACGTCCCCGGAGGGAATTCCCTCCGGGGACGTTTTTGGATACGGGACAGACAGGGGCTTACAGGGGGTGTCCCTTGGGGGCCGCCCGCAGTTCCTCGTCCGGCCGCAGCGTGGCACACCCGGCGGGCGGGGACAGGCCACGCCCCTACAGTTCCTTTTTACAGTAAATCTTCCGGGCGATGCACCAGGAGGCGGCGTAGGCCGCCGCGCACAGGACGGTCACCAGCCAGGGCAGGGCGGCGGCCAGGCCGGGGGTGGGCGGGGGAAGAAGGCCCCGCTGGAAGAGCAAAAGCAGGGCCATGCCGCCGCCGAAGAAGAGGAGGAACACAAAGTAGAGGGCCGCCCGGCTGCGGCTCACCCCCAAGAGCAGGAGAAGGGGCAGGTTGACGGCGTTGACCGCCAGGGCCAGGCCGGTACAGACCAGCACCGCCAGGGCCAGAGCGCTCTCCGGCCCCTCCATCAGGACGGTGAGGAAGAGGGAAATCCCGCCGCTGAGGGCGGCCAGCAACAGGGCCAGCAGGTACTTGCCGTCCACCGTCCCGCGCCGTCCGGCGGGGGTGGCGGCGGCGTACCGCTCCCAGTGCACAGCCTCGTCATAGCTGAAGCAGGTGGTGGGGAGAAGGGTGCCGTAGAGAACCGCCAGGCCGCACAGAAAAGAGGCGTCCAGCACTCCGGCGGCAGTGAGCGTCAGATAAAGCCCCAGCAGGAGGGCATAGTACCAAAGCTGCCGCCGGAGCAGCAGCCAGTCCTTGCAGAGCAGTCCGGCCATGCTCAAAACTCCTTTCGGGCATAGATGGCCTGGGCAATACAGTAGGAGAGGGCGAAGCCGCCCACGGCCAGGATGGCAAGCAGGCCGGGCAGGGCGGTGAGCACCCACGCCGGGGGCGCGGGGAGGGTGAGGCCCCGGTCGGCCGCCAGGCCCAGCAGGGCAAAGCCGGCAAAGACCAGTAAAAAGAGCGCCATGCTCACCATGCGGGCCTTCTCCGCACCAAACTTGAGCAGCAGGGGGAGCGCCACCGCGTTCATGATCAGGGCGATCCCCGCACAGGCCAGGGCGGACAGCAGCAGCTCGGACAGGGGCTCCTCCAGCCCGCCGGCCAGGGCCAGCACGGCCAGCAGCAGGGAGACAAACACGGTGCTGGCCAGGGTCACCAGCAGGGTGAACAGGTACTTGCCTGTCACCACCCCCCGGCGGCAGGCCGGGGTGGCGATGGCGAAGCGGTTCCAGCGGCTCACGTCGTCGGAGGTGACGGTGGTCATAGGGGTGATCAGGGACATGAGCACCACCATGCCGCACAGCACCGAGGCGGTGAACACTCCCGACAAGCACAGGCCGCCGTAGACCAGGAAAAAGACCAGGTAGGTAGTCAGATGGCCCTTAAGGGCCAGAAAATCCTTGTAGATGAGGCCGGTCATCGGGCATCCCCCTTTACGGTAAAGACCATAATATCCTCCAGCGACACCGGCTCCACCGCCAGCTCGGGGTGGAACCGGGCGAAAGCACGCCGGTTTTTCACCAGGGCCTCACAGCCGAACTGGCCGGAGCGCACCCCCACCAGCAGGGCGGGGTCCACCCGCTCCAGCTCGGAGCGGCCGCACACCAGCTTGCCGTAGGTGTCCAGCAGCTCATCCTTGGCCCCCGACACCGCCACCCGCCCCCTGTGGAGGTAGGTCACATAGTCGGCCACCTTCTCCAGATCGCTGGTGATGTGGCTGGACAGGAGAATGGCGTGCTCCTCATCCTGAATGAACTCCAGGAACTCGTCCAGAATTTCGTCCCGCACCACCGGGTCGAGGCCGGAGGTGGCCTCGTCCAGGATCAGCAGGCGGGGCGGCAAAGGCCGCCGCGAGGGACAGCTTCATCTTCATGCCCTTGGAGAAGGTCTTGACCAGCTTTTTGCTGGTGAGGCCGAATTTCTCCAGGTAATGCTGGTACAGGGCTCCATCCCAGCCGGGGTAGAGGCGGGCGAGAATGTTCCCCACTTGGGGGGCGGAGAGGCCGTCGTGGAAGGTGGTCTCGTCCAGCACCACCCCCACCTGGGCCTTGACCGCCCGCTCGTCCGCCAGGTTGTCCAGGCCCAGCACCTGGATCTCCCCGCCGTCCCGGCGGATCAGGTTGAGGATGCACTTGATGGTGGTGGACTTGCCCGCGCCGTTCTCCCCGATCAGGCCCATGATGGTGCCGCCGGGTACGGTGAAGGACACGTCGTCCAGCTTGAAGGAGCCGTAGTCCTTGGTGAGATGGGACACTTCCAATGCGTTTTTCATAGTGTTTCGTCTCCATACAGAAGGTTGAGGGTCTCGGTGAGCTCGGCCAGGGTGACGCCGCCGGCCTTGGCGACGTCCACCGCATGGGACAGGTGCTCCTCGGCCCGGCGGAGGGTGTCCTCCCGCACCAGCTCCGGGTTCTGGGGCGCCACAAAGCACCCCTTGCCCGGCACAGTGGTGAGAAAGCCCTCCCGCTCCAGCTCCTCATAGGCCCGCTTGGTGGTGATGACGGAAATGCGCAGCTCCTTGGCCAGCAGCCGCATGGAGGGCAGGGCCTCGCCCTCCTTCAGCTCTCCCCGGAGAATGAGGCCCTTCATCTGCCGGGTGATCTGGTCATAGATGGGTACGCCGCCGGAATTGCGGATGATGATGTCCATGGTACACCTTCTTGATGTCATACTGTATATATTCAGCATATACAGTATGACATATGGAATTCCCCTTGTCAAGAGGGAAAATGAGGGTTACACTGTTGGTAGCTACAAAGGGGGTTGGAAAGCATGTACGCACCCATACTGGAGATTGACACCAGGAAAATCGAGGAGAACGCCCGAAAGCTCCACACCTTCTGCGCCCTGCGGGGGGTGGAGCTGGCCTTTGTCACCAAGGGCTTCTCCGCCCGCCCCGGGGTGATCCGGGCGGCCCGGGCCGGCGGCGTCCCTGCTCCTGTGGTCTGATACTGATAGCTCCCAACAATCTT
>OKSF01002577.1_pt1 | contig 12032 bp, 8 predicted proteins | sample 1606061 | NCBI WGS metagenome assembly OKSF01 (sample SAMEA3541567, study PRJEB24748) | human gut metagenome | biome: human gut; feature: human-associated habitat; material: faeces | place: China | collected 2012 | reverse complement strand
ATGCCGCTGAGGCGGAGGGCCTTACCGTGGTCCGTGGCAAGCTTGCCATGAATCCTATCAAGCGGAGTTGGGGCGGCGCTGGCTTCCGTTTCGGCACCGTTGGTTTTGGTTCTCAGTTTCGTCCTGTCGACAAAAGCACGGTGCTTGCGGTCGCCGGTATAAACAGCTCGATTGAGAAAATGAGCACCGGTCTGGGAACGACCTTAAATACTGCGACGGTTGGTGCTTGGACCAGGGGTGCCTGGGTCGGCAGGTCGGAAGAGAATACCGGCTATGACTACACCGCGCAGATCGCCGGTCCCATTACCTATTGGACCTATTGGGATACTAACAACAAGCGCCAGTCTGTGGTGAAGAAGCAGGGCAACTACTATGAAGGGGATAATGCGGACCAAAGTTCGCTGTTCAACAAAGCCAACGTCCTCAAGATCAACGGTAAGGATTACACCGATTACCTGGAGTCCGAAGTAAAAGCGAAAATCTCCGCGCCTCTCGCAAAGCTTGATTCCAAATTGAGCTACACGGTTAGTGTTGCCGAGGAGAATTCCAATTACACCATTAAAAAGTACAACAACAAGGAGCAGTACGGACTCACGTTCAACGGCGATCGCAAGACCTTTACGCGCAAGACGAACTATACCGACGTTAACGGCAACGTCGTTCCCAACCGGGTAACCCTTGTCAACAACGAGAAGCTCATCACGTTTGCCGGCGATGCGGACGATAGCGGCAAGGGTTCTTCGCTTCAAGTCTTTAACCTGAAGGCGTCGGATCTTACCAACTCCATTGGCGACAAGACCTACCGTGGCGTGGACTTCAGCTTCAATAAAATACCCGAGGGCGCTTCCGTGGTCGTCAACATCATCGATGATAAGGGGACTCCGGTTGAGTTCAACACCGGCTGGCGTTTCTGGTGGAACGGTAAGGAAATCTCCCGCGGGTACGAGGAAGGTGACACCGACGAGGCTAAGCGCCTCAGGGCTCTGTACTCCACTGCCGCCCAGAGCATCCTGTGGAATTTCGCAACGGCCAGCCAGGTCACCATCCGCGGTGGTATGGCCCTTAAGGGCAATACTGAGCTTTATCCTGGTGCGGACGGAAAGTGGACCGACGACGACCCGGCAGCCGCTATGTTGGGCAGCATAGTTGTTCCCAATGGCGGCTTCGAGGATCATGTGACCACCAACGGGCGTGTTTATGTTGGTGGGGACTTCCAGATGTATAACCACACGGTCGCGGGGATTTTCACTGAGGGTGAATCGGCTTCCGTCATCGATATGGATCAGGAGCGTCACAACTTCCCGTGGTCTGGTACCTACACGCCCGGCGGCTCCGCCGTTGCGTGGAGCAAGATCGATGCGGCGGACGGCAAACCGCTCGCGGGTTCCGAGTGGGCCATCTACGCGACCGAGGACAATGCGCGGAAGGATGAGAACCGTATCGTCTCCATTTTGGATAACGGCACGAATGACTCCGATCCTGCCGTTGGCACCATTCAGTACAACTACCTGAACCAGAAGGCCAACATCGGCGACACGAGCGATACGAAGTACTTCACGTACTACATTCGCGAGGTCAAGGCGCCGGAGGGCTACGAGCTTTCCAATACGATCTATACCTCGAAGATGTTCCACACGGGCGATGAACTCAACCTTGTGGGCAACGTGGACGCCAACGGCAACGAGATTTCCAATCCGCAGAGCGCCATCGCCAACACCAAGATCACCGGTACGGTATCTTGGACCAAGGTTGAGGACGGAGATGTGAAGTACGCTCCTTTGGCTGGTTCCGAGTGGAAGCTTGCGAAACTGGATGCCGATGGCTTGACTGAGGTGCAGTCCTGGACCGTGAGTGACCAGTCGGATTCGGGCGATATCACGTGGAAAGACATTGATGGCACGTCTGGCAAGTTCACGCTCGAGGGCCTGCAGCCGGGCACGTACACCCTTGTTGAGACCCAGGCTCCGTTTGGCTACGAGAAGAACCCGACGGGTTACAAGTTCACGGTGTCCAGCACGGACGGCTCCATCGCGTGGAAGGGGGACGAGCAGCCGAGCATCATTGATAGCACTGCGTACATCTCCAACAAGCGCAGCGTTACGTCCGTGACGATCCCGGTGACTAAGTCCGTCCGCAATGCGGATTGGCCGAAGGATGCTGATGGCAGCTATGTTTTGTTCGACTTCGAGATCACGGCGGCGACGTCCGATCCCGCGGCTCCGATGCCTGGCGTAACGACCATTTCCGTTGCACCTACGGACGCGTCCAAGGTCAACGACATCGTTGCGAACTTTGGGGAGATTGCATTCAACAAGGGCCATCTTGCCAAGATCAACGATTCGAACCCGACTGGCGCCAAGACCTATACCTACACGGTGAAGGAGGTCGCGCCTCCCACCGGTGCCATCGACAAGCTCCGCTACTCCAAGGCCGAGTACCAGGTGGCCGTTACGGTAAAAGCCGTGCTGAATGACGCCGGCAAGTACTCCGGACTCACCACCTCCACCAAGGTCACGCAGGTGAAGGACGACATGGGCAACACCGTTAATAAGGTCATCGGCACCGCCGACGCGCCCGCGAACGCCATTCCCGCTTCCACCTTCACCAACGTGAAAGTCCTCACGGACCTCCCGCTCACCGGCGCGGGTTGGACCGAAAACTCCATGCTCCTCGTGGGCGCCGGTCTCATGCTTCTGGGCGGCATCGCCGCGGGAGCGTATTGGTTCGCTACAAAGCGCCGCCAGGACGACCCGTCCGATGGCGCTGGTAGATAGATGTTTATGAATGTCGGGCTCATTTCTGAAAGGGGAATCATGAACCGATTCGTACAAAAGCTGATCGCCGGCGCCGCCGCCGTAGCGATCGCCGTAACCGGCCTGTTGGGCGCAGCCCCCACGGCCAAGGCTGCGGATCCCACCTACAGCATTACGATCAACAAACAGTCGACGGATGCTGCCGATCACAAGTTCAACGGCTGGCAGCTTGCCGAGCTGAAGGACGTTGTTGTTAACAACAAGTCGATTGCCTATACGATTGATACCACCGATGCGCTCGTGAGCACCATCGAGAGCGCGATGGACTTCAATGCTGTCATTGATGAGACGGGCAATGCCCAGAACGTGCTTACTGTCTACAAGCAGGACAAGAACTATTTTGTGTCCGAGGGTAACACGTCGAATAATCCTATGGGCTTCTTGATCATGCGGGTGTTTAGCAATAGCGGAACCCCTAACCTCTCCTCGCCTTGGAACAATGATGCCGCGCTGCGCACCTTTGCCCAGAACCTCGAGGACCAGACCTTCCCTGGTACTCCTGCTGCAACCGAGTTCACCACGTCTACGGCCGGCAACGCCAATGTGAAAACCTTTAACGTCCCGGGTATCTGGTTCCTGAAGGACGTTACCAATCCCGCTGCGGACAAGGAGTCCTTCTCGCTGCCCATCATTACGCCGACGAGCATTGCGGGCACCGATGTCAATGGCACCGTTACCGTGAAGAACGTGATTCCGACCATCTCTAAGCATCTTGCCAATGCTGACGGCACCTACAACAATGAGCCGTCCTTCTCCGTGGGCGACACCGTGTACTACACGCTTGAGACTACCGTTCCGTACTACACCGGCTATTCGACCAAACGTGTGTTCAAGATCAACGACACTGCTAGTTCTGCCATTTCTTCGATTGTCGGTAACGTCGCCACGGGCGTAAAGGTTGAATCGGTCAAGGTTGGAGACGTTACTCTTAAGGTGAGTAACGACTACAGTGTTTCCTATGCTGCCACTTCTGATACCGATAGTAAGTACGCCGGAGGTGTAGATACCGTCATCGACCTTGGCAACTACGTGAACCAGGTTGCGGGCGCTACTGCGCTGAACGAGGGCGCAAAGGTGACCGTACTGGTGAGTGCTACCCTTGATGCAGATGCCAAGCTTTCTGACTCCACCGCCATCCAGGGCAACCCCAACAAGGACTCACTTACCTGGTCGCACAACCCCAACAACACCTCCGATGAGCAGACCATTCCTGGTAACGAGGTGAATGTCTACTCCTATAAGTTCAACATCGTGAAGACCGCCAAGGACATGACCACTAAGCTCTCGGGTGCTAAGTTCACGATCAAGGCGGGAAGCAGCTATCTCGGTTACGAGAACGGCGCATGGAAGACCCTGACCACGACTCCGACTAAGGATACTCAGGGTGGTGCCGAAGTTGGCGTGTTCGCCACCGACGATGGCGTCATCAACTTTAATGGTCTCGACGCTGGCACGTATGAGATCGAGGAGATCGTTCCTCCCAATGGTTACACCGCCGTCTCCCTGCCGAAGTTCACCTTTACGGTATCCGCTACGGTGAAGTCCGACGATCCCGAGGGCCAGAAGACCATCACTGCTGTCTCTTATGCCAAGGACGCTACCGATCCTCGCGTCTCCGTTGAGAACTCGACCATCAAGATTTGGAACGCCAAGAACCTCACCGAGCTGCCCTTGACCGGTGACCTGGGCATCAAGGTTTTCATCACCGTGGGCGTGCTGCTCATGGCTGCTGGCGCCGCCTTCGCCCTGAGTGCACGTATGCGCGCTTAATTCCCTAGCTTGATGACGCGGCGAGCGGGCGATCGTCGTCTCCTATCAGCGCCTGCGCGCCGCGTTCTCATATTCCCTTTCGCCGCACCCCGTCGCGCTTGGACACGCGGCGGGGTCGGTGCTTTGACCGTGCCCTCACACCCACACCCCCGGAGGTGAACCACATGGAGGCAATCAAGCCCGTATCGACGATGCGCACGCCGAGCGGCGGTTCGAACCCGGCTTCCCCCAGCCGACGTAAACCGCCCCTCGTCCTGCGCCTGCTTTCCCTTCTGTGCTTTGCCGCCGGCTTTGTTATCGTGGCCACGCCCCTCGTCCTGCGCGCCATGTCCCAGGCCGAGCAGACGGCCGCAGTTGCCGCGGCCCAAAACACCGTGGATGGCTGGCCCTATCCGCAGGCAGAGGAGGCCCTCGCGGCAGCGCGCGCCTACAACGAGCAGTTGGCCGCCGGCGGTCAGGACGTCATCGGCGAGGTCGTGGACCCGTTCGGTAGCACCTCCGGCGCTTCCACCGCAACAGGTGCCAAGGACTCCATCGCCTCGCAAGACACCACGTACCAGGGCCTGCTCGACGCGGGTTCGGGCCTTATGTGCTCGGTGCGTATCCCCAAGATCGACGTGAACCTGCCCGTGTACCATGGCACCTCCAACGAGGTGCTCGCCGCGGGCGCCGGCCACCTGTACGGAACGTCGCTGCCCGTGGGCGGCGAGAGTACGCATGCCGTGCTCACCGGTCACCGTGGCGTGCCGGGCTCGCTCCTGTTCACGCGCTTGGATGAGCTGCGGGTGGGCGACTCGTTTTACATCGAGGTGATGGGCGAAGAACTGGGCTACAAGATCGACCGCATAGACGTGATCGAGCCCGATGACGATTCCAAGTTGCGCGTGACCGCCGGCGAGGACCGCGTGACGCTCATGACCTGCACGCCCTACGGCGTGAACTCGCACCGCCTGCTGGTATCGGGTGTGCGTGCAAGCATTCCGGATGAGGTTCCCGTGCCCGAGGAGGCACAGGGCATCAACACCACCGCGGTGGCGCTGGGCGTTCTGGGCGCGCTGCTGGCGATTGTTGTGGGTCTCGTTGTGGCCGGGCACGTGCGCAAGAAGCGGCGCGCGGCGCAGCGTGCGGCCGTTGCCGCCGCGGTGACGCTGGGCGCCGACGCGGCTGCTGGCGATGGCGGAAACGGGTGGACCGTGGGAGCCTCCAGGCCTGCGGCCTCCTTCGTCTCCTCTGCTTCAGCCTCCTCGGCTTCCCCCGATTCCGATGCTGTTTCTCCCGAGTATCGCGGGCGACACCTGCGCTAGCGCCCGCGTTGGTGCTCAATATCGCTCGAAGTGTAGCGCCTTCGCTCGCTTCCTGGTCATTTGCCAGAACCGCGGCGCGATCCCGAACATGCCGTACGACGCGATGGTCGAGCTTCCCGCGTATATCGGCAAGAACGGCCCCGAGGTCATCTCGCGCGACAACATCCCGCTGTTCCAGCAGGGCCTCATGATGCAGCAGCTCAACTCCGAGAAGCTCGTGGTCGAGGCGTGCATCGAGGGTTCGTACGAGAAGGCGCTCAAGGCGTTCACGCTCAACAAGACGGTCCCGTCCATGAAGGTCGCCAAGGAGATTCTCGACGACATGATCGAGGCCAACAAGGACTTCTGGCCCGAGCTTAAGTAACGAGGCCTTCGACGGCCCGACTGCGAACGGTTCGCAGCGGCCCTTAAGGTCCATAGGCTCCCCCTGGGATACATCCCAGGGGGAGCCTCTCAGAAGCGCCCGAGGGGCGCTTCTTGTGTATATGGAGGCAAAAGGGATATGCAGTCTTCATATACGGCCTCCTTTTAGTAGGGTCGATTTCTCCGGTTGATTTCTGATCTCAGCTGAACATACTGAGCGGATAGGCCGTTCCCGCAGTTAGCCGAAAGCCCCCGGGGTCCCTCCCGGGCTCCGGGGCGGCATTTTCCCAGTTGAAGGAACGGTGGAGATGTGTTTCGGTGGGTCCGGTGGCCATGCTCCGCTCTCCGCCCGGCACCTCTTCCAAGGGAACCGACGAGAGCGCCGGCGCCCAGTATGTCTAAGTGAACGGTTCTTTGGGCAATACTGCTTATGATTTTACGACTGATGATAAGGGCGAAATCAGCGTCAAGGGCCTCGATGCTGGCGCTTACACGGTCGAGGAGACCCATACGCTCCCCGGCTATAACACCGTGCCCAAATTCACGTTCACCATTACTGCCACGGGTCTTAATCAGAATGAGGGCGAGAATACGTTGACGGTGACCACATCCAAGAATGGTTCTGGTCTCGTCACCAATTCCTCTTCTGGTGGCGGCACCGTTACCCTTACCGTCAAGAACAAGAAAGGCTCCGGCCTCCCGCTGACCGGTCTTAACGGCGTGACCTTCACTTGGATCGCTGGCAGCGCAGTGCTGTGCATCGGCGTGGCACACCTCATCCGCAGCCGTAAGCAGGCTGAGGAGTCCGAGCAGGAGTAAGGCTCACTCACCCATCCCTTTGGCAGGTGGGATGTGATGGCCATGAGACTTGCGGACACTTTTCTCGTCCATCCACGTTCTTGCTTTGCCATTCTCTTTTCGGGGCAGACTCCGCACTGGAGTCTGCCCCGTTCTTTTTGGACAACACAGGCAGCCTCCACCGTCCGATGCGGACTCATCCGTCATCGCGTTTCTTGACTCGTATGAAGTTCGGTTTAAGGTCCGTAGGCGCACGCGCGGTGCGGACGGTAGAAGGCATTTGCGCCGCAACAAGCGCAAATAAGAATGCCCGGGGGTAGGATCCCGGGCATTTAACAAAAGCTGAAAACTAGGCCGCCCGCGCTCCCAAACATTTACGCGGGGTGCGTCGTTTTCTATTGATATTGTATCCCGAATCATCCCGCCGATCCGGGACATTTTGAAAACTCAAATGCAGGCTTAGGCACGAACGGAATCTCGTTAATTCCGAAAATTATGTATAATTCCAATAAAAACTGGAATCGAACGAAAACGATGGAAATGAACGAAGCGCTAATCTACTTACAAGAAGCACTAGGCCTTTCCGCCAAGGCCAAAACTTGGCCTGGATCCGCACGCTTGCCGCTGCATCTGCGAGCGATTGAGGTCCGCGCTGTTGACGCAAACGGTTTTTCGTTTTTGCTTGCAAGTTTGCCTACTGGCGTCGGGCTTCCCGAGGCCAAGAGGGTCTATAGTCAGCTAGCCTTGCGTGCGGAGACTCCTGTTGTCGTTTCGTTTCCTGATGCCGATGCGCGTCAGCGCAAAGCATTGGTCGCACAAGGGATTCCGTTTGTTTGCCCCGGCAGACAGGCTTTTCTTCCATTTATGGGCACGGCCTGCACGGAGAGGGGCAGTGTCCGGTTTCGCAATCACGCGACCAAGATGTCACCCAACGCGCAGGCTGCCGCAATCTGGGGAGCAGCCCAGGAGCCATATCGCCCCTATGACCTTTGTCGTGCGCTTGGGATCTCGGCAAGCCGCGCGAGCGAGGCCATAACCGAGCTTGTTGACAGGGGGCTCGCGAGGCGCGAGCGTCGCGAGCGACGTGTCGTCGTGTTCCCTGTTGCCGTCGATCTTCTGCTCAGCGAGCACATGGCAGAGCTCTCCTCGCCTGTCTCGAAGGTCTTTTTTGCAAGGAAGACGCCGCAGATCGACTATCTTGTTGACGCCGGGGAGACGGCACTCGCTGCGCGTTCGATGCTCGCTGCGCCGGGTATGGAACAAAAGGCCGTCTTAAGAAGTACATGGCGTCAACTGAGCGACCTCGAAGTCGCAGACGGGGAGTTGCCGGATAACGAAACGGCGATAATCCAAGTGTGGCGCTATGCGCCTGTGTTTGCCGACTCCTCCCGCGTCGATGACATTTCGCTTGCGCTGTCTTTGGCGGCAATCGACGATGAGCGAATTCAGCTCGAAGTCGATCGCATGTTTGGAAAGGAATATCCATGGCAAGAAGCGCTGTAGAAGGTCTCCAAGAATTCGAACCGTAGGCGGTGCTTCGGTCCTAGCTGCGTTGTTCGGCGCGGAAGTTCGCTAATCGGCTATTATTTGTTTAGACAACCTGAGCTGTAGAGGAGTGACCGGCGATGGTGCAGGGCGCCAAACATATGAAGAGCAATAACGCCGCGGACAACGGCGGCTCAAGCCCTCAGCCCAAACCTCAACCAAAGCCCAAGCGCCGTCGCAAGCGGCTGCCGCGCTGGGCCGACCGGCTCATCACCATCATCATCTTTATTGGCGTGGGCCTTATGACCTGGCCGTGGATCTTGGACCGGCTCGAGGCCTCGGGCGTGTTCAACCAGATCAGCACCGTGTCCAGCACCGTGGACGCGCTGTCTGCCGAGGAGCGCGAGCGCATTCTGCTCCAGGCGCGCTCCTTTAACGAGCAGCTGGCGGGCGAGGCCACCGAGCTCCCCGCCGACCAGATCGAGCCCTACGCTCAGCAGCTTATCTTTGACCGCGATCCCATGATGAGCTGGGTCGAAATCCCTTCCATCGACGTGAGCATGCCCATTTACCACGGCACGAGCGAAGAAGTCCTCATGGCGGGCGTCGGCCACCTGGAGGGCACGAGCCTGCCGGTGGGCGGCACCTCGACGCATTGCGTACTCACCGCGCACTCGGGCATGCGCAACCTGAGCATGTTCGACGACATCCACTCGCTGGAGCCCGGCGACTTGGTGCTGCTGCACACCATGAACAAGACGCTCGCCTACAAGATGGTGGACTCCGAGGTCGTGCTGCCCGAGGAGATGGAGTCGCTGACCATCGAGCCCGGTGCCGACAAGGTGACGCTCGTCACCTGCACGCCCTACGGCGTGAACGACCATCGCCTGCTGGTGCATTGCGTGCGCACCAAGTACAACAAGAAGGACGTCGACAAGCAAAAGTCGCTGGCCGGCCGCCACTGGGGCAAGCGCGAGTTTGCCGTGCTCATTGTGGTCGTAGCCATTGTGCTGTTGCTGCTGGACATCGTGATTCACGCGGTCCGCAAGCGCCGCAAGGCCAAGGCCTCGGCATAAGACATTCTCCAGAACCACCGCAATGGGGACAGGCACCTTTGTGGTGGCCGGGACTCCCGAACCATCACAACATTCGATGAAAATCTCGATTTTGGCGAAAAGTGTCGAATGTTGTGATGGTTATCGTTGCGGGCGAGATGCTTTTCGCTATGGACGGTGCGGTTTCGCTGTAGAACCGCCGGCCCGCCGCCTGCCAGCCCGCCGCCCTCGTTACGTTTTCGCTGCATTTGGGTAAAGCACCTGCTCCAAGCGGCGTTGCCTTGTATACTAGAGCGGTTTATCTGTTATGCGGAAGGGAGCGCCTATGGCACTCAGCGAGAAAGACGTGCGCGGCATCGCCGAGTACGCAAAGATCGCACTGACCGATGACGAGCTCGCCCAGATGACGTCCTACATGAACGACGCCGTCCAGATGCTCGAGCCCGTCCTGCAATATGACTTGCCCGACGTGGAGCCCACGTTCCATCCCATCGGAAGCCTGTCCAACGTGATGGGCGACGACCTGCGCGAGCCCGAGCGCGATCTGCCGCTCGACGTCGCGCTCGAGAACGCCGGCAGCGCGCGCGACCGCTACTTCCGCGTGCCGTCCATTTTGGGAGAGGGGGAGAGCGAGTAATGGCGCAGAGCTTCGATTCCCTTACCGCCGCCCAGATTGCCGCAGGCGTTGCCGCCGGTGACTTTACCGCAACCGAGGTGGCCCAGGCCTCCCTTGCCGCCATCGAGGCGCGCGAGGGCGGGGTCCAGGCATTCCTGCAGGTGGCGCCCGAGCTCGCGCTCGAGGCCGCCGCGCGCGTGGATGCCGACCGTGCCGCAGGCAAGCCGCTGCCCCCGCTCGCGGGCGTGCCGCTGGCCATCAAGGACAACATGAACCTCGTGGGCACGCGCACCACCTGCGCTTCCCGCATGCTCGCGGACTACCAGAGCGTCTACACCGCCACCTGCGTTCAGCGCATGCTCGACGCTGGCTGCCTGCCCATGGGCAAGGCCAACATGGACGAGTTTGCCTTTGGCAGCTCCACCGAGAGCTCGGCGTTCCACCGCACCAACAACCCCTGGGATACCGAGCGCGTGCCCGGCGGCTCCTCGGGCGGCTCCGCTGCCGCCGTCGCCTCGGGCGAGGTCGCGCTCTCGCTGGGCTCGGACACCGGCGGCTCCATTCGCCAGCCGGCGTCGCTGTGCGGCGTGGTGGGCTTTAAGCCCACGTATGGTGCCGTGAGCCGTTACGGCGTGGTTGCCTTTGGCTCGTCGCTCGACCAGGTGGGACCCTTTGGCCGCACGGTCGAGGATGTCGCGCTGGCCATGAACGCGCTTACCGGCGCGGGCCACGATCCGTATGACTGCACCAGCCAGGATTGTGCCGTCGACTTTACCGAGCACCTCAACGACAGCATCGAGGGCAAGCGCGTGGGCATCATCCCCGCGTTTATGGAGGCCGAGGGCCTGACGCCCGAGGTCAAGGCCGCTGTTCAGCGCGCCGCCCAGGAGCTGCAGAACCAGGGCGCCGAGCTGGTCGAGGTCGACCTGCCGCACCTGGATGCCGCCATCGCCGCCTACTACGTCATCGGCCCGGCCGAGGCGTTCTCCAACCTGGCCCGTTTCGACGGTATTCGCTACGGCTATCAGGAGGAGGGCTGCGCCAACCTGTCCGACCAGAGCTCGCTTTCGCGCGCCCACGGCTTTGGCGCCGAGGCCAAGCGCCGCCAGATGCTCGGCGCCTACCTGCTGAGCTCGGGCGTGTACGACAAGTACTACTACGCCGCACAGAAGGCCCGCACGCTCATCACGCAGGACTACGACGCCGCGTATGCCAAGGTGGACACCATCCTCATGCCCGCCTCGCCGCGCACGGCCTTTAAGTTTGGCGAGATCAGCGACCCCACGCAGATGTATCTCTCCGACCTGTACACCATCTCGCTCAACATTTGCGGCAACGGCGGTATCTCGGTGCCGCTGGGCCTGGGCGAGGACAGCAAGCTGCCCGTTTCTGCCCAGCTGGTGGGGCCTGCCTTTAAGGACCGTCAGCTGCTCACGTTTGCCCGCGCCCTGGAGCGCGGCTTTGCCGATGCCGCCACGGGTGCGCCCGCACTTTCCGTCGCGCCCGATTTTGCCGGGAAGGGAGGCGAGCTGTAATGAAGGAGCTTTCTGAGGTCCTGCAGGATTGGGAGGCCGTGATCGGCCTGGAGATCCATACCGAGCTCACCGCACTCGATACCAAGATGTTCTGCAATTGCAAGCTCAGCCACGATGACGAGCCCAACGCCAACGTGTGCCCGGTGTGCCTGGGCCTGCCCGGCGCCCTGCCGGTGCCCAACAAGCGCGCCATCGAGAGCATCGTCAAGGCCGGTCTCGCCACCAACTGCGAGATTCAGCGCCACTCGATGTTCTACCGCAAGCACTACTTCTATCCCGACATGGCCAAGAAC
>OKSF01002570.1_pt1 | contig 12056 bp, 4 predicted proteins | sample 1606061 | NCBI WGS metagenome assembly OKSF01 (sample SAMEA3541567, study PRJEB24748) | human gut metagenome | biome: human gut; feature: human-associated habitat; material: faeces | place: China | collected 2012 | reverse complement strand
CATTTTGGAGGCAAAACAGATTCGCACCGAAACCCAAGAGGAGCGTCAGCAGCAAGCGCCTTCCACGCTGCCGATCTCCCAAATCCAATCCTTGATTCGAGCCGGAGCCAATCCGACCCGCGTGGCGGAGCGATATTCGTTGAGCGAAGCGCTTGTTCGGCGTTTCTCGGCGGCGGTGGAAACCGAAAAGCAATATGCGATCGAACAGTTCCTGGCGGTTCCCGCGCCGAAGGAAAGCCGTGTGCGCACGCTTTCCGAACTGATCGAACGCACTTTCGCCGCAGCCCACGTACGGTTGGAGGATGTGCGGTGGAAGGCCACCAGACGCGGTTTGGAACCGTGGAAGATTACCGCGGAGTTCGATTCCGCAGGTCATGCCGCCCGTGCGGAATGGTCTTGGAACATGCATGACAACGCGGTCAACTGTCTGAACGCAACGGCACGCAAGCTCATCGGCGAGCAAGACACGCCTACGGAAGGACACGCCGAGAAGCAGGTCGACCAGAATTTTCTCGCATCATTGAATTTGCCGGGCGATTCCGCACGTTCCGCACGTATCGAACAGACGGTGTCCGCTTGGAATGCTCCGGAACCGGTTGCACCACAAGCCACGAATATCAAGACCACCGTTGAGACTCAGTCATCGGCGACCGTTCCGCTGCCGAACCGTCCGGAAATCGCGACGACGCAGTCCCCCGCCCCTTCAACGACGGAACCTGCCCAAAACTCGCAAAACACGCAATCCGCCGGCGAGCAGCAGTCCGATAAGTCCAAGACGGCATCATCCGATCCTCATAGTCAGAGCACCACCAAATCGAAGCGCCGTGCAGGACGCTCCGCAGTGCCGAGTTGGGATGAAATTCTGTTCGGTGACTGATTAACGTTCCCTAACATCCCACGGCAACATCCGTTCAGACGTTCGGATCATTCGATCAAGCCACGTCAATCAGGCATGGAATATCAGATTCCATGTAGGTCAGCGACCCGTGCACGCTGGGCAGATGCATCGCCTTCTCCGCCTGTGTGCGGGAATCGACAATGGTGGTAGAGCCCGCAGCGGAGACGACCACATCGCCGATCATCGACTTGACGCGTTCATCGACTGGTCCGTAGACGCCTTCCTCGATTGCCTGCCGGCGGGTGCGCACCTGGGCGCGCTCCCCCAGCACGTCACGCCAACGAGCGGCGATGTCCTCCGGATTCTCGCCATCCTCGCCATAAAGCATGACACAGCGTGGTTCGCCGCCGACATTCGCGACGCCCCACATCAGCTGGGGTTCGGACGCTATGTCGATGCAGGCTTCCGGGTCGGCGGTAATCATTCCATTCTCCGCCACGATGACGATCAGCGTGTTCTTCGGCACACTTCGACGCAGCAAAGACAACTGGGCGTCGATACGCTCATATGTGCCGATCCACTTGTCGGAGTCCCAGCCGTAATTGTGTCCGATCTTGTCCGCGTCGCGCAGGTACACGTATGTCAGTCCGGGCGTGTTCGCCGCTTTCGCCGCGGTCATGATACGTCGGCGTGGATCGTCATTGGAGATGTAGTCGCTGCCACGTAACGCCGCCTGAGTCAACGCGGAGAACGCGAATTTCGGCAGTCCCGAACTGGTGACGCGAACGTCCTGTTCCGCCAATCGTTCGAATATGGTCGGCTGCTGTTGCAGTTTCAGCGGTGCGGGCGCGTTTTTGAAAGAGATGAGCTGGCAGATTTCGCCATTGTCGGGATTGAGCTGCGTATATCCCGTCATGCCGGTTAATCCGGGGCATGTGCCGGTGCCGAACGTGGACATTGCGGCCACGGTGGTGCTGGGCATGCATGTGGCGATTGGCCGCTGGTTAACGCCATCCGCCATCAGCGACCGTAGATAGGGTGAATGCCCCAATCTCATATTGATGTTCCAATATCCGAGACCGTCCACCAGGACCACGACTGCCGAACGCGCGTCCGGCAGGCCAAGTGCCTCTTGGAGTCGTTTCGGATCGGCATGGATGGCCGTTGGAATCGGATGCCCGATGGCGCTGGAAATGGCGGGAAGTACCGAGGATAGGTGGAGAGCACCGCCGCGGCCGCCCTCATCCGGCAGTTCGTCGCCATATCGTGCCGGACTGGTCATGGCTAGCAGCTGGTCGATTTCGGGCACTTCAACACTCATGGTTCCCATTCAAGCACCGCGGCAGTACCAGCTGGTAATATTGCTAGGTTGATTACCATAACCTTTCCGTGAGGAGAACCACCGCATGGTGTCGCACCGCAAACCGGCAAAACCAGCCTTTGACCCGCGTACGGTCAAGGAGAACATCGTCGAAACGCCGTTGAACGAGGAAATGAGCAAGTCGTTCCTCGAATACGCGTATTCGGTGATTTACGCCCGAGCGCTGCCTGATGCCAGGGACGGTCTCAAGCCGGTGCAACGACGCATCATCTATCAGATGGGTCAGATGAGCCTCAATCCGGACCGGCCGTATATGAAGTCGGCGCGTGTGGTTGGCGAAGTGATGGGCAAGCTCCATCCGCATGGCGATTCCGCGATTTACGAGGCGATGGTACGTTTGGCGCAGCCGTTCGCGATGCGGCTGCCATTGGTGGACGGTCACGGCAATTTCGGTTCTCTCGATGATGGTCCTGCTGCTTCTCGTTATACCGAGGCTCGTATGGCGCCGGCCGCGTTGGGCATGAATGCCGATATCGCCGAAAATACCGTCGATTTCACGCCGAATTACGATAACAAGCTTCAGGAGCCGACTGTGCTGCCTGCCGCGATTCCGAACCTGCTGGTCAATGGTGGTTCCGGCATTGCCGTCGGCATGGCCACGAATATGGCCACGCACAATCTTGGCGAGGTGGTGGCTGCGGCCAAGCATCTTATGCGCCATCCCGACGCGACGTTAGAGGAGTTGATGCGCTACGTGCCGGGTCCGGATTGGCCGGGCGGCGGCGTGATTGTGGGCCGCAAGGGCATCCGCGAGGCGTACGAGACGGGTCGTGGCGCGTTGACCACGCGTTCCGTGACGCATATCGAAAACGTGACGGCTCGCAAAAAGGCCATCGTCGTGACGGAACTGCCGTTCATGGTGGGTCCGGAACGTGTGTTGGAACGTATTTCCGAAGGTGTGAAGAACCGTAAGCTGGACGGCATTTCCGGTGCCATCGATTTGACTGACCGGCATAACGGCACGCGCCTCGTCATCGAAATCAAAACCGGGTTCGATCCGAACGCGGTGTTGGCGCAGCTGTTCAAGCACACGCCGTTGCAGGACAATTTCACCATCAACAATGTGGCGTTGGTCAATGGCCGTCCGCACACCATGGGATTGAAGGAAATGCTTCAGGTGTGGGTGGACCATCGTCGTGTGGTGATCCGCCGACGCAGTGAATTCCGCAGGAAGAAGGCGCTTGAGCGGCTGCACTTGGTGGAGGGCTTGCTGCTCGCCATGGTGGACATCGATGAAGTCATTCAGGTGATTCGCTCTTCTGATGATGCCGAGGCCGCGAAAACAAAGCTTATCGCCGTATTCGATCTGGACGAGATTCAGGCACAGTACATTCTTGACTTGCGGCTGCGCCGTCTGACCAAGATGAGTCGTATCGAGCTTGAGGCGGAACGCGACGATCTGAAGCGGCGTATCGAAGAGCTTGAACGCATTCTTGCTTCCGATGAGGCGCTTGACGGCGTGGTCATTGACGAAATGGATGACGCCGTGGCCAAATACGGCACTCCCCGGCGCACGGTGCTGCTGGATGAGGATGAGGAAGGCAATTTGACGCCTGTTGTGGCGCATGGCGATGATGGCGTCTCTGCAAACGCGATGGCTGCCGCGCGCGCCGCCGCGACCGTATCCTCCGCAGCAGCCGATGTCGCCGCAGCCGCAAAGGCCGCAAAGAAGGCCGGCGATGAGAATGCCACCGCATCGGCTCTGCAGATTGATGACGAGCCGTGCGCGGTGATGCTGTCCGCCACGGGCCTGATCGCACGCACTTCCGAGGATGCGGTGGAACGTTGGGAGAATCGTTCGGCTTCCGACGGACGTGCCAAGGATGATCAGATCGTTTCGATGTTCCGCACGTCCACACGTTCCTCATACGGCTTGGTTACTTCAGCGGGTCGTCTGGTGCTGGCCCATGTGGTCGAATTGCCGAAGGTTTCCGCGGATGGGCCGCTCAGTGTCACGGGTGGTGTGAAGGCCGAGGAACTGCTGGGCATGACGGAGAACACCGATCCGATCCGCGGCGAACGGGTGATTGCTGCGATTGATATGCCTTCCACGGATGACGGCGGTCAGCTTGTTCCTTTGGCGTTGGGCACCCGCAACGGCGTGATCAAGCGTTGGAACCGTGAATCTCCGACCACAATGGATTCGTGGAGCGTCATCGATTTGAAGGATGATGACGAAGTGCTTGCCGCTGCCGAAGCCCGTGATGAGGATCGTCTGGTGTTTGTGTCCACCGATTCCTCGTTGTTGACGTTCGAAGCGAAGAATGTGCGTCCGCAGGGCCGTACCGCTGGCGGCATGGCGGGCATTCGTCTGGCTGAGGGGTGTTCGGTGGCCGCGTTCGCGGTGGTGCCTGACAGCAAGGTGACATGGAATTACGAAGAAGGCGAGAATGGACTGTTCTCTGCTTCCGGAGCCGTGGTGTTGACGGTTGCCGGCGATTCCGAAGCGTTGCCTGGCACTGAAAACGGTGCCGCGAAGGTCACGCCGTTGGAGATGTATCCGACGAAGGGCCGTGGTACGGGTGGCGTGCGTTCGCAGCGATTCCTCAAGGGGCAGGATACGTTGATTCTCGCGTTCGTGGGCGCGTATCCGTTGCATGCTTCCACGCAAAGTGGCGCTCCTGTGGAATTGCCGAAGCCTGATATGCGACGCGATGGTTCCGGTACGGATCTGTCGGCGCCGATTGCGGTGGTCGGCTGATTCGACGAAATCGATTGGCGGGGCTCTGGACTGGTTCTTCTTCCGGTTCAGGGCCTTCCCGTTTTGCGCACTTGGGCCGCCAGGTTGAATGAGCAGGCTGGGTGAAAGTGCCTCCGGCTTGGTTCAGCCATATAGCTTCATGCCTTGTGGGCTGTCCACGAACCCGGCAGCATGCAGCAAACGTCTGTATTCGTTGCGTTCCTTCAATGATTCACCGTTCATTTCGGCGAAGCTGACGCTGCCCTTGGACTGATGCTGCAATGCATAGGCAAGTTCCGTACATGCCGGCTGCAATATTCGCTCGTCATCGGTGAAGCTGACGATTCTGTGGCTTTTCGGCACGGCGAACAGCACCGGCATGCCGTGGTCGAGCACGATGACCGATTCCGCTCTGCGCGCCGGTTTCATATGGTGTTGTTCGGGCCATGTGATCGCGGAGCCTGTCAGGTTGGCCGGGTCGGTCACGTCGAGCGCCACGCAGGATTGGCTGCGCGCCTCGTCGTCGCCGCGCAAGGCGTCCACTGTGTCACGTCCGGCGAATTGGGCCGCTCCGAATCCTTTGACGAACATGCCTCTGACCAGATTGCCGTGTTCCTCCATACGTTTGAGTACCGGGTATAGTCCGGAGAATCCGCCTGCGACCTGCTCCTTGTCGATTAGCGGAGCGGCGATCACGCCATATCGGTCGAGCAGCGATTCGATCAATGCGATGTCGTATTCCTCGATGCCGGCTGTTGGTTTGCCGGCGGTATCGTCCGCTTGATCCGGTATCGCCATTGGACTGGTCCGGGACGAGTCGACCGCGGACCATAATCCACCGAGCGTCGCCGGTGTCGAGGCGTGGATCCGTACGCGTCTGCGTGCGGCAGTGCGTGGCGCGCGCACTGAAACCGTGCCTTGAGTCAAGGCCCGAACGGGAGCGAATGAACTGTTCGTCACTTTGCCTTGCCATACCAAGGACCACAAGGCTTCCTCGAACTGGCTTTCGCCCCATGCGGGAAGGATGATTTCCCCTGTTTCAGGATTCACGTTGACTTCCGCATGTTCCTGCCAGATGGCTTTGGTGGCTGTGGAAAGCTGCCGCGCATGGAAGGCTCCCCCATTCGATAATGCGGCAAGTATCGTCTCCGGCACGGTCATGGTTCCGGCACTATAGGCATTGTTCTGCGATTGTTCGCCGGGTTTCACCAGCAGCCGTGAATCAGCTGGATGGAATGCGATGCCGCCGGCTTCCTTGGCGTTGGAACCATTGATTTTGGAGCCGACCCATACCACGTCTCCGGATGCGAGCAGTTCGTCCAACATACTCGGTTGGTAGTCGCGAACGCGTGCGGGGAAGACCGAGGATTCCCAAACGGAGGCGTTGAGGTATATGCCTTCAAGCTGTTCAATCACACGCATCAGCCCGTCGACGCCTTCATATCGGGCGCCACCCACAGGTCCGACGCCTTGTCTGTCCAACAGGAACGCCTGATAGACGGCCGGTTCCACCGGCTTGATGGCTTTGCGTGCCTTGGCAAGCGAAAGCGCGCGGATACGCCGAAACACGTCTTTGTGGAGCCATTGCTGGGGCGTTTGCCGAGGTGACCGTTCCGATGCTGAATCATCGGAACCATTGGCGTCCGCTCCGGCCGCATCATCGACGAAATGGCCTTTCAGCAGTTCGCCTTTGGCATGTAATTCATCCAACATGCGTACGCCTTGGACAGCGTCCAATCCCAGTTCGGCGATCATCTGATCCGCGGTGAATGGGCCATGCGTTTTGACATATCGCGCCACACGGCCGGCAATGTCGGTCTCGTCCAAATCGTTCCAGAACGTCCGTCCGGCAAGCTCCTTCCCAACCTGCGCGATGACGTCGGCATCCAACAGCGAAGCCATGTCCGTGGCGCCCAGAAGACGTTCCAGCACTTCCGGGTCCATGGACAGCAGTTGCGTGCTGCGTTCGGCTTGCGGCACGTCGTATTGGTACATGACCGCGCCCACGTATCCGAACAGCATGTTTTCCGCGAACGGCGACGGCGTTTCCGTGACGGTCTCGCTCAAAGAGATGACGCCGGAGCGTAATCCGGACATCACATGTTTCAGCGCGGGCAGATCGTACACGTCCTGTAGGCATTCGCGTGCGGTTTCCAACAGCAACGGGAAGTTCTTCCGAGTTCGGGCGGCGTTGAGCAGTTGCGACGCGCGCAGCCGCTGCTGCCATAAGGGGACGCGTTTGCCGGGGTTGGCGCGTGGCAGGAACAGCGATCGCGCCGCGCATTCTCGGAATCGTGCGGCATACAGCACGCTTTCGCCGACTTGCGTTTCGATGATGCGTTGCAGCTCGTCCATGTCGAACAGCAGCAGCTCGCGGATCGGCAGGTTGCCGTCGCCGTCCGGGAGGCGGATGATGATGCCGTCGTCGGCCGCGTATACCTGCCCATCGAACCCGTATCGTTGTTTGATACATGTGGTGATGGCCATGGCCCATGGTTCGTGCACGCGTCTGCCGTATGGCGAGTGGACGATCACACGCCAATCGCCTTCTTCATCCTGGCAGCGTTCGACGACCAGCTCACGGTCGTTGGGAATCGCTCCCGTGGCGGCGCGCTGTTCGGCAAGCAGGTCGGCAAGATTGCCGATGGCGTTGTCGTCCAATCCGTCACGACGTAGACGTGCGATTGTTGTCGTGTCGAATCGGCTGGTTTTGTCTCCTGCGATGCCGTCCGAGACTTCCGCGCGTAGTCCTTGCGCCATATCGCGTATGAATCGGCCTTGGGACCGTCCGAATGCCGCGTCCCGCCCGTCGCCTTCGCCATGCCAGAACGGCAGTCGGGCGGTACGTCCTGGAGCAGGAACCACCACCACACGGTCCCGGGTGATTTCCTGGATCTGCCAGGTCGATGTGCCGAGGGTGATGACGTCTCCAACCCGGGATTCGTACACCATTTCCTCATCCAGCTCCCCCACTTTGCGTGGGCCCGGTCCGGAGCCTTCTTCGGGAAGCACCACGGTGTAGGTTCCTCGGTCGGGTATGGTGCCTCCGCTGGTCACGGCCAGTCGTTGAGCGCCAGGGCGCGCGGAGATGAGACCCGCCTCTTCGTTGTATTGCAGTGGTGGCCGGAAGGCGGAGAAATCCTCGCCGTTGTAGGCGCCGGTCATCATGCCCATCACAGCATCGAACATGGTTCTGTCGAGATCTTCGAATGGCGCGGCCTTGCGCACGGTCACGTACCAGTCGTCTGGTTTCAGATCATCCATCGCCGCAGCGGCGACGGTTTGCTGGGCAAGCACGTCCAAGGGGGTGCATGGAATGGTCAGTGTTTCGATGTCTCCGGAGCGCATGCATTCGATGCTTGCGGCCGTGCCGATGATTTGCTCTCGTGTAATCGGGTAGAACAGTGCATGCGAGACTCCCCCGACCTTGTGGTCGGCGCGCCCCACCCGCTGCAATCCCGAGGACACGGACAATGGCGGTGCGATCTGGATGACCAGATCCACTGAACCCATGTCGATGCCGAGTTCAAGGCTCGATGTGGCGACCACGCAACGCAATTGGCCGCGTTTGAGCTGCTCTTCGATCTGTTTGCGCCGGTCTTTGGAAACGGAACCATGATGCGCCATGGCGATCGCGTCGGCGTCCGCATGCGAGGAGACCAGCATGGTGGTGGAGCCGACCACGGAATCGTAGTGTTTGGCGAAGCCTTCACGGCCTTCCGGGGAGCCCAGATCCGGATACGGCTGGGTGGAATCACTGGCTGTGGACTCCGGCTGGGATGCGTTGTCCGACACACTCAAGGCCGTTCGGCCAAGCCTACGGTCGGACAGCGCATCCCACCCTGCGTCCGCTTTGACGGCGGTTTCAGACCCAGTTTTCCGGGATGTGCGCAATTGCGCATACAGGTCGTTGAGCCGTGCGGTGAGTTTTTCCGCAAGGCCACGGGAGTTGACGAACACGAGGGTGATGTGGTGTTTCAGCACTTCGTCAAGCACGCTGCGTTCGATGGCCGGCCATACCGAACCTCCGGTTGAAACCCGTGAGGTATGTTCGTCTCCCCCGACCGAAGTCAGTCCTTTACGTTCCGCCAATGCTTCCATGGCAGGACTCACCCCGGAAATATGCGTGGTATGGCGGTTCGGAAGTTTCACGGCGCCTGCCCTCCGCCCTGCGTCGTCGGAGACGGGATCGCGCATGGCCGAAAGCGGTTCCACCACTTTCAGATCCATGTCGGGGTGCGATTCGGGTCTGATGACGCGTACCGGCCGCGTGCCGCCAAGGAAACGTGCGGCTTCGGCCGGCGGTTCCACAGTGGCGGAAAGCCCGATGCGTTGGACAGACCGGCCGGCAAGGCTTTCCAATCGTTCCAAGCTCAGCGCCAGGTGCGCGCCACGTTTGGAGCCCGCGATGGCGTGCACTTCATCCACGATAACGGTGTCAACGGCGGAAAGTATCCGTCGCGCCTTGGAGGTGAGCAGCAGGAACAGCGATTCGGGCGTGGTTACGAGGATATCCGGCGGATGGCTGACGATTCTGCGCCGTTCCTGCGGCGTGGTGTCGCCGCTTCGTATGCCCACGCTGACTTTCGGCGATGGCAATCCCATCGCCTCGCACTGTCCGGCGATGCCGGCCAATGGCGCTTGGAGGTTCTTGGCCACATCCACGCCCAGAGCCTTCAATGGCGAAATATACAGGATCCTGACGCCGCGGACGGGTTTGCGTTTCTTGGCATTGCAATCGGATTCAGCCGTGCCGTCCCCACCGCCGGACGTCCGCAATAAGCCATCGTCCTTCCCCGTCATCAGACGGTCGATTGCGGAAAGGAAGGCGCACAATGTCTTGCCGGAGCCGGTGGGCGCCACCACCAACACGTTCTCGCCGGAGCGGATGGCCGGCCATGCCAGACGTTGCGCCTCCGTCGGAGCATTGAACGCATGCTTGAACCAGGCATTGGTAGCCTCCGAGAACAAGTCCATGCATTCGTACATACGTTCGATTATGGCATCGTCTTCAGACATCATCCACAACCGGCAGAAACCCCGTCATTCGTCGTCGACCCATTCGAGCACACCGCCCGGCTGACGCATTCGAGCGTCTCACATATGGCGTCGTCAGGCGGCCGCACGGTCGCCGCACTTGCGGCGCAAGGTCTCATGCATGGCGACCATCAGCGCCAGGAACACCACCAGATAGAACGGGAACAGGTTGACCGAAACATGTTGCGCGATCAGCCCGAACAGCGGCGGCATGCACATCGATCCCACATAGGCGCAGGCCATCTGCATGCCGACGATGGCCTGGGACTTGTCCTTGCCGAAATAGGTCGGCGTGGAGTGGATGACGCATGGATAGATCGGCGCGCATCCCAGGCCGATGACCATCAGTCCCGCGATGGTGCCGATGTGATGCGGCAGCGGCAGCAGCATGATGATGACACCCGTCAATACCAGGGCCTGACCGAGGCGGATCATAGACGGATCGCTCAATCTCATGGTGAGGAATCCGCTTGCGAGACGCCCGACGGTGATGCCGATACAGAACAGGCTTCCCCACATGGCGGCCGTGGTCTTATCGATGCCCTTGCCGAGCACCATATAGCTGCTGGCCCACAGCATGGCGGTGGATTCAAGCGCGCAATAGCAGAAGAACATGACGAGGATCTCGCGTGCGCCACGAATCGCGAGCACGCCACGGATACCGAGCGGCTTACGCGGTCCGTCACCCTCAGTTGTCTCTTCGGTGTCTTGTGCGGTGCGTGTCTTCCACAGTGGCAGGCTGAAAACCAGTACCGCGGTAAGCGCTATCTGCAGGATGGAGATGTACCGGTATCCCCACGACCAGCCTTGACCCGCGCCCAATGCATACGCCATGATGTACGGGCCAAGCAGCGTGCCCAATCCCCACATGGCGTGCAGCCAGCTCATGTGACGGCTTTCATAGTGGATCGCGACATAGTTGTTCAACGCGGCGTCGACGCCGCCTGCTCCCAATCCATAAGGAATCGCGAACAACAGCAGCATCCAGTAATTCGGCGCGATCGAGAAACCGAACAAAGCGAACGCCGTCAATGCCACGGATACCACAGTGACCTTGCCCGCGCCGAATCGCAAAGTCATTCGATCGGACAGCAACGCGGACACAATGGTGCCCGCCGAAATGGTCATGGAAATGCCACCCTCCCAGGAAACAGGCGCATTCAAATCGGTGCCCATCGTCGGCCAGGCGGCCCCGAGCACGGCATCCGGCAAGCCCAGACTGATGAAAGCCACATAAATCACGGCAAGCAGCAGATTAGCCATGAATCAGCTCCTTTGATGGTTCCATGGACGCGATGGTCCGAATTCGTCATACAGTTTACCCGCAGTTACCTACCAAACGGTAACTAGCGATTTGCGGTACCGATTCAACGTCTGATTCCGGTCGAAGCATGATTCGGTCTTGTTTTCGGTCCTGTTCCAAGAAGCGAGCAGGCGTTGGTTCCGGCAAAAAATGCGGAAGGCGGGTTTCGACGGAACGGAACCTACCTCCCATGCAATCAAGATCAGGTGTCGATCTTGGAACGGTCGAAATCGTCGGCGTTCTCCACGATGAACGCCTTGCGCGGCGGCACGTCATCACCCATGAGCAGGCTGAAGATGTGGCTGGCCTGTTCGGCGTCCTCCATGCGGATACGGCGCAGCATACGGGTGCGCGGATCCATGGTGGTATCGGCCAGCTGGTCGGCGTCCATCTCACCCAAACCCTTGTAACGCTGGATGTCCTCGTTGTAGCCGATGTGCTTTTTATCAAGCTCGGCGAGTTTGCCTGCCAACTCATCATCGGAATACGTGTAGATGTACTCGCCCTTATGCGTACCCGTCAACGCGATACGATGCAGCGGCGGCACGGCGGCATACACATGACCGTATTCGATAAGCGGCCGCATGTACCGGTAGAACAGCGTCAGCAGCAGGATGCGGATGTGCGCGCCGTCGACATCGGCATCGGTCATCATGATGATCTTGTTGTATCGGGCCTGTTCGATGTCGAAGCTTGCGCCGGAGCCTGCGCCGACCACCTGGATGATGGCTGCGCATTCCTTGTTGGACAGCATCTGCGCGAGCGATGCCTTCTGCACGTTGAGGATTTTGCCTCGAATCGGCAGCAACGCCTGGAA
>OKSF01002561.1_pt1 | contig 12092 bp, 6 predicted proteins | sample 1606061 | NCBI WGS metagenome assembly OKSF01 (sample SAMEA3541567, study PRJEB24748) | human gut metagenome | biome: human gut; feature: human-associated habitat; material: faeces | place: China | collected 2012 | reverse complement strand
CTGCAATAATAAAGCTTCTGGTAAACCAATACAGCGCTTCCTTTAAGTCCAGCATGGGCGCGGCCCCAAACGCTTCCATATCGGGCATGGCATCTCCCTTCCAATCCAGTACAACAAGGTCCCCGCACTGCTCAAACGTTGGATAGCGGCCACAACTGGTGGGATTATTTGTATATCCGACGACCTGCACCATGAAATACTTATTGCAATATATTTCGATCTCTGGCTTTCCCTTCACCAGTTCTGGAACAAGCTGGACTGAAATAACATCTCCTATCTTGTACTTAAACTTCTTGGGTTTGGGACGCTTCACTGTTTTGGGCGGCCCCTGGGGGGATTCCAGCTTCTTGCGCAGCCGGTCCAGCACACGCTCTCGGCTGCGGCGGTCCGACTCGCTGGCTCCTTCCCATTCCGCCATCGCTGCCCCGCTGTCCAATACTTTCAGAGCGTTGCGCAGCGTATCTTCCGTCATCTGGCCCAGCTTCCACTGCACGTCCGCCAGGATCAGCCGGAACACGGGGAGATCTTCCTCGCTCAGCTCCAGCTCCTTCCAGACTAGGGCTACCGCCTCTTCCGGCGTGTGTCCCTCGTACAGCTGCTCATAATATTCGGCCTTGATGTCCAGTGGAAGATCTCCGCCGTACAATGAAGTGTCCCATGTGCCCATTTTCCGCCTCCTTCGGTAAACCATTCTGGCCCCCAGCCCAGAACAATGCCTGAGGGCCGGATAGGTGTGTTTAGTCGTTGTCCGCAGAATGTTGTGTCATATAGGCCATGGCTATAGCCAGAAGAGTAGTACGCCAATTATCTATATCATTTAGCCAAGCACATTCTGGAACAACTTGACTGAATTTTACCTGAGCATGTCCAATCACGGTACACTGAACATCCTTCACACCGTACATCCCTGCAATAATAAAGCTTCTGGTAAACCAATACAGCGCTTCCTTTAAGTCCAGCATAGGCGCGTCCTCAAACGCTTCCATATCGGGGATGGCATCTCCCATCCAATCCAGTACTACAAGGTCGCCGCACTGCTCGATTGACGGATGGCGGTTGCAACTGGTTGGGTGATCTGTATACCCAACCACCTGTACCATAAAATATTTGTTACGGTACATCTCAAACTCTGGATTTCGGTCGGCAAAGCAAGGCATAAAGCAAATTGAAATGACGTCTCCTATCCTGAACTTAAACTTTTTTGGTTTGGGACGCTTTACTGTTTTGGGCGGCCCCTGGGGGGATTCCAGCTTCTTGCGCAGCCGATCCAGCACACGTTGCCGACTGCGGCGGTCCGACTCGCTGGCTCCTTCCCATTCCGCCATCGCCGCCCCGTTGTCCAATACTTCCAGAGCGTTGCGCAGCGTATCCTCCGTCATCTGGCCCAGCTTCCACTGGACGTCCGCCAGGATCAGCCGGAATACAGGGAGATCTTCCTCGCCCAGCTGCAGCTCTTTCCAGACCAGGGCCGCCGCCTCTTCCGGCGTGTGACCCTCATAAAGCTGTTCATAGTATTCATCCTTGATATCCAGCGGAAGATCGCCGCCATACAACGAGGTGTCCCATGTACCCATCTATCCTATTTTCCTCCTTTTTCATTCAGTGTCCGAAGCCAGGCGGCACGGTCTCTTCCAGCATACACAGCAGCTCGTTCTCTGTGATGTCACCGACCATCTCCGCAAGAACTTTTACTGTATTGCTGTATTTGTCAGATCCCATCTTCTCCGGGCTAATGCTTCTAATCCGGTTGTATGCTGCTGCATACAGTTCATCAAAGTAGATGGTCATATAGAACATCTCTTTGGCTCGGGCATCATTTTTATCTGTCGCTTTTGCAACAACAGTTAAATCTACTCTTTTATCCCCAAATTTACCACTAGCATTATGTGAGGCAAGTCTTCTTTCCGGCTCAACAGTCATACCGACATAAACTACATCATTCTTGGGCGGTATATTTAGTACATAGACACAATAGCCGCGTTCCAGTTTCTGATTCGCCCTCGCCTCTACCTTGGCCTTTACTTCACATCTAATTTTTGTAAAATATTCTTTGTAATCTTCTGTTCCTGCATACGTTACGATGGCAGACCCATCTACAACCGTGACTAAGTAGTCGTAAGCGGAGTTTTTGATAGACTGAATATAGCTTTTCAGTTCATTTCTTTCGAGTGTGTTGGCGCCAACACCAAGTGCATCCAGTAGTTCTCCTTCTAATTCAGAAGTCGAGGGGACATAGGCCCCTATGGTCGCTTGATCAAACTTTCCGATGTCCTGGATATTTGTCAGCGTCTTTGTATACTCCTCATACTCCTGGATAGACTCAAAATACGTCTCAAATGTACGAACCCCACGATTGATATCATTTATAACGCGATTGTAGCCATCAACCAAATTGGGATAAACCATGTCTGCGACCGTGCGACACAGCTCCTGGAGGCCTTTGAACAATATAACACTGCCTGCTGCTATTAGAGTAAATGCTCCAGCAGAAAGGACTACCGTTAACGCCATGCGGCCATCAGGATCAATTTTTGTTATGGGAGCATTTTCAACATACAAATACTGAATATATTGAGTTGGATTATCTGGTGTTCCCTTCAATGGGTCCATTGCGGTAAACCGTTTATTGGGGGCATCGTACATCCGCGCCTTGGCGTAGAACTGGTCCAGCACATCGTCATACTCATGGGTAGCATAGGTCAGTTCCGGGAGCAGGATACGGAACCCCTGGTCTACGGTGATGTCTGTATAAGCGCGCACCTCACCCCAGTCGGTGTAGTCCGCCCGGGCTGTGACACGGCCATACTGGTCGGAGAGATTCACCACGCTGCCCAGCCGGTCGGTGTGAACATAGGCCATGTTCACGCATTTCTGAATGTTCTGCCCCCACCAATCGCTGCCCTCGCCAGTGACCTTTACCTGAACCTTATCCAGGCCGTAGACATAGCGGAAGTCATAGCCATCTTCCTCGGATTTCATCAAAACCCGCTGATCGACATCCAGCCGGGTGTAGTCGATCACATAGTCTGCCTTCACGACCTCGGGGCCATGGGGGCCTCCCACCGTGGTCTCGATGCTGGGACTCTGGCAGTGGAAGTCTGTGTAGCCGTGGGTGTTGTCCTCCAAGATCAGCTCCGACCCGACGCGCACACCCAGGCCATTGAAAGTGTAGAGACTTGCCTCACCAGCCTTGTTAGTGCCCTGGACCATACGGTTGGTCTCATCATACTTGTAGGTAGCGATGGTGATGGTCTCTGGCCCGGTGGTAGTGGGGGAGCAGATTTCCTCTTCCTTCACCAAATTACCGCGCTTGTCGTAGGTATAGCCGTAATTATGGATACGGGTGATCGTCTGCTCATAGCCGCATACTCTCTTGGCCGTCATTTGATTCAGGTCGTTATACTGGTAGGTGTCCAGATCCTTTGTTGTTGGACCGGCCTCCTGCAATAGGTTGCCCAGGGTGTCATAGGTGTAAGTATAGGAGAGAGTGTTGTAAGGATAGATCTCCAGCTTGCGGGTGCTGCCGGTCAAACGGTTCAAAGCGTCATAGGTATAGTCTGTATGGCTTTTCTTGTTTTCCACCGCATCGCTGTCCCGCTGGAACTCATGGGTCACGTTACCCTCAGCATCGTAGGTATACTCAAACTTGATAGATGGCGTCTTGTTGTAGAGTTGGAAGGGGTCGATATCTACCGTCTTAATCAGATTCCCCTCGGCATCGTAGGTGTACTCCTCCACCCAGCCATTGGGGTAGTGCAGCTTCACCGGCCGGTTGGCATCGTCATTAGGTATAGGCATAAGTGCCCTTGTCCGGGTCGATCACACTGGTCAGATTGTTGACCGCATCGTAGAAATTTGAAACGATGCCTCCGTCCGGATACTTTACCGTAACCTGATTGCCCACCTCGTCGTAGGTGTATTCGGTCACATTTCCCTTGTGGTCAGTGGCCTTTTTGAGTTGTCTCAGCAGGTCCAATTCAAAGGTGTTGGTGCCGGTCCAGTCATCCATTTGGATCAGTTCGCCTACCTTGTTGTACTGGTAGGAGACCGCTTTACCCCCATTGTAATTGATGCTCTGCACCAAATCAAGGGCTGTGTAGGAATATTCTGTGACATAGCCGTCGGCATCAGTCTTAGACACCAAGTTTCCATTGCCGTCGTAGACGTACAGGGTGCTGTCGCCCAAGGCGTTGATCTCCTTGGTCACCAGGTTTCTGCCGTCATACTCGTACAGGGTGATCTCATGGCTGTCCACGTTATTGACTGTATCCATACGATGGAGATCCATGGAGATAAGCTGGTCATTCTTGTTATAGGTAAAGACCGCTTCAGTTCCAAGAGCGTCTATGGTCTTCACAATATTGCCGTTGCCGTCGTAGATGTACTCGGTCAGGTTGCCGTTCTTGTCCCGCACTGCAGTGATCCGGCCAATGGCGTCGTAGCGGAACCACTGTGTATTGCCCCGGCGGTCTGTCTGGCCCACCACCCGGTCCATTGCATCATACAGGTAGGTGGAAGTTCCTGCCGCGTCAGTCAAGGAGGTCAGGTTGTAATTGGCGTCATAGACATAGCTGGTGGTCACGCCCTTGGCGTTGGTCTCTGTACTCACGTTACCCACCGCATCGTAGGTATAGGTGGTGGCATTCCCCTTTGCATCGGTGACCTTGACCACCCGGTCCATCGCGTCGTACTCAAAGGAAGTAGAGAAGCCCAGGGCATTGGTCATCTGGGTAAGGCGGCCATTTTCATCATAGGTGTATGCTGTCACTGCACCCTCTTCGTCAATTGCCTTGATCATCCGGCCGTCTGCATCGTACTCGTTTGTGGAGGGATTGCCCTCAGCATTAATTTGCTCTACCACCCGGTTCAGTCCATCGTAGACATATCGGGTAGTATTGCCGTTGCCATCGGTCTCCGAGACGACATTTCCATTTCCGTCATAAGTGTAGAAGAAGGTATACCCCTCGGCATCGGTATAGCTTGTAAGTTGATTTCTGGCGTCATAGGTGTAGCTGGTCACATTGCCTTCTGGGTCAGTGGTCTTCACGATATTCCCATTGGCATCATACTGGGCATAGGTGACACCGCCATTGGCATCGGTAATGGAGAGTGCCCGGCCCAGTTTATCGTAGGTGTAGGAGGTGGTATTGCCCACAGCATCGGTGGTGGAGGTCAGATTTCCGTTGACATCGTAGACGTTGCTGGTAACGCCTCCCATGGTGTCGGTCGTAGAGAGCAGGTTGCCCGCCGCATCGTAGGTAAAGCTGGTAACCCCACCCATGGCGTTAGTGATAGAGCTCATGCGGCCATCGGCATCATAGGCGTAGGAGACCACGTTGCCCAACGCATCGGTTGTGGAGAGCAAATTTCCATTGGCGTCATAGACGTTGCTGGTTTCAGTGCCATCCTTATTGGTGGTACCCACTACTCGTCCTAATCTGTCATAGAGGAATGTCGTGGTGTGTCCTAGAGCGTCGGTCTGAGAGGTCTTCCGGTCACGTTCATCATAGGTATAGCGGGTGGTGTGTCCCATGGCGCTGGTAATCTTCAGCAGATTGCCGACCGCATCATACTCGTAGGTTGTTGTATTGCCCAGTGGGTCAGTCTGAGAAGTCCGTCGTCCATCTTTATCATAAGTGTAATGCCAGGTGTTACCGTTCTTATCAGCTTCCTGAATAAGCTGGCCAATGGCGTCATAAGTCTTACTGGCACTGTAGTTGAGGGCGTCGGTCTCATTGGTCTGGCGGCCTTCATTGTCATAGGCATAAGTAGTCCGTGCTCCTCTGGCATCGGTAATCGCTGTAATACGTCCAAGCAGGTCATACTCATAACGGGTCACGCCTCCTTCCGAATCGGTGACCGTACTTTGATTGCCGACGGCATCATAGGTATAGCTGGTAGTACCGCCCAACGCATCGGTGACCGTGCTTACCCGGTCCGCAGCATCATAGGTATAAGTAGTCGTAGCCCCGTTAGCATCGGTGACGGAGGCGATATTGTTATCCCCATCGTAGGTATATGTGGTCGTGAACCCCATGGGGGTTGTCTTGCTGAGCACGTTACCTACTGCATCATAGGTGGAACGTGTTACGCCGCCCATAGGATCAGTCATAGTGAGCATATGGCCATCGGCATCATAGGTATAGGATATCACACCGCCCATCTCGTTCGTGGTGGTAAGCACCTGCCCGTTGGCATCGTAGGTGTAAGAAACGCTGGAGCCATCAGCATAAGTAGTCTTTGTTACACGGCCCAGAGTATCGTATTCCTGCGCAGTGATGCGGCCCAATGCGTCAGTGAAGGAACTGGCCTGGTTCAGGGTATCATACTCCGTAGAGGTCTGGTTTCCCTCCGGGGTGGTGGTGGAGATCAGGTTTCCAACTTCATCATAGCTGTAATGTGTGGTCTGGCCAAGCGCGTCCACGCTGCTTACCATGCGGTTGTTGGCATCATAGGTATAGGTCGTTTTGGCGCCGGTGCGGTCTGTTTGGGAGAGCAGGTTGCCGTTAGCATCATATTCCATCACAGTGCTGTTGCCAAGCGCGTCTTTGGTTCGGGTATTATTTCCCACACCGTCATAGGCATAAGAGGTTTCAGCGCCGCGGGCATCGGTGGTAGAACTGGTACGCCCCGTACTGTCATAGACCGTGGTAGAAGTCCCGCCAGCAGGATCGGTGGAGGAGACCTGCCGGCCATCCTTGTCATACTTGTAGCTCCAGGTGCCGCCATTGGCAGTTGTCATAGAGATCATCTGCCCGGCTGCATCGTAGGTGTAGGTAGTAGAGTGACCGTTGGCATCCGTGGTCACAGTCATGTTGCCGCGCTCATCATATCCATAGGTCGTGGAGTTCCCCATCGGATCGGTCATCTTGAGGACTTGATTCTGGATATTTCGTTCGTAAGTGGTATGGTTACCCATCCAGTCGCTCTCGCTGGAATTGAAGCCGTTGCCGTCCACTACATAAGTTTGGATATTGCCCTGGGCATCGGTAGTCTTGACCAGCTTGCCAGCTTCGGTATATTCGTAGGTTACGGTATTTCCCTGGGTGTCGGTCTGGGATATCAGGCGGCCCTGCCCATCATATTCCATAGAACTCTTGTTGCCCTTGGCATCAGTGACGGATGTGCAGTTACCCGTGTTGTCATAGGTATAAGTGGTAGTGTTGCCCTCAGCATCCGTTTGAGAAAGCAGATTGCCCATAGCATCATACTCATAGGCGGTCGTATTACCCCTTCCATCTGTAGAGGTCAGGACCTGTCCATTCCCATTATAGGTATAGCTGGAGGTATTGCCGTTTCGGTCTATGAAGCTGGTGACATTTCGGTCTTCATCGTAGGAATAGCTTTCGCTGGTCCCATCGGGATAGGTGATAGCGGAGATGTTGCCATTATTATCGTGTTCATAATAGGTGGTATTGCCTTCACGGTCTGTCTCGGAAACCCTTTGATTCAACTCGTCGTAGCTGAATTTTTGCGTACCATTCTCATTGGTGGATTCAATGATGCGGCCAAGCTCGTCATACACGATGGATAAATAATAGCCATCGCTCCCGGTACTGGTGTTGCGGCGGTTTTCAGGATCATAGGTAAAATCAAAGGTGCCGATGTCGGCGGCGTACTGATGGATGACACGGCCTTCGGAGTCATAGGTATTCTCTACATACACCTCGCCCTTGAAGTTCTGAACTGTGGCGAGGAGGCCGTTTTCGTAGGTGTACCGGAGGCTGTCACCGTCCGGATTCTCTGCGGAGATCAGAGAATCACCGTCATAGCTGAGAAGAATGGAACGGCCTGTGCTGTCGGTTACGGTTTCCAGATTGCCTTCGCTATTGTAGGAGAGCGCAAAGGAACCAGTATCGTTGGAGATCCGAGTGAGCTGGTCTCCATTGTATGAGAGAGAAATAGTATTCCCATCTAAATAGGAAATGCGCTCTAACAGGCCGTTATCGCTGAAATCGTAGACAGTCCCATTCCGGTCAGACAGATGGAAGCCGGTGGAATCCCGATCCAAAGTGTAGGCAGAGCCAGCCTTGGCTTGATAAGAGCCATCGTAGATGAGGTCAAAATAAACGTCATGACCACCAGGTAGCGTTACTTTGGCATAGAGCAGGCCGGTTTCCAGGGAATAACTGTAATTGTGAGACCAGCCGTTTCCCAGAGCATGATTATGCTCCCCATCGGAGGACTCATAATAACGTATGAAGGATAGATCATTCCTGCCGTAGAGAGCAAAATCCTGATATTCCCAGCTAAAACTGCCGGTGAGTAGGTCAACAGGATCTTCTGTAAGTTCTCGATAAAGTTCCCAAAATTGAGCCCAATCCGCAAGATTATCCTCAGAATGGTCGATTTCAAAGGCCAGGAAGCTATTATAGACCGCTGCAATATCGGTGGTGGGCTCCAGAACGATTACATAGCGGGCACCGTCTTCGTATTCGGGCAGGAAGGGCTCGGCACCTTCACTTTCGACCACGCGACCGTCCCAGAGGATGTAGTTGATGATGGACTTGGCTGCGTCTTCCAGATCTCCATTGGAAGCAAATATCGAACCGCGATTGAAGATAACGTCATCATATGTCAGTTCCGGACGGGGGTCATCCGCCAACTCTGAGGAGGGGGATGACTCCGGGAGAGGGACCGACTCAGATGGAGCGGGTTCGATTGAGGGTGCACTTTCTTCGGGCAGAGGCACAACACTTTCTTCTGGAGCAGGGCTAACACTTTCTTCTGGAGTGGGTACTGCGCTTTCATTCGGCAACGGCTCAGTGGTTTCAGGCAGAGTGGGAGCCTCCGTTTCGACAGGAGGTGTAGATTCTTTCATGGCACCCTCTTGTTCAGGCATCATGGGCTCCTGTGTGGCTACACTTCCCTGGAGCTCAGGTAGGTCACCAGCCATTCCGACCGGAACATGAGAAGAGAGTGCGTTGGAGAGTTGCTCTGGCGTTCCTGTAGACTCAGAAGTTGGTTCATTTTCACTGGGAATGGGATTTTCCGACTCGAAAGGCAGGAGTTCTTCTGGCCCCCCTGGGACCGGCGTTGCAGATTCGTCTGGGGCGGGAAGCTCACTTTCTTCGGGAACAGGAGACTCTGTTTCTGTTGGGGGCAGATTTCCACTTTCCTCCGGTAGAGGTGTCTCCGTCTCAACAGGAGTCGGAGTATCGGTCACTTCGGGACTTGCGACCGGTGTTTCGGTCGGTAGTGGAGAGATGTTTTCCGGAGTAGGACCGCCCTTATACTTTTCCAATGGGAGCTTCTTTCCGGCGAAGCCATATGCGTAGTCACCAATAATCGCCTTCTGAGGTCGCATACCAGTAGCAGTCTCAGAGATAATATACATCCAATCTTCCCTGGAGAGTTGGTGGCCGGTAACTTCCTCGGCCTCCTCATCCGGATTATCAATATTATCTAGGACCCGGGTTCCATAGAGATAACCGACAAAGTCCGCCAGGAAGGGCTCAGGATCGGTGGTATCCCCCGGCACCAGCTCGACCTCATCACCAGTCCATTCATCCCCTTCCGCCATCTTGTAGAGCGCCAGACTGGCAGGTTGGGATTGTTCCAGGGTATAACCAACCTTAACCAGAGCGTTGTTACTCAGGTTTATGCCGCGATAGAAATAGTTGGTCATTTCCCCGTTGCTGTAAAGAGATATTTCCTCAGCATTGAGGACATTTTCCATGGTCATGTTCTTGAGCTCTGCAACTGTGGGAGCATAGTCGGGGTCTGCCGCAAAAGCAGCCATCGGCAACATCCCCAGAAGGAGCGCCAGGGTCAGGGTTGAAGCAACAACGCGTGAGAACCGTTTTCGTGCCTTCATATGTATACTCCTCTCATATCGTTCTGATAGCCCGACTTCCTTGGGACACCAGAAACTAGCCCCCTTTCCTTTTCTGAATATTGAAAATAAGTTTTCCAAAGAAGTCCTTCTATATATTGTAGTGGGCAAAAACGCAGAAATCGTGACATATAATATTAAGAAATTTGTCAAATTTAATATTGTAAAATAAGAGAAAGAAGCAAATATGATAGCTCAAAATATTCTTTTAATAGTATCATTTCAAAAAAATATTATTTAAAAAAGTATATATTTAAAATTATGATAAAAATTATTATTTTAATCATCCTACCGATAGATAGAAATTGGCTATCATATTATGGTAGGTGGTGATATGATGGCAGACTATCCCAAACAATTAAGGGAGCGGATAACCAAGTTTCGGGAACAAAAAGGGGTATCGGAAAGCAGGATGTCCAGAGAGCTGGGACAAAGCAAATGTTATCTGCAGCAGATATCTTCTGGAAAAACGCTGCCTTCCATGGGAGCATTTTTCAGGATATATGAATATCTTGAGACGCTACCGATAGAATTCTTTTGGGATGACGGAATTGATTCGATATATATGCATGAGCTTCTGGGGCGTGTAAAAAGTATGACAAAGGAAGATGCCGACTACTTGCTCATGTCGGCAAAATATTTGAGCGGCCGGGGATATACTTCAAAAAATCAAATCTGATTTTTCAAAAGCGACCTGGAAAGGCGCAAAGTGCAAGCCCTTGGAGGAACATTCTTCCGGGGCTTGTCTTTCTGTGTGTGTTTATAAAAGGGTGAGGCTTAAATGAAAAAGAAACCATGGAAGAGGTTAAGTCAGTCAGATTCTGAAGCTGTGATGCGGTTGGTGGATGAATATCAGTCGAGCATAAAACGGATCATTGTATCCGTCTTAAAAGGACAATGGCCAGATGCAGTGGATGATATACTTCAAGATACATATGAGGAGATATGCAGACAGCTCAATTTGATTGAGGAGGCAGAGAATCGGCGCGCATATGTGTGTAAGATTGCAGCCAGACTGGCGATTCAAGCGCACAGAAAATTAGGGCGGGATCTTCCGTTGGACGAAGACGTCCCTGCACCGGAGGATTTATCCTTCAACCTGGATACGATTCTACCCTGCAGCCTATCTCCATCCGATAAGAGATTGTTGAAAAGAGTCTATGAGGAGCAGGACAATATCGTAGACATTGCGAAAGAATTCGGAAAGAAGGATACCGCGCTTCGACAGCAGTTAAAACGGGCCCGCGACCAAGTCAAAAAGATTATTATGAAGGAATAAATTTAAATAGCATGTCACGTTTTAGAAAATAGGACCCACTAATAATAGTGAGGAGGTAGATAAGATGTTGCAGCGGAACGGTGAGGACATTGCTTCTAAAAGCGTCTTCAACGAAGCTAATTTGAAAGAACATCTTAGGGGAAAGACCGCAGATGAACTGATTGAGGAGTTGGAAAAACTTTATGATGAGGAGGAACTGACTGGGGAAGAATTTGATCCGCGGATTGTAGAGATCTATATTGAAGCCATGGAGAAGGTAAGCCCCCCAGATCCTGCCGCTGAACGTGCGTTTGATCGATCTTGGGCGCTGTTCCACACGAAGCATCGTGTCGAAAAAGAACCTTCCAGTTCTCATAGAGCTGTAAAAATTCGATGGCGTATCGAAGCTGCCGTGCTTATAGTTATTTTCTTATGCGTATCCGCTGCAGCATTTGGTTGGAAGGATTATATTATTACATGGAAAGATGAACTGTTTGGAACAGTGCCGCACATACCAGGGACTATGGAACTTAAGGAACCGAATGTGTCTGGCTATCGTTCATTGAAGGAAGCTGTTCAAAAGTATACTGACATTTCGGTCGTGCCCGGATGGATTCCTCCTGGGTATACGATTGACGAGATCTATGAGATGGAAGTCGAGTCAGCTGACGTTATATCGGCAACATATAGAGACGGACAGAAAAGTATTGTTATCAGAGTATTTTGCTACCGAAATACGGAAGATATTTCGGATTTGTGGGTAGAAAAGGATTCTGGTCTGTATAAAGACACTTACCAGACGCACGGAATTGAACATGCCATCTCAGAAAATTATGGACACACGCAGATAATGTGGAGAAATGGTCAATGCACATGTAGTATTACAGGGGATATTTCCCGAGCAGACGCTGAAAGAATGATCAATTCTATCTATGAAAACGGGGGATAAGGTTGAAACATTGTAGTCTAAGTACCATTCCGAAAAAGGACGCATAAAAC
>OKSF01002555.1_pt1 | contig 12113 bp, 9 predicted proteins | sample 1606061 | NCBI WGS metagenome assembly OKSF01 (sample SAMEA3541567, study PRJEB24748) | human gut metagenome | biome: human gut; feature: human-associated habitat; material: faeces | place: China | collected 2012 | reverse complement strand
GGGATTGTCGTAGGTGCGCGCGATCACGCCGTTCTCAAGCCTGCAGATGCGGCTCGAGAGCAGCACGGCCTCGGTCACGTCGTGCGTGATTTCTTCTTTCCCTGCTCGAACAAACAGGACTAAACGTTGTCAGCTTTTTTGTGTTTAACACTGTTTTTCTTTATATGTTGTTTAAACTCAAGTTGTTATTGGCACTCTTCCATTCGGCTATCCTTACAGCAATTATGGGTATATCTGAAATTGCAGTTCTGGGGATTACATCAAGATTTTTTCCGCATTTTCTCTTAGAAACAGATGTCGAACTTGTTTTTTATACGGTTTTTAGCAAAATTTTCTTTTTTGCAGTCATCTATTTATTAATTCATCTGTTCAAAGGAAAAAAATCAAATCAGGAACAGTACGATCACTCCGAACTTCTTTTAATGTTAATTCCGGTTTCGTCTATTTTTATAATTTTTACTTTTGCAGCAATGGGTGAAACATCAGCCTTTGCACCGCCTATTGATTTTATGGTAACAATCTGTGCTGTTTTTCTGCTGATGGTCAATCTGCTTGTATTCGGCATCAACCAATATAATCAGAAAAAATCACAGGAATATACTGATATGCAGTTGCTTCTTCAGAAAGAATCGGATTCCGTTGAATACTATGAAATGATGCTTTCACAAAATGAAAACCAGAGCATTCTGATTCACGATATAAAAAAACATCTACAATCTATCAAATTACTCAATGAAAAAAATGATTCTGATAAAATAAATGCTTATATACAACAGCTTATGGAATCTTCTGACTTAAAAGAAACCTCAAAAATCTGTGATAATGAAATGCTGAATGCAATTCTCTGCCGCTACCAGCGACAATGTAATGAAAAACATATTGTTTTTCATACTGACATCAGAAGCGGTACTGTTCAAAATATTTATCAGCATGACTTAACATCGTTATTCTGCAACTTATTGGATAATGCAGTGGAATCAGCAGATAATATCCCTGATTCTTTTATTGAGCTTACAGTACAAAAAAAGGAAAATTCACCTTTTATCGTTATCATAATCATAAATTCCTGCCGAAGCACCCCTGTATATGATCAGGATGGACTTCCTGTATCCCATAAATCAAGCAAGGGCAGACATGGTTTCGGAATCAAGAGTATTAAAAAAGTCGTGAAACAATATCACGGAAATTTGCAAATGTATTATGATAATGATTCCGGTACTTTCCACACAATCATAACCTTGAAACAATAAATGCAAAAAAATCAGGCAATCACAATTTTTTATGTGATTGCCTTTTTTGCGCATTTCTGTATGGACTGGAATTGTTTTGTACCTCTAATAGTGGAGCGAACTCAATGGCTGTCTGCGTTTCTCCAAAAGAGGATGCCCAACTGTCAAAGTGTCCAAGCCCCAGCTTCTGAAGAGTACCATACTGAAGGTAACGCATATTGGTGTAAAGCTCCGTCATACTGTTTGAAATTGGTGTACCCGTCGCAAAAGTCACACCCTTACCGCCTGTCAACTCGTCTAAATACTGACACTTTGCAAACATATCCGAGGACTTCTGTGCCTCTGATTGTGCAATTCCTGCCACATTTCGCATCTTGGTATAGAGGAACAGATTTTTGTAATTATGACTCTCATCCACGAAAAACCTGTCCACGCCAAGCTGCTCAAAAGTCACTACATTATCTTTCCTTGATGCATCATTCAGCTTTTCAAGCCTTGTAAGAAGTGATTTTCTTGATTTCTCCATGTGCTTAATGGTGTAGCGTTCTCCGTTGTCGGCTTTTTCCTGTGCAATGGCAAGCTCTATCTCATCAATCTGCCTTTCAATAATGGCTACCTGTCTTTCCTGTGAAAGCGGAATTTTCTCAAACTGACTATGCCCGATAATAACCGCATCATAATCTCCCGTGGCTATTCTGGAACAGAATTTCTTACGGTTGGCAGGCTCAAAGTCTTTCTTTGTTGCAGCAAGGATATTGGCTCCGGGATATAACCGCAAAAAATCACTTGCCCACTGCTCCGTCAAATGGTTCGGAACCACAAACAGACTCTTTTGACATAATCCCAGACGCTTGCTCTCCATGGCTGCCGCTGTCATTTCAAAAGTCTTTCCGGCTCCCACACAATGGGCAAGCAGGGTATTATCTCCGTAAAGTACATGAGCCACCGCATTTTTCTGGTGGGTCTTCAACTCAATATCCGATGTCATGCCGGGGAATTTCAGATGTGAACCGTCATATTCCCTTGGTCTTGTTGAATTGAAAAGCTGGTTGTATTTTGCCACAAGTACCAGTCTGCGTTCCGGATCACGGAACACCCAGTCCTTAAATGCTTCCCTTATGGCTTCCTGCTTCTGTGATGCAATGGTGGTTTCTTTCTCATTCAGGACTCTCTTTTCCTTGCCGTCCTCCTCTATGGTATCGAAAACACGGCTGTCCTTTAAATTAAGGGAATCCTCCAGAATGGTATAGGCATTTCTCCGGCTTGTACCGTAGGTCATATTTACAAGGGAATTTCCATAGTCCGCATTTTTGCCCTTTATGTTCCACTGTCCTGTCACATCGGAATACTGGACTCCTACGACATTCCTGTCTAACAAATGCTGCGGCGTTTCAAAGGTCTCCCTCATAAAATCCTCAATATACTTCAGGGCAATCCATGTGGCACCGATACGCACCTCAATCTCGCTAGCATCCAGTTCCTTCGGCTGTACCTGTGTAAGTGCCTGCACATTCACGGCGTATTCCGGGTGGCTCTCTGCATAGACCTTTGCTGTTTCCAGCTTGTCACGGACATTTCCACTCAGATACTCATCCGCTGTTTCCCATTTATCCGTCAATGGGTTCTGAAATATAATTCCTGTCAGCTCCTCCTTTACCGTATCCACATCTTTTCCGGTCAGCTCTGCCATGTAATCGAGGTCAACCCTTGCTTTTTCCGACAAGGATACTGCCAATGCTTCACTTGCCGTATCCACACTTGTGACAACCTCTGCCTTTTTAATGGTACGCTTCGTGAACATATCCGCTTTGCCCTTGAAATTGCCCTCATCGTCCAATTTTTCAAGAGAACACAACAGACAATAGCTGCTGTCCTGCGAAAATGCCCTGCGGTTTGCCGTACTGCTGATCAACCCATACCGGGAAGAAAAACGGTCATACTGCTGATTCAATTTTTTCTGCAGAAGAGCTATCTCTTCATCACTGCCATCCTCCATCTGACACTGGATAAGTTCCTGTGTCACATTTCTCAGCTCAATCATCCCAAGTACACGTTCCGCTGTCAAAGCTGGCAGTTCCACCGGATTCATCTTTGAGTTTTCCCGGTAATATACTTTCCCGTCTACATTTGTAAAACTGAAATTCCTTACCGCCGGGTCTGCCGGAATGGAACGGTCTGTTTCTGTCAGTTCAAAATCGTCCAGTGTATTCTCCGTAATCTCTCCCTGTATATGGCTTATCGCCTCTTTTAACTGTACCGCAAGTTCCATCCCTTCAATGGGTTTTACTGTCACTTCCTGTTTTCCGTACTGTGTACTTTCTACAGAAAGTTCCCCTAACACCATTTCCGGATGACGGACAAAGTAGGCATTCATCCTATATCCTTCCGGTGTTGTATCAAGCTGTACCCATTCCGGCTGTTCCAAAGATGCACAATCTCTTTTCTGGAGAAACAAAATATCTGACACCACATCTGTCCCTGCATTCTTTCGGAAAGCATTATCCGGCATTGTTCGAAGCCGATGTACCCGATGCGGAAATAGGCTTTGCTGTCTCCTAAAGAAACAAGTTGCTGGGGGATAGGATCGTATGTCTCCGGGCTGGAACCTTTGGGCACCATGCTGACTACTTTAAATTTATCTCCGGCAATGGCCTCCGTGAAATAACGTTGCGGTTCCAGTGTGACGGTTATCACCGGCTTTGTCTCGTCATCGTTACTTGCTTGGGAGGAACGTCCTGTGCAGGCTGCTATCAGGAGGCAGGTACCAAGAAGGAAAAGTGTTCTCATATCTTTTAGTTGTTGTTTCATGATTTTTTCTGTTTCGGGGTTTCAATCTTATCTTGTTTCTACTCTTGTTTCCGGGCCCGTAATATTTCCCGTTTACCACCCGGAGGTCCGGGGAGGCGTTCTACTGTGAATCCGGCTGTCTGCAACATTCGGCGTACTACACCTTTGGCACAGTAGGTAGTCAGAATTCCGTCTTTATCTAATAAAACATAGAGGTGGTTGAATAGTTCTTGCGACCACATTTCCGGTTGCTTTTCCGGGGCGAAGGCGTCGAAATAGACTAGATTAAATGGAGAGTTCTCAACTCTCCACTTATTCACGTCCGTTTCTATTTTTCGTAAGGTGAAGTGTGGCGTAAGCTGCACGTCTTTCTCCCAGGGCGATGTATGAAGCTGCTTAAACAATTCGATAGCCGGTTGTTGTTCTTCTTCATCATTCGGGGTAAATTGCTCATCGGTTGCTGTCTGCTTCCGATGTATGGTAAGCTGTTCATCGCTGGAGATATATCCTAGCTGTTTTACTGTCTGCCAGTCTAGTGGATAGAGTTCCAACCCTGTATAGTGTATATTTCGTCTGCTTCTTTCCGCTTCTTCAAGGGTGAGCCAAGCGTTGAGTCCTGTCCCGAAACCGATTTCAAGAACACGTGGAGTAGCGGCAGGAGAGGCTTTCAGCCCCATATCGATGAATATATGTTGAGACTCCGTGCGTGCCCCTTTCGTCGAATGATAATGTTCATTCAATTCCGGAACAAACAGAGTAGCGCTCCCGTCATCGGTTCTCTCAATTATTCTTTCCATCACTCAATCTTTAATACTTAATACCTAATACTTAATACTTAATACTTAAAAAAGGCCTCTACCCCGCCATAGCATCCCAGGCACTTTCGAGCACATACAGGAGAAGGATATAACGTATCAGTTTGCCGACAAACATGGAAACAATAGTAAGCCATGTGTTACTTCGCATAAATCCCAGTGCAATGGCGATCACCTCGCCAATGGCAGGAAGAAAGGTGAAGAATGCCATCAATGCCCCTTTCCCTTGCAGGAATTTCACCATTTTGTCTACCTTTTCTTTCTTTACCTTGAAGTATTTCTCAATCCAGCTAATTTTGCCCAGGCGCCCCATGTAGTAACAGGTCATTCCGCCTACTGTATTGCCGAGAGTGGCGGATATCAGACAGGCTATCGGGGGCAGGCCGAGCTTCACCAATGCCACCAGTACCAGTTCGGAACTGAAAGGCACGATGCTCCCAGCCAATAAAGCCGAGATGAATAATCCCGGAAGTCCCCATTCTATGAGGAGTTGTATCATTGAATCTACAAAAGCGTCCATATATTAAAAGCAAATAAGAGGATGAGGCCGACCAATGAAATGATAAAGAACACATTCGAACTTTTACTATTGGTCAGTACAAAGAAATGTCCGATCAGGATGCTGTTGCTTATGATAAGCAAAGGCAGCAGGGCATTGCAATATATCGGTTGCAAGGCAATCAGCAGGAACAGGAAGAGCGTCAGGTCTATCAAGAACTGGAGATAGGCACGTGTGCGTATCTTATCCTCAAATCCGGCAGCGATGCAATGAACAGCACTGACGATAAACATCACGAGCAGATAGCCCAGTATAGCCAATTCCCAGGGTTGAAGGATTTGTAAGTTAAAGACTTCTCCGAAAGCTAATAGCTGGTTGAAAGGGCGGTAGAACAACTCCATCTCATTATAGAAGAAGGCGTGTCCGAACAGCATCCAGTAGGGCAGCATCCATCCGAGCAGCGCACCGCAGAAACTGCGAGGAGTGAGCGACTGGAAACGGTAGGCTTCGAGCAACCAAAGCACCGAGAGGATGGTGAGCTGTGGGAAAAGAATGCTTCCCGCTCCGATAAAGAAGAAGGAATAGAATAGATAGCCCGCAGCTTGAGCTTGCTGATAGCTTTTAAACAGAAAATAAATGGAAATAAGAGAACCGAGGGCGACAATGTCTCCTATGTATAGTAAATGCATTCCCGGACAGACGGTGACCAGCAGGAAATAAATAGCTGTCTGCATGGAAGCCCTCATGCGGATAATACTGAACTGGTTGTTCAGCTCTATCAGAAAGTAGCCGATGATTGCGTAAACCAGAAAGCTGACAATTCGTTCTGCCCATCCCGGAAGCAGTAAATCGCGGGTGGATTGCAAGAAAGAAGAGCTGTCCTTGGGTGTTGTTGAGGCTATGGAGTCGGGAAATAAAAAGTAAGTCAACACCCAGCATAGGGCGCAGATAAAGATAACGGCAGGCAGGGTCCACCGTCCTGCCGTCACTTGACTTTGTAGTCTTTTATTTCTCATTTGTCTGTCAGTTCTTTTGCCGCCCGGCGGGCATATATCATCGCTTTGTAGGATCTATATGCCGTACAAATAGGGGATTTATGCCTGCCGTGGCGTATCATTACAGGTTGTTTCTTACAAATCGAATCCGATGTCGCGGCGGAAATACTTCTTGTCGAAGTCGATCATGTCTGCCACTTTGTAGCTCTGTGCCAGTGCTTCTTCTTTCGTTGCACCGTAAGAGCAAACGGCAATCACACGTCCTCCGTTCGTTACCACTTGTCCGTCTTTCATGGCTGTTCCGGCATGGAAGATGATGCTGTCGGTGGCGGCAGCCTGTTCCAGTCCGCTGATAGGGAATCCTTTTTCGTAGGCTTCGGGGTAACCGCCGCTGACAAGAATGACGCAGCCGGCCGAACGTGGGTCCATCACTAGTGTTTTCTCGTTCAGATTGCCTGCCGCTGTACCTTCAAGCAACTCTACGAAGTCGCTTTGGATGCGCAACATCACGCTTTCTGTTTCCGGGTCGCCCATGCGGACGTTGTATTCGATAACCATCGGTTCACCTTTCACCTTGATAAGACCGAGGAAGATGAAACCTTTGTAGGTGATCTTTTCTTCTTTCAGACCATTGATGGTCGGTTCGATGATACGTGTGCGTACTTTCTCCATATATACTTCATCAGCAAACGGAACCGGAGTTACGCTACCCATACCGCCTGTATTCAATCCTTTGTCGCCTTCACCGATACGTTTGTAGTCTTTCGCTACAGGGAGGACTTTGTAGTTGTCTCCGTCTGTCAGTACGAATACAGAGCACTCGATACCGCTCAAAAATTCTTCAATCACAACGGTTGCCGATGCGGAACCGAACATGCCGCCGAGCATTTCTTTCAGTTCTTTCTTCGCTTCATCAAGCGTAGGAAGGATGAGAACTCCTTTCCCGGCACAAAGGCCATCAGCCTTCAGTACGTAGGGAGCTTCCAACGTTTCGAGGAAAGCGAGGCCCTCTTCGAGGTTTTCGGAAGTGATGCTTTTGTAGCGGGCTGTCGGGATGTTGTGGCGCATCATGAAGCCTTTGGCAAACTCCTTGCTGCCTTCCAGTTGCGCTCCTTGAGCCGAGGGACCGATCACGGCAATATGCTTTAGCTCCGGACGGTTTTGGAAGTAATCGTAGATTCCTTTTACCAACGGATCTTCGGGACCTACTACTATCATTTGGATGTTCTCTTTTAGAGCAAAAGCACTGATTGCTTCAAAATCGGTGGCTTTGATGTTGACATTCTCGCCTACGGCAGTTGTTCCGGCATTTCCCGGAGCAATGTATAGTTTTTCAACTTTCGGACTTTGGGCAATTTTCCATGCCAGTGCATGTTCGCGGCCGCCCGAGCCTAGTAATAATATCTTCATCTTTGTATTGTTATGGATTTATACTGTTATCTATGATTTGTATGGATATGGTGGTGTCTTTGTCAGTTTTATAAGTTCTGCTCAAAGTACCGGGTGATTTTCTCATGCAGATGTACACGGTCGCGTCCTGCTACGTTGTGCTTGTGGCACGGGTAGATAAACAGGTCGGGATAAGTGCGGGCATCTACACAGGCTTTCATGAACGACAGGGTGTGCTGTGGCACGCAGGTGTCGTCGTGGTCGTCGTGAATAATCAATAGGTGACCTTTCAGTTGGCCGGCAAGGTTTTTCAGATTACATTCTTTGTAGCCTTCCGGGTTGCTTTCCGGTGTATCCATATAGCGTTCGCCATACATCACTTCATAATACCCCCAGTCGATTACCGGGCCTCCGGCAACGCCTACTTTGAATATTTCCGGGTAACGGAGCATCAGGGCGGTAGTCATGTGTCCTCCGAAGCTCCATCCGTGTACGCCGATGCGTTCGCTGTCTACGTAGGGGAGGGATTTCAGGAATTCAACGCCTTTTACCTGATCTTTACCTTCTTCGATGCCAAGACGGCGGAAGGTGGCATTTTCAAATGCCAGTCCACGGTTGCTGCTGCCACGGTTATCGATGGTGAACATGATATAGCCTTTACCTGCCATGTACGTATCCCATCCGCGTGCGCCGTTTTGCCATCCTCCGGTGACGCATTGCGCGTGAGGACCTCCGTAGACGTATACGATGACGGGATATTTCTTGGCCGGGTCAAAGTTGGCCGGTTTCATCAGGCGATAATGCAGGTCGGTGGTGCCGTCTGCCGCTTTGATTGTTCCGGTTTCGATGCTTGGCATTTGGTAGCCTTCGTAAGGGCTTTCAGCAGTCAGCAGATTGGCTGTTTCTTTGAAGTTTTTGGTGTCTACCAGGTTGATGATGCGAGGCTGGTCTTTTGTTGAATAACGGTCGATAAGATAAGTGCCGGAAGCGTTAAGCATGCCGCTATGTTCGCTTTCTTTGCAGTTCTCGAACGGTTGGCTTATTTTTCCATTGCTCACGTTTACAGCGAAATGTCCGCTTCTCAAGCCTTCTACGGCTGTGAAGATGATTTCTTTACGCTTTGTGTTGAATCCCAGGACGTCGCTGACCAGCCAGTTGCCTTTGGTCAGTTGTTTGACTTTGCCGGCCTGGAAATAAGTACCACCGTTGGCGCTGTTATAAGTTTCACCTTTCATGTTGGCTGCATCGGCATCAAAGAGATAAAGATGATTGTAGCCGTCACGCTGACTTTGATAGATGAACTTGGTAGGGTCCCACGGCAAAAATACGATTGCGTTTTGTGGCTCCACGTATTTAGGATGCATTTCTTCGTAGAGAACGCCCATCGGCTCTCCTGTTTCTGCGTTGTACTGGCAAAGTTTGGCGTGGTTCTGGTCACGGTTTACTTCAATCAGGTAGAGGCTTTTTTCATCCGGTGACCAGCTGATATTGGTGAAATAACGGTCTGTGGGATCACCTGCGTTCAGATAAATGCTTTTGCCTGTGGCAGGATTGTAAATGCCTACTTTTACCTGATGGCTCGTCATGCCTGCCATCGGATAACGTACATTGTTCACTTCGCCTACGCGTGCAGTGATGTCTACAAGCGGGTATTGTGTCACCATGCTCTCGTCCATACGGTAGAAAGCGAGCAGGTTGCCTTTCGGGCTCCAGAAAGTGCCTTTGTTGATACCAAATTCATTCCGGTGTACAGTCTGTCCGCAAACGATGCCTTCGGGTTCATTAGTTACTGCTTTCTCGTTTACATACAGATTGTTACCTATCGTGTATGCCACGTTTCCACTGGCTGCGCAATAGTCTTCATTATCTGCTCCGTCTTTGGGTTTGAGAGTGCTGACAACTTGATTGCTCTTGAAATCATATACAATGAACTTTCCTGCTATCTTGAATAGCATTTGTGGCTTATCGGCCCATGGGAAACTGACGGAATACAGGTGTGATAACTTTCCTGCTTTGTTCTCTTCAAGCACTTTGTTGATCTGTTCACGAGTGATAACCATTGTTTCTTTCCCCGTTTTGGGTTGGATAGAATAAAGGGTATCTACGCCCGGCTTGATACATTCGTCACCCCACCATTGCAGTCCGTACAGGTTGTCTGCATAGCGGTAACTCTCGCCACCCGGAATCAATTCTTCCAGTGTCGGCTTTTTGGTTTCTTGTGCCATAACATTGAATCCGATTGGTAGTGCCAACAATAAAAGCATGGCTCTTTTTCCAATTTTACTCATTGCTCTTTTCTTTATTATTTGTTTTTAAATCCTTCTATTTTTACTCTGTCCAAAGGGGTCTGTCTTGATTGGATAATTGCACTTATTTTAGCAAAGGCATTAAATAGGTCGTCAAATTGTTTTTCGTAACTTTCCCTATCAGAGGTAATATCTTCTTCGAGATATTCGATGCGTTGTTTTAATTCTTCCAACTCCTTTTTAGGTATATTGGATAGAAGATATTGGCGCATACGTACAAAAGCACGGATAATATTGATATTTACTTCCACAGCGGTCTTGGATTTGAGGACGCTGGATAACATAACTATACCATATTCAGTAAATGCAAACGGAAGATATTTGATGTTATATCCTTGTCCTGTTTTCAAGGTCGCAATTTGCGACCTTGAAATTGCAACTTCTTCCTTTGTTAGCTCGAACATGAATTCTGCAGGAAAGCGTTCAATATTACGACGTACTTGTTCTTTGAGGCGTTTAGTCTCAACTCCATACATTTCTGCCAAATCAAAGTCAAGCATAACTTTTTGCCCTCTGATTTCGTATATTTTGTTTTCTATAATGGCTATATCATCCATCTTTTTTTCTTTAGACAGGTTCCAATTTGTGACTGAACATTAGAACTATGATGTAAACTTGAAGTTCCAATTTGGAACTTCAAGTTTTTAATTAATTATTAACTAGTGAATTACAGGGTGAATAAGTTGTTGGAATTAGAATGGTTTATTCCTCTTCCTTCTTCGGAATCCTCGGCTCCCGATTTCCTTTAAACTCTCTCGGGCCTCTCGAATCTCTTCCTCCGCGGAATTCTCCCCGTGGCTTTCTATCTCTGTCACCACCTTTGAACTCACCACCTTCTCTGCGCGGCTTGTATTCTCCCTCTCTGCGAGGTCTGGATTCACCATCCCGACGCGGTTTGAACTCACCTTCGCGGCGTGGCTTAAATTCTTTTCTTTCTCTGAATCTTGGAGCCTGTTCTCCTTCAGCCTCTTTCTTTTCTTCCCCTTCCTCCTGGCTCTTGAACTCTTTGTATTTTCCGTCAAAAATCTCATATTTGCGGAACTCACACTCCAACGGTCCATTGAACAAAGGAACTTTCTGACTTGCTTTCAGACCAATCTGGTCGAAACACTCTTCCCGATAAGAAAGCACCCATGCTTCGTTTCCTACAAACGCATGTTTCAGACGTTCACCGATCATCTGATAAAGTCCAAGCAAATCATTAGTGGAAATACGTTCACCGTATGGCGGGTTAGTGATGATAATCGACTTCTCCTGCGGCTGTTCAAACTGCTGGAACGGTTGCAGCTTCAACACGATGTCTTTCGATACGCCGGCAGCTTTTATATTGTGAGTCGCAATCTCATTAGCTTTCGGATTGTTATCGTATCCGTAAATCTTATGAGCAAATTCGCGCTCCTGACTGTCATCATTGTAAATCTCATCGAACATATCTGCATCGAAATCTACCCATTTCTCAAAAGCAAACCCTTTACGGAATACTCCCGGAGCGATATTCTTAGCAATCAGTGCCGCTTCAACAGGGATAGTACCCGAACCACACATCGGGTCGATCAAATCACATTCTCCGCGCCATCCGGTCATTAGAATCATGCCGGCAGCCAATACCTCATTTAACGGGGCTTCTACTGCTTCCTGGCGATAACCGCGACGGTGAAGTGATTCTCCGGACGAGTCCAAAGACAACGTACAGGTAGTCTGTGCAATATGAATATTCAGAAGTACATCCGGATTGTTGATACGTACCGACGGACGTTTTCCTGTTTTATCACGGAAATAATCCACAATCGCATCTTTCACCTTATACGAAACGAATTTCGAATGGCGGAACTCATCGCTGAATACTACTGCATCGATAGCGAACGTCTTGTTCACATCGAGATATTCTTCCCATGGAATAGCCTGTATTTGATTATAAACCTCATCGGCATCTTTGGCTGTAAAGTTTTTAATTGGTTTCAGGATACGGATGGCGGTGCGAAGGCAAAAATTCGCCTTATACATCATACGTTTATCCCCTGTGAATGAAACCATGCGGCGTCCTATTTGAATGTCGTTGGCTCCTAATGCTGTCAGTTCTTCTGCAAGTATCT
>OKSF01002547.1_pt1 | contig 12152 bp, 8 predicted proteins | sample 1606061 | NCBI WGS metagenome assembly OKSF01 (sample SAMEA3541567, study PRJEB24748) | human gut metagenome | biome: human gut; feature: human-associated habitat; material: faeces | place: China | collected 2012 | reverse complement strand
GCGTCATGCCGCCGGCAGGCGTTCCGCAGACCGCCGCCAACATGATGGCCTACACTCGTGAAGCCGGTTTCGGCGACGAGGTCAAGCGTCGTATCATCCTTGGCACGTATGCCCTGTCCGCCGGTTATTACGATGCATGGTACGGTTCCGCACAGAAGGTGCGCACCCTGATCATCGACGATTTCAAGAAGGCTTTCGAGAAGGTCGACGTGCTTGTTGGCCCGACCAGCCCGGTCACCGCATTCAAGTTCGGTGAGAAGACCGAGGATCCGATGGCCATGTATGCCATCGATATCACCACCATTCCGGCCAACCTTGCAGGCGTTCCTGCCATGAGCATTCCTGCTGGTCTGAGCGACGACGGCTTGCCGGTTGGCTTCCAGTTCCTCGCTCCGCAGCAGCGTGACGAGGCCATGTACAAGCCTGCCGCGGCACTTGAGGCGGCTCTCGAGGAAGACTGGAACGGTCCGATCTGGCAGTCCCTGAAGACCCCGTGGCTCGACGGCTTGAACAAGTAGGAAGCATCGGAGGAAAGAAAACAAAATGGCTGAAAAGTTGATGAAGTACGCCGATGCCGTCAAGAAGTTCGATCCGGTCATCGGTCTGGAAACCCATGTTGAGCTGAGCACCACCACGAAGCTGTTCTGCCCGGCCGAAGTCTCGTTCGGTGGCGATCCGAACAGCCAGCTCACCCCTGTGAGCCTTGGTCTGCCGGGTTCTCTGCCGGTGGTCAACAAGACCGCCGTCGATTACGCCATCAAGCTGGGTCTTGCCCTGCATTGCGAAATTGCCGAGTGGAGCCAGTTCGCGCGTAAGAACTACTTCTACCCGGACATGCCGCGCGATTACCAGATCTCGCAGTATGACAAGCCGACCAACGGCAACGGCTATCTTGATGTGGAACTTGAAGACGGCACCGTGTTCCGTGTGCCGATCGAACGCGCCCACATCGAAGACGACGCAGGCAAGAACACCCACGTCGGTGGCGCTGACGGCCGTATCGAAGGCGCTGACCACTCCCTGGTCGACTACAACCGTGCAGGCGTTCCTCTGATCGAAATCGTGACCAAGCCGATCGTTGGCGCAGGCGATCGTGCTCCGGAAATCGCCGGTGCCTACATGCGCGCCATCCGCGACATCGTGCGTGCGCTTAATATTTCCCACGCTCGCATGGAGCAGGGCAACATGCGTGCCGACGTGAACGTGTCGCTGCGCAACAGCCCGTCCGATCCGTTCGGCACCCGTTCCGAAACCAAGAACGTGAACTCGTTCCGCGGTATTGAAAAGACCATTCAGTATGAGATTCGCCGTCAGGCGGCCATTCTGAGCGAAGGCGGCGAGATTCTGCAGGAAACCCGCCACTGGGATGAGGCTTCGCAGACCACCGCAGGCGGCCGCGTGAAGTCCGATGCCGACGATTACCGCTACTTCCCGGATCCGGATCTGGTGATGCTGCACATCACCAAGGAGCACATCGAAGAGATGAAGGCTCAGATGCCGGAAATGCCGCGCGAGCGCCGCAACCGCCTGAAGGGCGAGTGGGGCTTCAACGATTTGGAGATGCGTGACGTGCTCAACGCCGACGCTCTGGATCTGCTTGAGGAGACCGTCAAGGCTGGTGCCACCGCCGCAGGTGCCAAGAAGTGGTGGCTGGGCGAGCTGAGCCGTGAAGCCAACAACAAGGGCGTGAGCCTCGAAGAGCTGCCGATCGCTCCGGCCGATGTTGCTGAGGTTGAGAAGCTGATCGCCGATGGCAAGCTCAACGACAAGCTGGCCAAGCAGACCGTCGCCGGTGTGCTTGCTGGCGAAGGCACTCCGGATGAGGTCGTCAAGAAGCATGGCTTCCAGGTCGTGTCTGATGACGGCGCTCTCGAAAAGGCCGTGGATGAGGCTCTCGCAGCCAATCCTGACATCGTTGAAAAGCTCAAGAGCGGCAATATGAAGCCGATGGGCGCCATCATTGGTGCCGTCATGCGTGCCACTCGCGGTCAGGCTGACGCAAAGGCCGTCACCAAGATCGTGATGAGCAAGATCAAGTAACGTTTACAACGATTGCTGACGATTGCAGCCGATTGTTGAATCGCAGGAAAACGCACGTTCCAAAAAGCTTGGGACGTGCGTTTTCTTTTCGTTATTCCGGAAAAGGGATTTCAAAGAAAGAGAATGCATAATCGCGAAGCGCATTTTCTTACGATTGCCGACATGTCCTTCAACATCAGGTTATGCTGGTAGAGGAATATGTACAGCGATTGCCGCCGCGCGGATTCACAGCTGACATACAGTCGGGTACAATACCCTCGGTATGGGTGCGGCGACGGTCGTGCCTGCAATGATGTAGGGGACAGGAATAATGCCAGAACAAGTTGAGGCTGCGACACAGGAGCAGTTGGACCAGCAGTCGCGTGAATTGCCGGATTTCATCGTCATTCCGTCTATCAAGGGCGAGATGGTGCATCTGCGTCCGTCCGTGATCGAAGATCTTGAACGTATGGACGCCATTGGGGCGTACATCGGCGCTTCCGGAATCACCGGCAAGGATCGGGTTGCCGAGCGTGGCGCGGTGCATGCGTGGGTGCGTCGTTCCGTGGCATGGTCCCAAGGCGAAACGCCGACCGAATCCGGTGTGGGGGATCCGGAGTCGCGTCGCACGATCGCATGGTCCATCATCACCGAAGCCGACCATGATGGCGATGGCGAGATCGATGCCGCGAATTCCGACAATGTGATCGGTATGATTTTCCTGATCGATATTGACGGTTGGGCTCGTTCCGCGCGCATTCAGGTGGTGCTTGGCAAGGATTACCGCGGCCGTGGCTATTCGCGTGACATCATGCCGCGCGTGATGACGTACGGACTTGCGCCGGAACCGGCAGGCCTTGGCATGCATCGCATTTGGGTTGCCGTGCCCGAGCAGAACACGCGTTCCGTGTCCGTGTACCAGTCGTTGGGATTCGTGCCGTCCGGTCGTTCGCGCGACGCCTTGTGGAACGCTTCGCAGAACCGTTACCAGGATCTGATCGTTATGGACACGCTGGTTGACGAGTTCGACCCGATCCGTTCGCTTGACGCGTTCGGCATGCATGTGATCGAAGATAATCCGGGCGTCAAGGAAGCGTTGAGCGCGCGCGAGCATTCCATTGCCATCCGACTGAATGAGAAGAATGCTTCGAAGCATGATGCGGAAGGTACGGATGTCAACGATGCCGCGGCAGCTGCGCAATCCGTGCAGAAAGCTTCTTCCGATGGTGCTGGTGACGTGGCCGAGGCTGTGCGGAAGGACGCGGAAGGCGCGGAACCTGCGCGACAAAGCGAGCATGATGATCGCAAGTCCGTTACTGGCGATGCCGATGCCGAAAACAGCTGGCCGTACACGGCGGGCGAGCGTAAGACGTCGAAGGAAGCTTGGTGGCGCACGCTTGGTCGTGGTCGCAAGCGCGATACGGAAGGTAAGTGATGAGCGCCGAGGATCTCGATAATTACGAAACCGACGCGGAACTGGCTCTGTATAAGGAGTATCGCGACGTAATCAAGCTGTTTACGTATGTTGTTGAAACGGAACGTCGCTTTTATTTGGCGAATAAAGTCGATTTCAATGTGCGTTCCGCAGGCCAGGACGTGTATTTCGACGTGCGCCTGACTGATGCTTGGGTGTGGGACGTCTATCGTTCCAGTCGTTTCGTCAAGAACGTGCGTATCGTCACGTTCAAGGATGTCAATGTTGAGGAAGTGCAGAAAACCGATATTGACATTCCTGATTCCATCTAGTTGCGCAGTTGCCGGTCGCGCGGTTGCCAGTTGTGCGGTTGCTGGTCGCGTAGTTGGATTGCGTAATGTGGTTGCGCGCTTTGGCCGCGCAGTCGGGTCGTGCATCGGCCGGTTTGATGATTGCGTTTTGCATGATGCGATAGCCGTATATCCGGCTGACTTGGCTTGATTTTGTAAGCATTCGCACAAGTTGCGGTGTTCGTTTCCCTACCCTCGGGTAGACTATCAGGGATTTTTGTTTTCATAAGGAGACCTCAAAGTGACGCAAAAGCAATCCGTGGTGATTATCGGCGGTGGCCCTGCAGGCCTGACTGCCGCTTGGGAGCTCGTCAAGGACGGTGGCTCCGAGAACTACGACGTGACTGTGTTGGAAGCGACCCGCGAATTCGGCGGCATCTCCCGCACCGTCAAGCATGATGGCAACCGTATGGATATTGGCGGCCATCGTTTCTTCTCGAAGGACGAACGCATCATGGATTGGTGGAAGGGGGTCCTGCCGCTGCAGGGCGCGCCAAGCTATGATGACAAGAAGCTCGGTCGCGAGCACGATATGGAACCGGGCGGACCGGATCCGGAAGTCGAAGACAAGGTGATGCTTAAGCGTCATCGCGTGTCTCGTATTTACTGGAACCGCCACTTCTTTGACTACCCGATTTCACTGAGCGCCAACACGTTGAAGGCCATGGGTCCGAAGCTTACGCTTGTTGCCGGCTTCAGCTACCTGAAGTCCATGGTGCACAAGCTGCCGGAAGACAATCTGGAGAACTTCTACATCAATCGTTTCGGCCGCAAGCTGTATTCCATGTTCTTCGAGGGGTACACCGAGAAGCTGTGGGGTCGCCATCCGTCCCAGATTTCCGCCGATTGGGGTGCGCAGCGCGTCAAGGGCCTGAGCATTATGGGCGTGCTGAAGAACGCGTTCCAGAAGCTCCTGCCGAAGAAGCGCAGCAATGCTGAGGTTGAAACCTCGCTGATTGAGGAATTCTGGTATCCGAAGTATGGTCCGGGCCAGCTGTGGGAAACCGTCGAGGCCAACTGCGAGGCCGCGGGCGTGAAGGTCATCACCGACGCGAACGTGGTGGAGATTCGCCAGGCCGACGGCAAGATCGCATCCGTGGTATATGAGGATTCCGAAGGCAACCGCACCGAAATGGCCGCGGACGACTTCATCTCCTCCATGCCCGTCAAGGATCTCATCAACGCCGTGGACGCTTCCAGCCAGCCCGCGCCGAAGGACATGACCGAAATCGCCAACGGCCTGCCGTACCGCGACTTCGTGACCGTTGGTCTGCTCGTCAAGCACCTGCGCCTGTCGAACACCACCGACATTCCCACCCTCGGCAACCCGCCGATCGTGCCTGATTGCTGGATTTACGTGCAGGATCCGGGCTACAAGGTCGGCCGTTTGCAGATCTTCAACAACTGGAGCCCGTACCTGGTCAAGGACGTTGACAACACCGTGTGGATCGGTCTTGAATACTTCTGCGAAGAAGGCGATTCCTTCTGGAACATGTCTGACGAGGAAGCGAAGAAGTTCGCCATCCAGGAGCTTACGCGCATGCAGATCATCAACGGTCCGCAAGACGTGATCGACTCCCATCGTGAGCGCGTGAAGAAGGCGTATCCGGCATATTTCGACACCTACGATCGCATGCCTGAGCTCGTGGAATACCTCGATTCCTTCGGCAATCTGTATTGCGTCGGCCGCAACGGCCAGCATCGTTACAACAACATGGATCATTCCATGGCCACCGCAATCGAGGCCGTCGGCAATATCAAGAACGGCAAGACGTCCAAGAAGAACGTATGGTCCGTCAATACCGACAAGAGCTATCACGAGGAAAAGTAGGTTCCGGCAAGACCTGCACCTGTTGCTGTAAAGCATGTGGTAAAGCGAAAGACCCGTCATGTGATCGCATGGCGGGTCTTTCGCATTGTGATTTGCGATTTGTCATTGACTTGAATGCTTGATTGGCATGAATACGTTGGCACGCCTACGTTGCGTTGGTCTGGATGACGTTGTATGGTTAGGGAAGTTCGAAAACCGTGATATTTCGCGGCGGACTTTCAGTGGCGGAAATTTCCGTATCTCTTTTTACAGCTGTTGCAGGCGTGTGCTTGCGAAAGCTAGGGGAAAGGCAAAAACCAGTGGCAACCAGCCCGAATCTTGAAGACATGAAACTGCCTGAGCTCAAGGAGCTCGCCAAGCAGATGGGCCTTCGTGGCACCTCCACCATGCGTAAGCCGGAACTTATCGCGACGCTTCAGGCCGCTCGTTCCGGCGGTGAAGCGCCTGCCGGTGTGACCGTGCGAGCTCCGAAGTCCGCTGCACCGGCCGCTCCGGTGGCTCCTGCTGAAGCCCAAACCGCAGACGCTGAGGTCGCGGCGAACACGGCTGAGGAATCCGGCAAGTCCAACGAGGCTGCCGAAAGCAAAGCCAACGAGGCTGAGCAGTCCGAAAAGCAGACGGCCAAAACCGTTAGGAAGACCCTTGCCGGACGTGCTGATAGCGCTGAGCGTGCGGAGCGCTCCGAACAGACGGAACGTGCCGAGCGCACCGAGCGCACCGAGCGTGCTGACCGTCGCAAGCAGGCTGAGGCTCCGACGAGCGAGGAGGCGGCCGATGTCATGGCCGCGGTGAACGCCCTGGACAGCATCGATGAGGCTCCGAAGCGCCGTCGCCGCCGTGATGCGGACGCTGCCACCGATCTGCTGGCCGAACTGGGATTGGACGATGCTTCGCCGAAGCAGGATGATCGTCGTCGCCATCGTAAGGATGATGCGTCCGACGTTGAGCCGCGCCGTCGCCGTCGTGCGGTGGAAGGGCCGAAGGATGAGGACGTTGTGCGCGATCTTGATGACATTCTCGCCACGTTGCCTTCGCAGGGCAGTGATGATGACGAACGTCGTGACGAGGCTGAAGACGGTGATTTCGCGCGTCGTGGTCGCGGTCGCGCCAGCGATAGGGGTGACCGCGTGGATCGTCGTGGCCGTCGCCTGCGTGGCCGTGACCGCGATTATGACGAGCGTGACGAGCGTCGTGGCCGTACCGGCGACCGCAACAATGATCGCAACGAGCGTAACGATCGCGTCGAGCGCAACGAGCGCACGGATCGCAATGTTGAACGCGAACAGCGTCACGAGGAGCCGAAAGAGGATCTCGTGCCTGTCGCGGGCATCGTCGACGTGCTCGATTCCTACGCTTTCGTGCGTACCTCCGGCTATTTGCCGGGTCCGAACGACGTGTACGTTTCCATGGGCCAGGTCAAGAAGTATGGGCTGCGCAAGGGTGATGCCGTGCACGGTTCCATCCGTACCCCGCGTGAGGGCGACCGCCGCAACCAGCGTCAGAAGTTCGTGCCGCTGCAGTCCATCGACTCCATCAACGGCATGACCGTGGAGGCCGCACAGAACCGTCCGCAGTTCAACAAGCTCACTCCGCTGTATCCGCAGGAGCGTCTGAAGCAGGAAACCGCGCCGAACAAGCTCACCGGCCGCCTCATCGACATCGTGGCGCCGATCGGCAAGGGCCAGCGTGGCCTGATCGTGTCTCCGCCGAAGGCCGGCAAGACCATCACCCTGCAGAACATCGCCAACGCGATCGCCACCAACAATCCGGAAGTCCACCTGATGGTCGTCCTCGTGGACGAACGTCCGGAGGAAGTCACCGACATGGAACGCACGGTGCAGGGCGAGGTCATCTCCTCCACCTTCGACCGTCCGGCCTCCGACCACACCACCGTCGCCGAACTGGCCATCGAACGCGCCAAGCGTCTCGTGGAGCTCGGCCAGGACGTGGTGGTGCTGCTCGACTCCATGACCCGTCTGGCCCGCGCCTACAACATCGCCGCGCCGGCCTCCGGCCGCATCCTGTCCGGTGGTGTGGACGCGCAGGCGCTGTACCCGCCGAAGAAGTTCTTCGGCGCCGCCCGCAACATCGAAAACGGCGGCTCCCTGACCATCATCTCCTCCGCGCTGGTGGAAACCGGTTCCAAGATGGACGAGGTGATCTTCGAGGAATTCAAGGGCACCGGCAACATGGAACTGCGCCTGAGCCGTGAGCTCGCCGACAAGCGCCTGTTCCCGGCCATCGACGTGAACGCCTCCGGCACCCGCCGCGAGGAGCTCATCACCGATCCGCAGGAACTGCCGATCATCTACCGTCTGCGTCGCCTGCTGGGTGGCCTCGAGCCGGAACAGGCCTACCAGACGCTCGTGCCACGCCTGAAGAAGACAGCGACCAACCGCGATTTCATGGCGTCGCTCATCCAGCAGAGCGGCAACGCCACCAACGGCAACTGAGTCGTCGGCTGCAAGCGAATCTGAAGGTTTGAGGGGCTGCATGGCAATCGCCGTGTAGCCCCTTTCCTATGCGTACGTTTCGACGAATTTCGTGGAATTGGCCACTTTTTGGACAACGTTGTCAATTAAAAAATAGGTAAAAATACGACGAGAAAAGATAAATGGGAAAAAATATATATGGTCGATATGGGGGTATGAGCTAAATAAAACAAAGATATTTCATGACAGCGTTGCGCCGTCCGGATAAACTGCGGCGATTCCGCGACGGTATGTGCGCGGTAGTGGGTATGGTAAGGAAGAAAAAGAACATGGAACTGCAGTGGGGACGGTCGATTGCGGCCGGTGCAGTGGATTGTTGGAAAAGGGGTATGAATGACCAACAGTGACAATGGTCCGGTAGACGCACGTACGGTTGCGAGCCAGCTCGACGCGACCGATGGCGTAATCCTCGACATGCTTGAAAAGGATGGCCGAGCCACGCTGTCCCACCTTTCCGAGGCGACAGGCCTGTCCGTGTCCGCCGTGCAGTCGCGCGTGCAGAAGCTTGAGCGTCGCGGCGTGATCCGCGGCTACAAGGCGGTTATCGACGACGAGCGCCGCGGCCTTGCGGTGAACGCCTACATCGCGGTCACGCCCATCGATTACTCCCAGGAAGCCGAGATTCCAGACAAGCTCAAAAACATCGACGGCATCATGTCCTGCGATTCCGTCGCCGGTTCGCCCAGCTTCATGCTCACCGTTCGCGTCGAATCGCCCAGCAAGCTCGAAGAGCTGTTGAACCTCATCCATCGCACGGTGTCGGTCAGCACCGAAACCACCATCGTGCTGCAGCGTTACTTCGCGAAGTGACCGCTGTTCGGCAGATGTCGCGGTAGGGTGCGCGGTAGGCTTATACCCATGAGCGACAGCGAACATGACTGGCTTCGGCCAGAAGAAGAAACCGAATCCGAAACCATCATCGACGCGCGCACCGCGCAGAACAACCCCGAAGTGGCCGATGTGGTGGCTAAAATCGCCTCGCTGCGCCAATCGATAGACAACGTCGACACCGCCATCGTCTCGCTGCTGGCGGAACGGTTCAAATACACGTCGCAGGTGGGTGTGCTCAAGGCGCGTGCGGGCTTCGCGCCGGCCGATTACCAGCGTGAACATGCCCAGATCGAGCGTCTGCATCGCATTGCCGACGAAGCCGGACTGGATCCGGAAATCGCCGAAATGTACCGCGAATTCGTGGTGACCGAGGCCAAGCGCCGCCACAAGCGCATCGCCGAAAACGGGGGAGACCCGGGCGTACTCGACGTTTTCGCCTGAGCCGTCCGTTTTCCGCGCGCCCCGCGCGAACGTCCATTGCCGACGGGCATGCCGGGCACTACATTAAATGCCTTGGAAAGTTGTTTCGATTGCGATTGAGAGGTCCGGCATGCGCCACGCCACCGCGAACCGTCCATCCGGTGCCCGACGCCCGCTTGCCGCGGCGATCGCGGTCGCCGTCATCACCGCCGCTCCCGTCGCGGCAGTCGGCGTGAACGACGCGATATCGGCCTTGCAACAGAATGGGCAGTACGCGGCCGATGCATCGCATGATGACGTGATGAGCGCCTACACCTCCATCGACAAACCAGGCCGCCTTTTCCTGACCAACAGCGGATCCTCCACGTCGAAACGCGTTCCCAAAGGCGTTGTCGCATTGCCGTGGAAAATATCCGCCTCCTTCACCCTCAACGGGCCCGACGTAAGCGTTTCCGACGTTTCCGGCGCTTCCGGCATGATCGGCATACGCATCGCCCTGCATGCCACGAAACCCGACGTGACCGCCAATCTGACGCCAATCGTCGCCTTCACCATTCCCGGACGCGTCGGCAGTGACGTGACCGCCGATGACGGCGTGCTCGTCTCATCCGACAACACCTCGACCCTGGTGGCTGCGGTCGGCAAACGGGGCGAGGACCTGACCTTCAACGCCTACGTGACGGCGAAGCACTTCACCATGAGCTCACTGTCCATCGCCGCGGTGGAAGGCAACGTTCAGCAATCACTGCCTGACCTGACCAAGCGCGCAACCACCTTGGTGGACGGTCTGACCAACGTCGGCTCGCAACGCAACCGCAAGCTCATCGCCCAACTGGAACAGCTCAGAGACAACGAGAAAGCGCTTGCCAAACAGACCATCGCCGTACGTTCCAAAGCGCACGATCAGGCGTTCGACGGCTACATCGACGCGTACGTGGGCTCATACACCACGCATCTGTCCGGTTCGATCGGCAACGCCACACAGCTTCCCGCCATTCTCGGCACCGCGTCCGAACTGAACGGCGATACCTCCGTAGCTAAATCCGTGGCAGACCTGGCCAACGCCGTCAACGACGTGAGCGCCGCATACCGGCATATCGGCGCGGCCGACGCCGTCGACGAGGTGATTCGCACCATCGAACAGCGCGGCACATCCGGCTTGGTGAACGAGCTCACCAAGCGCGCCGGCGAGGAACAACAGCGTGGCTCCAAAGACTACAGTGCCGGCCAATCGCAGCTGTCCGCGGCCATGATCCCGTATTCGATGGATTTCACCGACGCATACACGGCTCGGCTTAAGGAACTGGGCGCCACCGCAGGCACGGCTGGCAGCTACGAAACCCAGGCGATCGCCGACGTGCGTGCCGGCATCAAAGACAATGAGAAGCTCAAAACCGCGTCCGACAAGGTGTCCGCGGCGATGACCGCGTTGGCGGACGCCAGCGAGCACACCGGACAGGCCAGCGCATTCCACCAGATCGTGCTGCGATTCGCCGACCAGCTGGATTCGGATGACGACACGTCCGAATCGGGCGCTGCCGATGACGCTTCTGTGCCGGACACGTTGCGTTCCGCCTCCGCCAGCCAATCGTTGTGCGCGAAAGCCGAGAAACGGCGGTCCCGTGCGCAACGCAAGGCCGAACGCGCGCAGGCGAAGAACAACACCGCCGATTCGACCAGCTTGGTCGATGACAAGAACGCCATCAGCATGGATGATGTGATGAGCTACGCGGGCGGACTACGCCCGTCGTTCGGCGCCGCAGCGGACACCACGTCGAAGAATGTGGCGAAAGTCGGGGGAGTGGACGGCTCTTCGAAGAACAGCGGTGGCGATTCGTCCGACGGTTCGGCGGATTCGTCCGCCAGCTCGCTACCAATTACCGGCTATGGCTTGGCGAAAACCGGTTTCACGCCGGATAATGGCGATTTGATTGACGAGACGGTCGAATTGGCCGCCGCTGCGGAAGTTTTCGACGATGCGCTGCAGGCTGGATTGGGTGGGAACGGTTCCGGAAATTCGTCCGCTGGCCCGCAGTACCTCCTGTCCGTTCCGGTGCTGTAGAGCACGCGGTTTGTGCGATGCGCTAAATCCGATAGTGCTCCGTCGCTTACGTGGTACGTTTCGGGGTTTTTGATTGCGATTTCCGCCTCCGCTTGTGCATTCGTTGAGATTACGCCCATAAAAACCATTTTTCGCGTACGGGTTTGTGCGCAGGGGCAGGAATGTACGCTGAGAACAGCCGAGAACGGGATAAGGACGGTTCTATGCGCGCACGTCTTGCGATTTAGGGCGATTCTGCACGGACGTGAGCAAAAGGGGATATGATTTCGACCGTTTTGCCTGCGATTTATACCCCTTTTCGCTCACGAAAGCATTTTTCCCGCGATTTTGACTGAATATGAGCAAAAGGGGGCACGGTTAGTTGCAGACAGTGACGGGATATACGAGGGGCCTCTCCTTCATGCAAAGGAAAGGCCCCTCGTATGTGGGTGAAGTGAGCGGCTGCGCTACAAAAGCCGCTGGCGGCTCACCTCAGAGACTCACTTCTTCGGTTTCTTGGCCGGCGGTTCGCCTAGCTCGCTTTCGGCGACCGTCACATCGGCGGCCTCGTTCTCACCCTCGGCGGCAGCCGGTGCGGTGAAGGCGATCGGTCCGGTCACGCGACCAGCTTCGGCGATATCGCCCAGCGCGGCCTCGATGGACCCGCGCACATCGTCGGCAACGGCAAGCGTCACAGACAGGATCGGGGTCTTCATCGAAACCTTGGCCTTCGACTTGATGCCACGCAGCGCGG
>OKSF01002545.1_pt1 | contig 12156 bp, 9 predicted proteins | sample 1606061 | NCBI WGS metagenome assembly OKSF01 (sample SAMEA3541567, study PRJEB24748) | human gut metagenome | biome: human gut; feature: human-associated habitat; material: faeces | place: China | collected 2012 | reverse complement strand
AAGCGTCTAGAAAATGTATACTTCTATCCATTGGCTGGTGGTCCTAGTCATATTCATGCCCGTTACCATGTGAATACCCTCATTTATAATATGGCTAGCAAATTTCATGGAGAGTGTCGTTTTATCAATGCGACAATCATTCAGGAAAATAAGGAATTGGCAGAAGGAATTCTCACTTCAAAATATTTTGATGACTTAAGAGACAGTTGGGAAAATTTGGATATGGCGGTAGTAGGTATTGGTGGCCCTGCTGATACACATAATCCACAGTGGTTTGATATGCTAACAGAAAAAGACTTTACAGAACTCAGATCTGAGGCAGCAGTCGGAGAGGTTTGTTGTCGATTTTTCGATCAGGAAGGAAAACCAGTGTATCAAGATTTACAAGAAAGAACAGTTGCTATCAGATTGGAAGAATTGAAACAAATCCCAAAAACAGTTTCTTTGGCATATGGAGAAAGAAAAGCGGGGGCAATACTATCAGTGATCAAAGCTGGTTATATTAATCATCTCGTAACTGACGAAGCAACGATTATAAAAATGCTAGAATTGGATGGAGATGCTAATTTTTTAGAATAATAAGAAGATTGCTTACATTTGTGGGCAGTTTTTTTATAAGGTGTAATAGCACAAAAGTGCAACAATAATAAAAAGACAAACATATGTTTCAAAAATCGTTGACGGTGAAAGATAAAGATGATATATTGTTGTTAGAAATAAAAGCGCTTTCAAAAAGTAAAGGAGGCTTCGTTATGGAAGTCATTGTTGCGGACCAAATTATTATGGGATTGATTTTAAATGCGGGTGATGCAAAGCAGCATATTTACCAAGCTTTATCGTTTGCTAAAGAAGGAGATTATGAATCTTCTGAAGACGAAATTGCGAAAGCAGATGCAGCATTGCTAGAAGCGCATAACTTGCAAACACAATTTTTAGCCCAGGAAGCAGGTGGGACAAAGACAGAGATTACAGCTTTGTTTGTGCACTCACAAGATCACTTAATGACTTCAATCACAGAGATTAACTTGATCAAAGAAATGATTGACTTACGTAAAGAACTTTCAGCGAAACAATAAGGAGGAAAATAAGATGAAAATTGGATTGTTTTGTGCAGCAGGATTTTCAACAGGAATGTTGGTAAATAATATGAAGGTGGCGGCTAAGGAATTAGGGATTGATGCTGAAATCGATGCCTATTCTCAAGCGAAATTAGCAGATTTTGCTCCTGAAATCGATGTCGCTTTGTTGGGCCCTCAAGTAGCTTATACTTTGGATAAATCAAAAGCGATTTGTGAGGCAAACCATATTCCTATTGCTGTCATCCCTATGGCAGATTATGGGATGTTGGATGGTAAGAAAGTACTAAATCTAGCTCTAGAATTGCTAGGAGAAAAATAAGGAGGCTTCCCATGTCTAATTTTAATTCTCAGAAAATTATCGCTCCAATCATGCGGTTTGTAAACTTGAAAGGAATTATTGCTCTTAAAGATGGGATGTTAGCGATCCTTCCATTAACGGTAGTTGGTAGTTTGTTCCTGATTATTGGGCAATTACCATTTGAAGGCCTTAATCAGGCTATTGCTAGTGTATTTGGCGATACGTGGACAGAGCCATTTATGCAGGTTTATTCAGGAACATTCGCCATCATGGGCTTAATTTCGTGCTTCTCCATTGGTTATTCATATGCTAAAAACAGTGGAGTAGAACCCTTGCCAGCAGGAGTTTTGTCCCTATCTTCATACTTTATCTTGTTAAAATCTTCTTATGTACCAGCTAAGGGAGAACCAATTGGTGATGCCATTGCAAAAGTATGGTTTGGTGGTCAAGGGATTATCGGGGCTATTATTATAGGTCTGGTAGTTGGTGCGATTTATACTGTGTTTATCCAAAGACACATTGTTATTAAAATGCCAGAACAAGTACCTCAAGCCATTGCCAAACAATTTGAAGCGATGATTCCTGCTTTCGTGATTTTCTTACTATCAATGATTGTCTATATCGTATCAAAAGTAGTGACAAGTGGCGGTACTTTCATTGAAATGATCTATGATGTCATTCAGGTTCCTCTACAAGGTCTAACAGGATCACTTTACGGAGCGATTGGAATTGCCTTCTTTATTTCGTTCTTGTGGTGGTTTGGTGTGCACGGACAATCAGTTGTCAATGGTGTAGTAACAGCCTTGCTACTTTCTAACCTGGATGCCAATAAATCAATGTTAGCTACTGGAAATCTATCTGTTGAAAATGGTGCTCACATTGTAACGCAACAATTCTTAGATAGCTTTTTAATCCTATCTGGGTCTGGTATTACGTTTGGATTGGTTATTGCTATGCTTTTTGCAGCAAAATCAAAACAATATAAGGCACTTGGGAAAGTTGCAGCTTTTCCTGCAATCTTCAATGTTAATGAACCCGTCGTATTTGGTTTTCCAATTGTCATGAATCCAGTGATGTTCCTTCCATTTATTTTGGTACCTATATTAGCGGCTGTTGTAGTGTATGGCTCGATTGCGATCGGCTTTATGCAACCATTTTCTGGGGTTACTCTACCTTGGAGTACACCAGCTATTATCTCAGGATTTATGGTTGGTGGGTGGCAAGGTGCCATTGTACAGGTAATTGTTTTAGGAATCTCAACGCTTGTTTACTTCCCATTCTTTAAATTCCAAGATAAATTGGCTTATGCGAATGAACTAGAAGCCGAAAAATAGTGTCCTAAAAGATAATGGCACATATGTGCTGTTTTAGATAGAACTAGCTATTCTACAGAGTATTTATTGAATTTCAAACGATTAAATGCTACTATATTTACGAAAGAAAACAAAATAATTTCAAAAGAAAGGTTTATCAAATATGACAAACACAGTAGAAGTAGCAAGAACATCTATCAAAACGGACTATTTTGGTAGTCTAACCGATCGAATGAACAAATATCGGGAAGATGTATTGAACAAGAAACCTTACATTGATGCAGAACGTGCTGTTTTGGCAACAGAAGCCTATCGGGAACACAAGGAGAAACCAAATGTTTTAAAACGGGCCTATATGTTAAAACAGATTCTTGAAAATATGACTTTGTATATCGAAGATGAAACGATGATTGTTGGGAATCAAGCCTCTTCGAATAAGGATGCTCCTATTTTCCCAGAATATACATTAGAGTTTGTATTAAATGAATTGGATTTATTTGAAAAGCGTGACGGGGATGTCTTCTATATTACAGAGGAAACAAAAGATCAGCTAAGAGCAATTGCTCCTTTCTGGGAAAATAATAATCTCCGTGCACGTGCTGGAGCTCTTCTACCTGAAGAAGTATCTGTCTATATGGAAACAGGATTCTTCGGTATGGAAGGGAAGATGAATTCAGGAGATGCCCACTTAGCAGTCAATTATCAAAAATTATTGCAATATGGCTTGAAAGGTTTTGAAGAAAGAGCCCGCCAAGCTAAAGCAGCCCTAGATCTAACGGATCCAGCTAGCATTGATAAGTACCATTTTTACGATTCTATCTTTATCGTAGTTGATGCTGTTAAGACCTATGCTCAACGATTTGTTGAACTTGCTAAACAACTTGCTGAGACAGCAACTCCTGAACGTAAGAAGGAATTGCTTGAAATTGCAGAGATTTGCTCAAAAGTTCCATACGAGCCTGCAAGTACATTTGCAGAGGCTGTTCAGTCTGTTTGGTTTATCCAATGTATTCTTCAGATTGAATCAAATGGACACTCACTTTCATATGGCCGTTTTGACCAATATATGTATCCATACGTTAAAGCTGATTTGGAAAGTGGACGGGAAACTGAAGAGAGTATTGTTGAACGCTTGACCAACCTTTGGATTAAGACTATTACAATTAACAAAGTACGTAGTCAAGCACATACCTTCTCATCTGCAGGTAGTCCGCTTTATCAAAATGTTACGATTGGTGGTCAAACGCGTGATAAGAAAGACGCTGTTAACCCATTGTCTTATTTAGTGTTGAAGTCTGTTGCTCAAACTCACCTTCCTCAACCAAACTTAACTGTTCGTTACCATGCTGGTTTGGATGCCCGCTTCATGAACGAATGTATTGAAGTTATGAAGCTCGGATTCGGTATGCCTGCTTTCAATAATGATGAGATCATTATTCCATCCTTTATTTCAAAAGGCGTGCTTGAAGAAGATGCTTATGATTACAGTGCAATTGGTTGTGTAGAAACAGCTGTTCCAGGTAAGTGGGGATATCGCTGTACAGGTATGAGTTATATGAACTTCCCTAAAGTTTTGCTCATTACGATGAATGACGGAATCGATCCTGCTTCTGGCAAGCGCTTTGCACCAAGCTTTGGTCATTTTAAAGACATGAAGAGCTTCGATGAATTGCAAACAGCATGGGACAAGACCTTACGCCACTTAACCCGCATGAGTGTGATCGTAGAAAACTCTATCGACCTATCTCTTGAAAGAGAAGTGCCAGATATCCTCTGTTCAGCTTTGACAGATGACTGTATTGGACGTGGAAAACACCTAAAAGAAGGTGGGGCTGTCTACGATTATATTTCTGGTTTACAAGTGGGTATTGCAAACTTATCCGATTCGCTTGCAGCGATCAAGAAACTGGTATTTGAAGAAGGGCGCTTAACACCACAAGAGCTATGGCATGCTCTGGAAACCGATTACGAGGGCGAACGTGGAAAAGAAATCCAAGAGATGCTTATCCATGATGCACCGAAGTATGGAAACGATGATGACTATGCAGACAGCTTAGTTCGAGAAGCATACGATATTTATGTGGATGAAATTGCTAAATATCCAAATACTCGCTATGGACGTGGGCCAATCGGTGGTATCCGTTACTCAGGTACATCTTCTATTTCAGCCAATGTAGGACAAGGTCGTGGAACATTAGCTACTCCGGACGGTCGTAATGCTGGAACTCCACTAGCAGAAGGATGCTCTCCATCCCACAATATGGACCAACATGGCCCAACATCTGTTCTAAAATCAGTTTCTAAATTGCCAACAGATGAAATAGTTGGTGGTGTTTTACTGAACCAAAAAGTAAACCCACAAACTTTAGCCAAAGAAGAAGATAAATTAAAACTTATTGCTTTACTCCGTACGTTCTTTAATCGTCTACATGGATACCATATTCAATATAATGTGGTTTCTAGAGAAACGTTATTAGATGCTCAAAAACATCCGGAAAAACACCGTGACTTAATTGTACGTGTTGCAGGCTACTCAGCTTTCTTCAATGTACTATCAAGAGCTACACAAGATGATATTATTGGACGGACAGAGCATACTCTATAGTAAAGAGGTATGTATATGGAATTTATGCTTGATACTTTAAATATAAATGAAATAAAAAAATGGGCTCGAGTGTTACCTCTTGCTGGGGTAACCTCTAACCCAACAATTGCCAAAAAAGAAGGAGAAATCGATTTCTTTAAACGGATTCATGAGGTTCGGGAGATCATTGGTGAAGCTCCTTCTATCCATGTGCAAGTTGTTGCGAAAGATTATGACGGTATTTTAAAAGATGCTGCGAAAATTCGACAAGAATGTGGCGGAAATGTTTTTATTAAAGTTCCGGTTACTCCTGAGGGGTTGGCAGCTATCAAAACATTAAAATCAGAAGGTTATAAAATTACTGCAACCGCAATTTATACTGTATTTCAAGGTCTTTTGGCTATTGAAGCAGGCGCAGATTACCTTGCTCCCTATTATAATCGAATGGAGAACTTGAATATTGATTCAGCACAGGTAATAGCACAATTGGCAGATTCAATCGAAAAAAATCAATCATCAAGCAAAATTCTAGCAGCATCCTTTAAGAATGTCGGTCAAGTCAATCGAGCATTCAAAGAAGGGGCACAAGCCATCACTGCTGGGGCTGATGTCTTTGAAGCGGCTTTTGGAATGCCGTCAATTGAAAAAGCGGTGAATGATTTTGCAAATGATTGGTCAGCTATTCATCATCAGAATATAATTTGATAAAGGAGGAGTATATGAGAAATTTTGCAAGTCCGTCACGTTACATTCAAGGGGAAAATGCCTTATTTGAAAATGCAAAACCTATTTTAGAACTGGGGAGTCATCCTGTATTACTATGCGACTCAGTAGTCTATGAAATCGTAGGAGAACGATTTGAAAAATATCTCCTTCGGTATGGATTTACAGTCTTGCCAGTCTTCTTTAATGGAGAAGCTTCTGATAACGAAATCAATCGTGTGGTTAGTTTGGCAGAAGAAAATGGCTGTGATTTGGTCATTGGACTTGGTGGAGGAAAGACCATCGATAGTGCGAAAGCTATTGCCGATCTTTTAAAATCACCAGTTGTGATTGCTCCTACCATTGCCTCTACAGATGCTCCCGTTTCCGCTTTGTCAGTTATCTACACGGATGAAGGTGCCTTTGCTCGCTATATTTTCTATTCTAAAAACCCAGAATTGGTCTTGGTGGATAGCAAAGTGATCTCTCAAGCACCAAAACGTTTGCTCGCCTCTGGTATCGCTGATGGATTAGCGACTTGGGTAGAAGCGCGTGCGTTGATGCAAGCCAATGGAAAAACCATGTTGGGTCAACGACAAACCTTAGCGGGTGTCGCCATTGCACAACGTTGTGAAGAAACCTTATTTGCAGACGGTCTTCAAGCCATGGCTGCTTGTGAAGCCAAAGTTGTAACACCTGCTCTTGAAAACATTATTGAAGCTAATACCCTTCTCAGTGGTATTGGATTTGAAAGTGGGGGATTAGCTGCTGCCCATGCCATCCATAATGGCTTTACAGCCCTTACTGGGGACATCCACCATTTAACTCACGGTGAAAAAGTAGCCTACGGAACGCTCGTTCAATTGTTCTTGGAAAACCGTCCGAAGGAAGAATTGAATAAATACATTCGTTTCTATCAACAAATCGGTATGCCAACAACTCTGAAAGAAATGCATCTTGAAACTGCAAGTTATGAAGATCTTCTCAAAGTTGGTCAACAAGCCACCATCGAAGGAGAAACCATCCATCAAATGCCATTTGAAGTGAAGGCTTCTGATATTGCCCAAGCCATCGTAGCAGTAGATGCCTATGTTCAAGGTTTAGACTAAATCAATATCTGTCATTCACAGATAATGTAGACAAACTGATTTTTTACATCAAACAAACTAATGGATGCCTAAAAAATTAAAATTAGATACTTTTTAAGGCTCATTAAAAAATGCTTAGGAACTTTCCGCCGTGAGAAAAGTGCTAGAAACACGATTGTTTCTAGCACTCGGGAGTTTTGGAACTTTAGGTCCAAAACTAAGTCATGGAACTTCTTCGAAGTTCGCTGACGTCCGTACTCACCTAAGGAAAGTTTCTAAGACGGCTTTGTCGACAAACCAAGAACTCCCATACCTTATGGTAATGGGAGTTCTTTTCCTATTTTCTTCTTTTTGGATCGGTTTGTTTAAAGATCAGGTATAAAATTCCGGCAGGCAGGAAGCAGAAGAGCCACATGACATCGAGTCCCTTGCTTTTACTGCTAGAGGTCGTTGTTTTAGACTCACTTACAGCCACTCCCGGTTTAATGCTTGGAGATACCTGTTGCAAGCCGTTCTGAACGACTAGGCGGTTGTCTTCCAGTTTTAGCGCTGGCTTCGTCCCCTTCTTAACGGTCGCATAGAAGTCTTGCTTCAAGTGAATGGTCTGCCCGTCGATGGTATGATCGCCTGCAGAAAGGATTTTTTTATACTGGTAGTCTGCGAACATTTTCTCAGCCAAGGTATTCCCGATTTGATTGCGGTAACTTTCGGCGATCTCGACATCGTAGTTTCCAACCCCCAAAATGACTTCGATAATCCGCTGTTTACCCCGCTTGGTTGTCGCGGTGTAGTTGTAGTCAGCAGTCGGGCTGGATCCAGTTTTGAGTCCATCTGTTCCTTTAAGGGCGAATTTTCCACCTTCGAGGGAAGTATTGTAGTTATCGTAGCTTTGCTCGTAGGGGGTTCCTTCCATGATCGTAGTGTGAGCTTGCTTGGTGTATTCCAACATTTCTGGCAGGTCGTTTACGATGTGATAAGCCAGAATAGACATGTCCCGCGCTGTGATTTCGTTATTCGCATTGACATCGTAGCGCTGAGGATTGTAGTAGCCCTGAAGGACCGAGATCATCGCCCCATTTGGATTGTGCCATTTGGTATGGCTCATCCCCATTTCTTGTGCGTACTGATTCATTAAGTCCAAAAACTTATCGGGATCATTGTCAGTGACGGCGTTGGCGAGCATAATCACGGCCGCACTGGAAGATGGAACAAAGAGCATCTTGATCAATTCAGATACTTTGTAGTCAACACCAGCTACAATAGGTGAGTTACTTAACAGATTGTTTTCCGAGATGGCTTGGTCTGCCTCTGTTGCTGTAACCACGGTATCATATTTGATCTTGCCTTCTTTGAGGGCCCGAAAGACCACATAGGCACTCATGAGTTTGGCCATGCTTCCGGAGTCCCGGACCGTGTCGATATTGTCTCCGTACAAAATGGCTCCAGTATTGGCGTCGATGACGATATCAGCCTTAGGCTTGTAAAAATCGTCCAATACCAGTCCAGCATCAGCTGCGATTTTCATGACATCTTCTTGCTGGTAGATGTCGTCCGCAAAGGCAGTGGAAATAGTGCCAAATGCCAAGACTCCTACAAGGAGGGACAAGAGGCTGTGTTTTAGTCGTTTGTGTAAATGTCTCCCATAATTCATAGATTCCATTATATCATACAGGCCAGGGATTCAACTTGAAAAAATTCTAGAAAAAGAAGAAATTGAAAAAATAAAGAAGAAATAGAATAATTTCGCAGTAAAAGCGTTTACATTTCCCTGGAAAGTGCTATAATTTAAATTGAATATAACATTTTTACAATGAGGTGAATTATATGAACAAAGGAAAGGTACTCTTAGCTACCAGCGCTCTGCTTTTATCAGCTGGTGTCCTAGTAGCTTGCTCAGGTGGAAAATCTGGAAACTCAGGGGGACAGACGTTTAGCTATGTCTATACCCAGGATCCAGATACACTCGACTATTCGATTTCCAATAAAAAATCGACTTCCGAGTTTACAGGAAATGCGATAGATGGCTTGTTGGAAGTGGACAAGTACGGGAACTTGATCCCATCGCTTGCTAAAGACTGGACTGTTTCCAAGGATGGCTTGACCTATACTTATAAACTCCGTAAAGGGGTCAAATGGATGACTTCTGAAGGGGAAGAATATGGAGAAGTCAAGGCCAAAGACTTTGTCACAGGTCTCAAACACGCGGCAGATAAGAAATCACAAGCGATTTACTTGGTCCAAAAATCTGTCAAAGGTTTGGATGATTATGTTTCAGGGAAGACATCTGATTTCTCAACTGTTGGTGTGAAAGCTATTGACGATTACACCGTTCAATATACCTTGAGCCAACCAGAAAGTTTCTGGAATTCCAAGACTACGATGGGGATCTTGATGCCGGTCAATGAAGAATTCCTGAAATCTAAAGGAGATGACTATGGTCAAGGAACTTCTCCATCTAGTATCCTCTACTGCGGTCCTTATTTGATCAAATCTATCACTTCTAAATCTTCTGCGATATTGGAAAAGAACCCAACATACTGGGATGCGGATAATGTTAAGATCAGTAAAGTCAAGCTGACCTATTATGATGGACAAGACTCAGAATCCTTGATTCGTGGGTTTGATAACGGCGACTATACAGTTGCCCGTGTTTTCCCAAATGGTTCTAACTATAAGAGTGTAGAGAAGAAGCATAAGGACGACATTGTCTATACTGACCAAGGTTCCTCTACCTACAATCTTTCCTTCAACATTGACCGTCAGGCTTATGAAATCACAAAGAAGACCACGGATGCTCAAAAGACTTCAACTAAGAAAGCAATCTTAAATAAAGACTTCCGTCAAGCCATTATGTTTGCCTTCAACCGCAAGGCTTATGTAGCGCAAACTAACGGGGAAGCGGGTGCCAATAAGGTGATCCGTAATACCTTTACGCCACCAAACTTTGTCCAAATCGATGGCAAACAATTTGGTGATGCAGTAGAAAAAGACTTGGAAGCTTATGGGGATGAATGGAAAGGGGTCTCTGTCGCAGATGGAAAAGACACCCTCTACAATCCAACCAAGGCCAAAGAAGAGTTTGCCAAAGCCAAGGCAGATTTGCAGGCTCAAGGAGTTGAATTCCCAATTCATTTGGACCTTCCAACTTCTTCAACTTATACAGAAGGGATCAAACAAGCTCAATCCTTTAAACAGTCAGTTGAATCTACACTAGGAGCAGAAAATATTGTCATCGACCTGAATATGGTTTCTGAGGATGATCTGCAACGGGTGACTTACTTTGCTGAAAATGCTTCGCAACAAGACTGGGATTTGAACAATAACTTGGGTTGGGGACCAGACTATACGGACCCATCTTCTTACATCGATATCACTAGTGGTAAATCCGGCGAAAACGCCAATTCTTACTTTGGATTCGATGCTGGTACGGATAATGCAGCCGCAAAAGCAGCTGGTTTTGATGAATATGATCAATTGATCGAAGATGCGCACAATGAAACCAAAGATGTGAACAAGCGTTACGAAAAATATGCTGCCGCTCAAGCTTGGTTGACCGATAGTGCCCTCTTGATTCCGATCCATTCAGATGGAGCTTCTCCAGTCGTTCGTAAGACTGTACCATACTCTGCAGCCTTTGCTTGGACAGGCCACAAGGGTCAAACCTTCAACTATAAATATTTGGAAGTTCAAGACAAGGTTGTATCGGCTAAAGACTACGACAAAGCGCGTGATCAATGGAAGAAAGAAAAAGAAAAATCCAATAAAAAAGCGCAAGAAGAACTTGAAAAGCATGTGAAATAGACTTTTCTTGAAGAAAACAGGAAAGACAGGTCCCGTATGGGACCTGTCTTTTTCTTTGTCTGAACCTTTAAAAATCGCCTAAAAATGGTATAATAGGAGCATCACGAAAATTGGAGAGACGCTATGAGTTTTTACAATCATAAAGAAATCGAGCCTAAGTGGCAAAAATACTGGGCTGACAATCACACTTTTAAGACAGGAACAGATGCCTCAAAACCTAAGTTTTATGCGCTTGACATGTTCCCTTACCCATCTGGAGCGGGTCTTCACGTAGGACACCCAGAAGGCTACACAGCGACTGATATCCTCAGCCGTTTCAAACGTGCTCAAGGTTACAATGTCCTTCACCCAATGGGATGGGATGCCTTTGGCTTGCCTGCAGAGCAATACGCTATGGATACAGGAAATGACCCAGCGGAATTCACAGCAGAAAACATTGCCAACTTCAAACGCCAAATCAATGCACTTGGATTCTCTTACGACTGGGACCGTGAAGTCAATACTACAGATCCAAACTACTACAAGTGGACGCAATGGATCTTCACTAAGCTTTACGAAAAAGGTTTGGCTTATGAAGCTGAAGTGCCAGTAAACTGGGTTGAAGAATTGGGAACAGCTATCGCCAACGAAGAAGTTCTTCCAGATGGAACATCTGAGCGTGGTGGCTACCCAGTTGTTCGTAAACCAATGCGTCAATGGATGCTCAAAATCACTGCCTATGCTGAGCGCTTGCTCAATGACTTGGATGACCTTGACTGGCCAGAGTCTATCAAGGACATGCAACGCAACTGGATTGGTAAATCAACTGGTGCTAATGTCACTTTCAAAGTGAAGGGGACTGACAAGGAATTCACAGTCTTTACGACACGTCCAGATACTCTTTTTGGTGCGACCTTCACTGTTTTGGCGCCTGAACATGACTTGGTAGATGCCATCACAACACCTGAACAAGCAGAAGCTGTAGCTGACTACAAACACCAAGCCAGTCTTAAATCAGACTTGGCTCGTACAGACCTTGCCAAGGAAAAAACAGGGGTTTGGACTGGTGCTTATGCCGTCAACCCTGTCAATGGTAAAGAAATCCCAATCTGGATTGCGGACTATGTTCTTGCCAGCTACGGAACAGGTGCTGTTATGGCCGTACCTGCCCACGATGAGCGTGACTGGGAATTTGCAAAACAGTTTGACCTTCCAATCGTAGAAGTCTTGGAAGGTGGAAACGTTGAAGAGGCTGCTTACACAGAAGATGGCCTTCACGTCAACTCTGACTTCTTGAACGGTCTCAACAAAG
>OKSF01002543.1_pt1 | contig 12160 bp, 8 predicted proteins | sample 1606061 | NCBI WGS metagenome assembly OKSF01 (sample SAMEA3541567, study PRJEB24748) | human gut metagenome | biome: human gut; feature: human-associated habitat; material: faeces | place: China | collected 2012 | reverse complement strand
AAAAATAGAAATTTGTGGCGAATGATTTTTACGCTTTCGGCTATGGTAACTCTGATTGGATTAGGATTTACTGCCTATAATCATTTTGTCTTTCATCAACCTTTTATGAATCAGACGACAAAAGGGTTGCTTTCGGCCTTTTTCCTAAGTCTTGTTATGGTTGCAATTAGCTTGTCCAAATCAAACAATAAGAAGTGATGATCGATCATTTACATGAATCCATCAACTGTGCAGGAGCAGGACGATGAAGCGTTTCTAAACAATAGCGCTTCTGTCCTGCTCTCTTTTTTCTCTTCTTAAAAATTGTGATACAATGAAGAGAAAGTATTTCAATGACAGCTCAATTTGTTGGCGGATCATTGGAGAAACTAGGTACGAAGAAGAGGTAGGAATGTTAGAGAAGTGGGAGAGTGTGAAAGGAACCATCAAAACGATGGGAAAAGAGCTATCGGCAGCCTTTGACTGGGTTTTTGATCGTCTCTTTTCAAGGATTCAGCTGACCAATGAACAGTTTGTCTATGTGCTCTTGTCTGTTGTTTTCATCGTGGCCAATGCCATTTTGTGGGTGCAAAAGTTTCAAGGCTTTCCGATTACCGCAACCGAACGGCCAGAGGTTGTGTACAAGGCAAAAACACCGGCTGATCAGATTCCTCATACAGCTCGGATCATGGCCAATGGAGATCAGCTCTATCATGATTTGGTCTATATGAGCGCGCAAAAAGAAGATGGGACCTATGATTTTCATGAAAATTATGAGTATGTCAAACCCTGGCTACAAAAGGCGGATCTGGCCTTGGGCGATTTTGAGGGAACCATTAACCCCAATTACTATTTGTCAGGTTATCCCCTCTTTAATGCGCCGAGCGAAGTCGTACCAGCCATCAAGGATGCTGGTTATGATGTCATGGATTTGGGACACAACCACATCCTGGATTCAGGCCTAGAAGGGGTCTATTCGACAGCCAAGGCCTTTGAAGATGCAGGCATCACACCTGTCGGTGTCTACACGCATGAAAAGAGAGGCCAGGCCCCCTTGGTGATCAAGGAAGTGAATGGCATCAAGATTGCTATTCTAGCCTATGCTTACGGCTTTAATGGGATGGAAACGACGCTCACTCCAGAGGAGCAAGCAGATGTCTTGTCTGATCTGGATGAAGAGCGGATGAAGGCGGAGATCCAAAAGGCAGAGCAAGAGGCTGATATCACCATTGTCATGCCCCAAATGGGAATTGAGTACCAATTGGAGCCGACAGAAGAGCAAAAAGAGCTCTATCATAAGATGGTTTCTTGGGGAGCTGATATTGTCTTTGGCGGGCATCCCCATGTTGTAGAGCCTGCTGAAGTGGTCAATAAAGATGGTCAAAACAAGCTCATCATCTACTCGATGGGGAATTTCCTTTCTAATCAGCGTCTGGAAACCATGGGGGACGTGGAGACTGCCCGGTGGACAGAGCGAGGAGTCTTGATGGATGTGACCATCGAAAAGGTTGGTCGCAAGACACGGATTAAGACGGCTACTGCTCATCCAACCTGGGTTAGTCGAACTCCGAAGGGGACCTATTCTCCTGAAGGCTATGAGTTGTACAAGTACCAGACCTATATTTTGGAAGATTTTATCCAGGGTGGCAAATACCGCGACAAGCTGGATGAGGAGACCAAGGAGAGAGTGGATACGGCTTACCGAGAAATGAAGGAACATGTTCACTTGGACTGGCCTCAGAGTGGAAAGGAATAGAGCATGGAAGGAAATGTGAACTGGATCCCGCTTGGGATCCTAGGATTGATCGTGGTGATTTGGGCAACCAAATTTCTTACGGCCATCCGCCTCAAGCAAAAGCTGAAAAAAGCTTGGGATGGAGCGCCTTTCTTTCGCAAGAAAGACACAGAAGAAAGTTTGATAGATAGTCTTACTTATCCAGCTAAGGGAAAGACGATCGATAGCCAAGTGGATGATCAGACCTGGCATGATTTGGCTTTGGATGCGGTCTTTGATCAGCTCAACTATACCCAATCGAGCCTTGGAGCAGAGGCTCTCTATCAAAAAATGCGCCTGCTGGAATTCCAGCCTCAGGACCAGCTTCATGACTTAGAAGCCTTCTTTGAAGAGCATCCTGATTTGCGCCTCAAGGTCCAGGTCATTTTCAACCAACTGGGCAAGAAGAACCACAATATGGCGCGTAGTATTGTCGCAAATCCTGGCAAGCATTATGCAGGTTTGCCCCTCTATCTAGCCTTGGCCTGTCTTCCAATCCTCTGTCTCTTTGCCATCCCCTTTGAGCCAGTCGGGGCCATTACCCTCTTGGTGATCAGTGTGGTCTTTAATATCGTCTTTTCGAGTTTGCGCAATTGGTCCAATAAAATCCGTCTGGACAATGTTAGCTATCTGGTCCGCATCTTTGCTTCGGCAGAACGCTTGAGCCATCTAGCCTTGCCACAACAAGAAGAGCTCAAGCAGGCAGTCAAACCCTTTAAGAAAACGCGGATCCTTGCCAGTGTTTTGCAGAGTCCAACGGGGACCTCTGAGATGGAAATTATTCTCCTCTACCTCAATGTCCTCTTTTTACTCCCGCAGATCGCTCAGGTTTATATTTACAATCAGGTGAAAGCTCATCAAAAAGAGGCCCAGAAGCTTCTGAATCTGCTAGGGGAGATGGAAGTCGCTATTAGTCTCTTGCGCCATAAGCGGGATCTAGAAGTGGTCTGTCAGCCAGTTTTTACAGAGACGGGTGGCATTGAGGGCGAGACGCTCTATCATCCCTTGCTGTCCAATCCGATTGCAAATGATGTGCATTTTCAAAAAAATATGGTCATCAGTGGGGACAATGCGTCTGGGAAATCGACCTATTTGAAGACCGTCGCTATCAATGCTATTCTGGCTCAAGGGCTGGGCTTTGCCTATGGAGAAAGCTTGGCCCTGCCTTACGGTCATGTCCTAACGGCTATGGATGTAAGCGATGATATTGAAGTTGGAGATAGCTACTTTATCATGGAGAGCAAAGCTATTTTGCGTATGATTCAGCATCTGAAAAAGCCTGGTTTTCACTACTTCTTTATTGACGAGCTCTTTAAGGGGACCAATACCATCGAGCGGATCGGATCAGGCCTTGGAATTGTCCGCTGGTTGGCTGCCCAAAACTGTCTCTACATGATTTCCAGCCATGATATTGAGCTGGTCGCAGCCTCCGGTGAAGTCAATGATAATTACCATTTTGACAGTCGCTATGTGGATGGCAAGATCGTCTTTGACTACCAGATCAAGCCAGGGTCAGCCGTGACTAAGAATGCGGTCAATACCCTAGAAAGCCTGCATTATCCAGAGGAGATTACGCAAACAGCCAAGGACTTGATTGACCAGTATGAAGAGACGGGCCACTGGTCTTTGAAAAAAATTGAAAAAGAATGAAAAACGAACGAAGGAGTTTGTAAATGATCGGTTTAGGGACCCTCTATAATGCCTTAGGAGTTGTATTTGGTGGGCTTTTAGGACTGCTCATCGGTCAACGTTTGTCAGAAGATTTTCATGAGACTCTTCTGAAAGTGACAGGAGTTGCTGTCTTTGTCTTGGGCATCGCGGGGACCTTGGAAAAGATGCTGGTGGTGCATGGAAGTCATGTGGAGAGTCACGGCAGTATGATGTTGATTCTGAGTCTAGTGATCGGGACCGTTATCGGGGAACTCTTGAAGATTGAGGAGGGCTTTGAGCGCCTGGGAACCTGGCTAAAGGAAAAGACGGGTAACCAAGGCGATACCAGCTTTGTCGATGCCTTTATGACGACAGCTCTGACTATCTGTATCGGGGCTATGGCGGTAGTCGGAGCCGTCCAGGATGGCCTGACAGGCGACACCTCGACCTTGTTGGCCAAGGCTATTCTCGATATGGTTATCGTTCTGGTCTTGACCGTTTCAAAAGGAAAGGGCGCAATCTTTGCGGTGGTACCACTTGTGATCCTTCAGGGATTGATCACGCTTTTAGCCCATTTGATCGCACCGATCATGACCCCACAAGCTCTTTCGAATCTCTCACTGGTTGGCTCCAGTCTCATTCTCTGTGTTGGGATCAACCTCATCTGGGGCAAACGAATCAAGGTCGCCAATCTCCTTCCAGCAGTGCTGATTGCCATTATTTGGGCTTTTGTTGGGTAAAAAAGAGAAGCTAACCGGTAAGGATCGGTTAGCTTTTTTAATTGCCCTTGTAGTCTTGTTAGAAAAATGGAAGTATTCCAAAAAGGAGGGGATTTCCCTTAAATAGGATAAAATAAAAGAAAGGATGAAAGATTGGATTCATTTCTAAGGTGAAGGGTGAAAGGTTATAATCCAACTAATTGCAACAGATTCTTAAATTGCATCAAGCTATGAATTTTGGGGGAAGAATTTCGGATGTCATCTGGAATTCTTTTTTGTTAACATATGTTTCCTTAAAAAAATCATTTTCGATGTGATGATTTGTTAACATTAATTCAAGCATTCTTTGGTAAACTTGTAACAGAAATTAAATAAGCGAGTTGAAAAGGGAGTAACAAATGTGAACCTGTTAGAAGAGATACAAAACTATTGAAATCATCGGTACACAGGATATTCTAAGGTGAATAAAAAAGAATTAGAGGGAACTCAAAGAGAAAGATGGAAACAAGAGTGTATTAAGCGGTGTGCCCGCTGCCCTACCCTCGCTTATCAAGGCTTACCGTATTCAGGACAAAGCCCGCAATGTAGGCTTCGACTGGGAAGAACGGGAACAGGTTTGGGATAAAGTGAAAGAAGAAATAGGTGAGTTTCAGGAGGAAGTGGCCAACATGGATAAAGAGAAAGCGGAAGCGGAATTCGGCGACGTGATGTTCAGCCTCATCAATGCGGCACGCCTTTATAAAATCAATCCCGATAATGCACTGGAACTTACCAACCAGAAGTTTATCCGCCGTTTCAATTATCTGGAAGAGCACACCATCAAGGAAGGAAAAAGTCTAAAGGATATGTCTCTCGAAGAGATGGATGCCATTTGGAATGAAGCAAAGAAAAAAGGACTGTAACTTCCTTACCCGCATAAAAATAACAGAGGCTCTATTCCCACCGAATAGAGCCAGTTAATATTAGGAATAAATCGGAATAGAGAACTCTTCACTACACAAAGATATTTAATTTGTTTCCTTTGCTGGCATAGTTCAATTTACGATCTTTATTTATACCCAATAAATGTCTGTGATAAAAACAAGTAGGCTTAGTATATATCTAATATTCGCACACACCTTCACCATAGCACTTTAAGCATATTCCTCCCATATAATAATGATATTGAGGTAAATAGCCAGTTCCTTTACAACGGTCACATACAGGCAAGGCAGAATAAATTAATCGCCTGTCTAATGTGTATAACGGAATACTTGTTTGTAGATGTCTTTTTTGATGACAGCATGAGCATAAGGTTACTAAAGCATTATTATCATATTCCCAAGGCTTTTGGTCACGTATATAATATTGGTGATGAATATTTAAAGGAGTAAATTTAAACAATATTCCTTCGTTGTTAAGGCACATACAAGAAAATGGAAAATAAAAATGGAAATATTTATTCCCAAACAATATATTTAGTTCCAATTTCTCAAGATTATTAGAACAAGAATAGTTTATAGCAGCATAATTTCTCTGCCCTACGTATTCTTTAAATTTAAAAGCTGCTAAATATCCATCGATTATTTTATCTTTGTATTGTAGGCATAAACTTCTATCATTTCGTTGAAAATCCAGTTTGGAAAATCGAGAATCTGCTGCAAATTCAAACTGGAATTCAGCTTTCCAAATACTTCCTTTTATCGCCACCATTTGATAAACATAAAAATGTTCTTTTAAAACCCTAACCATTAAAGAATTAGAATAAGCGTGCTGTCCTTTCCATTGTATATGGTTACAAAAAGAGTGCAAATCTTCACCATTAAACAGGCAATCAGGTAAGAATATATCTAAATCACTTATATTGCAAATAGGGAAAAAGATATTGTTATTAATGCCTCGACATCTACAATCTTGACAGGTATAATTATCTCTATCTAATATTTCATAACGTTTAGCTTCCCATTCGTCTGTCTCTAATAGTTTTTCATATTTCATTTTAGCAAGTAGTAGTAAATATATTAATTAAAAATTCCAAAAACGTTCATCTTGTTGATCCATATCCAAACCATCATTATAATATTCCCAACTATACGATTCTGTCGAATCATTGGACATACTTTCTTGTATTTCCTCATAATGTTCATCCTCCCAAAGATACGTAAAATCATTACAGCACGAGTACCAAAAAGTTTCATTGCCATTATGAGGTATATGATCCCAATACTGCGCTATCAATGTTTCATGTTCCTCACTTAATCCAAAAGTTTTCCAATGTGAAAATTTCTGATATAACAATTCATATAGCTTAGAGCCTGTCATATTTACAATGTATTCTTGATAAATAGTATCTTCGTTGAACTTCAATAAATAGCATTGACATTGATATATTTCTTCTTCCCTTACATATGTTATATTAAATCCTAAAGCTATGTTATTATATGGATTAGTTATTAAACCAAATTGCGGTTTTAGTAATTCTTTTGAAACATTTCTTATGCCAACTGCGCCATTCTCATTTTGAATAAAAAGCAACTCATTTTTTATTGATTTTACATCTCTATATATTGGAGCAATAACCATTCGCTCATCGCAAAAAACAATTCCTTTCAATCGCACTATTGAACCATCCTTCATTGTAGTTTCCTTATTTGAGCTATATACTGCAACGATATCATTTATGGAAGAAGCTGAATGGACACTTATTCCCTTTATTGTCTTATCATCTTCACTATATCTTTTGCCTTTGCACAACTTCGGACATTCTCCTATAAGCAGTCCCTCACCCACAGGCACATTATTACATAAAAAGTCAAATTCAAATTCTATTTCTTCACGGGTTTCTTCTATCAAATGTCTAGGAATAAATGATGTTAAATTTTCATCAACAATAACAGAACACATTTTATCATAATTCAATTCTTTTACTAATCTATCATCATATTCAATATCTCCCCAATAAGTTGTTTCCCAGTGTGATTCAACAATAATTCCAAATTTTAAAATAAAATAATTAGTCCCGATTTGACAATTACTAAATCCACCTATAATCATAGTACCTTGTAAATTATACAAATCATATACCCCATAATATTCTTCTTTAAAATCATTACATAATTGTTTATATTCATCATCCCCTGCAATAAAATAATTATTAATATAGTGAATAGCATGATACTTTACAGGAATCACCTCTTTCCCTTGCCAATTATAACATCCCCACACCCCATTCCACATACAATTTGGTTCAGGTTCTTCTATAGCACCCAAATTAACAAAAACGTAGTTCCAATTTCCACTTCGTTCTATTTTAGAATATATTGTAGGAATAATTTCCTGACCATCTAAATTAACTAACCCTTGACGATGAGTATCTGCATCCTCTACAAGTATAGTCCCCACGCACACTACAATATCTCTTGGAAACTTTAATATTGGGATAGGATTACTATATTTTATTCTAAAGAGTTCTCTTCCAGATGAATCTATCACTCCCCATCTATTGCCAAATAAAACACTATATCTATCTTTTTCAGTTTCTCCTCTATTTTCAAATCTATCATAAACAAAAGGTACGATAGTCCAACCCTCTGCATTTACCACACCATATTTCTCGTCACGTTTACAAAGTAATCTATCATCCTCTAAAAGAATAATTGGTGTTTCAGACCATACATCATAAATATCATAGTCATTATCATCTACCATTCTGTAGTCATTATCACCTTCCTTTGCTGAATAAAAATTCATATCATTATGACTCTTGAATAAATGTTTATATTCTAGTGCATGACAGCATTTTGAAAATAGGGGCTTATCCATGATTTATCTTTTTAATTCAATATTTACACAAATATAAGCAAAAACAAAGATAGAGAATAGAGTTTATATAAAATAAAGAACAGGGTTATTATAAATCAATGTCCTAAAACCTTAAAAAGACTGCAACTTCCTTACCGGCATAAAAAAAACAGAGGCTCTATTCCTACCGGACAGAGCCTCCATTTTACTCAAACAGAGCGTCTGTTCATACGAATCAGACGCTCTGTTTTTCTTTATTTCTTCTTTGAATCGTCTCCCTTGTCTTTGCTACGATTCATACCTTTTATCATTTCGCGGTGAAAACGCATCTCTGCACGTTGCACGAGAAAAATCTTCTTGCTTGAAAGAATCTTTTTAAACTTACCCAAATAAGTTTTATCAAGCTGGTCGGCAGCAATACGGTTGTTGGCTACTTTCTCGTTGATTTCTGCATATTGAGCTTCCGTCGTTTTATCATCCTTGCCTTTGCGCATGCGCCTCCTCGGGCGCGCGCTCCTCCTTTACCTCGCGGATGAGGATGAAGGGGGTCAGCTCCCGGGACTGGCCCGCCGGGTTGTCCCGGATCAGGCCCTTGAGGGTCTCGTCGTCCAGGGTGACGGAGGACGCCTTGCCCAGAATCTCCACGTTCAGATCGTTGGCGTCCACAATCATGGCCTGCACGCCGGTGGCGGCCTCGATCTCGTCGCATACCTTGCCGGGGTTCTCCGGGATGCGGATGCCGAACTCGCCGTACTCCTGGAACTCGTGGTCGTAGAAGCCGTCCAGGCCGGACACCTCCTGGCCCACCATCTCGTAGAACACGCCCCGCTTGCCGAACAGCTTGGCCACGCCGGCGCAGAACGCGGCCCAGAGCACGAACAGGGCGCCCCGCTCGTTGATGGCGAACTGCATCTTGTAGGGGCTGTCCACGCCGATGCCGGCGGAGGAGTGGGAGGCGAAGCGGGACAGGAACCGGGCCAGGCGGCCCACCTTCATGTCCTTCTTGTAGACCACCCGCTTCTGGCACAGGCCGATGATCTTCTCGCTGGAGGAGAGCAGGTCGCCGGGCTGCCACACGGGCTTGACGTACTGCTCCACCAGGTCGATATAGCTCTCGCCCACCTGGACGAAATGGGTCTGGATGGCGTGGCGGGCGTAGGTCTTTCCGCCCACCTCTATGGTGACGCTCTTTCCCTCGTTTGCGCGGAATTCCATGGCAAAACCTTCTTTTGTGTTTATTGTCCCTCCTATTATAGCCAGCCGGGGGACAATGTGCAACCTAAAGTTTTGCTGTGAAGCCTCAAATACCCTCGTTCTGGGGGATTTTTGGCAGGCTGTCGAAACCCTTCTGCAGGTCGGCATCGGTGGGGATGGAATCGCTCATCTTTCCGTTGAGGTAGTTCTCATAGGCGGTCATATCAAAGTACCCGGTACCGGTGAGGCCGAAAAGGATGGTCTTGGCCTCGCGGCTCTCCCTGCACCGCAGAGCCTCGTCGATGGCCCCCCGGATAGCGTGGGCGGATTCAGGGGCGGGGAGAATGGTTTCCCGCTTGGCAAAGAGCACCGCCGCCTCAAAAACGCGGGTCTGCTCATAGGCCACCGCCTCCATATAGCCGTCGTGGTAGAGCTTGGAGAGGATGGGGCTCATGCCGTGGTAGCGCAGGCCGCCGGCGTGGTTGGCGGAGGGGATGAAGCCGCAGCCAAGGGTATACATCCGGGCTAGGGGAGTGACCCGGCCGGTGTCGCAGAAATCGTAGGCGTACTTGCCCCGGGTGAGGGAGGGGCAGGAGGCTGGTTCCACCGCCACGATGCGGGGATTCCGTATCCCCCGCAGCTTGTCGGCCATAAAGGGGGCGATCAGCCCGCCCAGGTTGGAGCCGCCGCCGGCGCAGCCCACCACCACGTCGGGATATTCCCCCAGCTGCTCCATGGCCAGCTTGCTCTCCAGGCCGATGATGGACTGGTGGAGGAGCACCTGGTTGAGCACGCTGCCCAGCACATAGCGCTTGGCGCCGCCGCTCTGGACGGCGGACTCCACCGCCTCGGAGATGGCGCAGCCCAGGCTTCCTGTAGTCTCCGGGTGGTCGCGCAGGATCTGGCGGCCCACCTCAGTCGTGGGGGAGGGAGAGGGGGTGATAGAGGCGTCGAATACATTCATCACCGCCTTTCGGAAGGGCTTCTGCTCGTAGGAGCACTTGACCATAAACACGTCGCAGGTCAGGCCGAAGTAACTGCACGCCTCACTGAGGGCGGTGCCCCACTGGCCGGCGCCGGTCTCAGTGGTGACGCCGGTTAGGCCCTGCATCTTGGCATAATAGGCCTGGGCCACGGCGGAGTTGAGCTTATGGGAACCGGAGGTGTTGTTCCCCTCAAACTTGTAGTAGAGCCTGGCCGGGGTATCCAGGGCCTTCTCCAGCTCGTAAGCCCGAATCAGCGGGGAAGGGCGGTACATCTTATAGACGTTTTGAATGGGTTCCGGAATATCCACATAGGCGGTGGCGCCATCCAGCTCCTGGCGGGCAAGCTCCTCGCAGAAGATGGGGGAGAGGTCGTCCACACCCAAGGGCCGGAGGGTACCGGGGTGGAGCAGAGGATCGGGCTGCTCGGCCATGGCGGAGCGCAGGTTGAACCACTTCTGGGGCATCTGGTCCTCGGTCAGATACAGGCGGTGGGGGATCTTGCTCATGTTGATACACTCCTTTTCTGTGCTGCAGGGGAAAAGGGTACAAAAAAGCCCTTCGTCCCCAAGATTGTTTCTCTGGGACAAAGGACTGTAGCTTCAGCCTCTGCGGTGCCACCCGGATTGACGTATACCAGCGCATACGCCCACTCACTTTCACGGGCCGATCAGCCCATGCTCCCCGGATAACGGGTGGAGTCCCCGTCGCGCTACTGAGCCCAAAGGCTGTTCGCTGTGCCCTCAAAAGTCCATTCATCCGAGCGCTGCCTGCCGCGATTCCACCACCCGCGGCTCTCTGAGAGGCATTGATACCGGACTACTCCTCTTCGTCATCGGTTTACCGATTTGATTTGCTACAGTATAACGGCGGCGGCCCGGTTTGTCAAGCTCTTTTTTGTAAAAGTTGGGCCGGGCCCGCCGGGTGGGTGGATTACAGCAAATTTTAATCTGAGAACCCTTTTTTGACAGGGTGGGATCTGCTACACTGGGAAAAAGGCCTTGGGAGGTGCCGAATATGAGGTATGTTAAAGAATTTGCGGCCGTACTGGCGCTCCTGATGCTGGCGGGCTGCGCCGGGAAGCCGGTACAAGAGTCCCCGGTGGCGACGGATGAGGGCATTCCAGCGGGGCAGATCTACCTCTACGGGGAGATCCACGGAATCGCCGCCATCGAGGAGTACGAGGCGGAGCGGTGGAAGGAGTGCTACGAACGGGGGATGCGGCACCTGTTTGTGGAGCTCTCGCACTACACGGCCCAGTGGCTCAACCTGTGGATGGACGCGGAGGACGATGAGATTCTGGAGCAGCTCCACCAGGATTGGGAGAGCACGCTCTCATCCGGCGCCGAAACGCTGGATTTTTACCGCACCATCAAGGAGCAGTGCCCCGAGACGGTGTTCCACGGTACCGACGTGGGCCACCAGTACGACAGCACCGGGGCCCGTTACCAAGACTATCTGGAGGAGCGGGGCCTGGCGGACACGGAGGACTACCGCCTGACCCTGGAGGCCATCCAGCAGGGGAAAACCTTTGCCGAGCGTGGCTCCGATATTTACCGGGAAAACCGGATGGCAGAGAACTTCATCCGGGAGTTTGACGCCCTGGATGGGGAGAGCGTCATGGGCATCTATGGCGCGGCCCACACCGACCCGGATGCCATGGCGGACTCCGCGGGAACCGTCCCCTCCATGGCCGCTCAGCTGGTAGAGCGGTACGGGGACTCCCTTCACACCGAGGACATCTCCTGGATTGCCTGGGAGCCCCAGCGGACGGATACCCTCACCGTGGCGGGGAAGGAGTACCAGGCGTCCTACTTCGGGGAGGAGGATATCTCCGGCTGGGCCGGGGACTACCAGTCCCGGGCCTTCTGGCGGCTGGAGGGGGCCTATGAAGACTTCGAGGACTGTCCCGAGAGCAGCGATGTGCTGCCCTGCAACGACTATCCCATGCCGATTGAGGCTGGGCAGGTGTTTGTCCTGGGCTACACCCGGAAGGACGGAACATCAGAGCGGAAGTACTACCGCTCCGACGGGGAGGTATGGAACGGCATGGACTGCACCACGGAATTTATCCCGGAATA
>OKSF01002534.1_pt1 | contig 12207 bp, 10 predicted proteins | sample 1606061 | NCBI WGS metagenome assembly OKSF01 (sample SAMEA3541567, study PRJEB24748) | human gut metagenome | biome: human gut; feature: human-associated habitat; material: faeces | place: China | collected 2012 | reverse complement strand
CGGCCAAAGCCATGTACTCGACGGAGGTATCGCCACCGATCTCGCCGGAGTCGGCAACGACGGGCAAGGCCTTGATGTAGCAGCGCTCGCAAATGTTAGCGTAGGCCTGCTTCATCTTGTCATACTCCTCCTGCAAGCTCTCCTGCGTGGCGGAGAAGCTGTAGGCATCCTTCATGATGAACTCGCGACCGCGCATCAGGCCAAAACGGGGACGGAACTCGTCGCGGAACTTATCCTGGATGTGATAGAGATTCACTGGCAGCTGCTTATAGGAGCGCAGCTCGTTGCGCACCAGGGCCGTGACGGTCTCCTCGTGCGTGGGGCCCAGCACGAACTCGCGACCATGACGGTCGTCAAAGCGCACAAGCTCCTTGCCATAGGCATCGATACGGCCGGACTCACGCCACAACTCGGCATCGACCATGATAGGCATCATAAGCTCCTGGGCGCCGGCGGCGTCCATCTCGTCGCGCACGATGTTCTCAATCTTGCGAATCGAGCGCCATGCGAGCGGCAGGTAGGAATACAGACCGGCGGCCTCCTTGCGGATCATGCCGGCACGGAGCAGCAGGCGGTGGCTGGCGAGCTCAGCGTCCGCCGGATCCTCTTTAAGCGTCGGCGCATAGAGCTTAGACATATACATTGCTCGGGTCATTTATTTCTCCTCAATAAGCTTGTCGACCTCTGCCATAAGCGCGTCGACAATTTGGTCCTCAGCTACTTTACCAATGATCTGGCCATGCGAAAAGAGCAAGGCCTGACCACGTCCGCAAGCAACGCCTAGGTCGGCATCTGAAGCCTCACCGGGGCCATTAACGGCACATCCCATGACGGCAATCGAAAGCGGCGCGGAATAGTTCTTAAGCCGCTCGGTGACCTCCTCGGCGATGGGAATGAGGTTAACCTGGCAGCGGGCGCACGTGGGGCACGAGACAATCTCGGGACCACGGCGACGCAGGCCCAGCGACTGTAGAATTCCCCAGGCGACCGGCGGCTCCTCAACCGGATCGGCCGTGAGCGACACACGCATGGTGTCGCCGATCCCTTCGGAAAGCAAGATACCCAAGCCTACAGAGCTCTTGATGGTGCCCTGAAGCTTGGTCCCCGCCTCCGTCACGCCCAGGTGAAGCGGAACGTGGGGAATCTCACGTGACAGGGCTCGATAGGCATCGAGCGTCGTTTGCACGCTATGGGCCTTGGCCGAAAGCACAATGTTCGTAAAGCCGCGATCCTCAAAGTGCTTGACGAAGCGCTCGCTCGACATCACGAGCTTTTCGGGCTGCGTGAGGTCGTCGCGCTCGGCAATATCTTGCTCAAGCGAGCCCGCGTTCACGCCAATGCGAATCGCACAGCCCGAGGCACCCGCAGCATCGATCACCGCGTCAACCTTGGCCCAATCGCCGATATTGCCGGGATTGATGCGCAGCTTGGCGGCACCGGCCTCAACGGCACCAATGGCGAGCTTATGGTTAAAGTGGATATCGGCGACAATCGGCACCGGAGACTCGGCACAGATGGTGCGGAAGCCCTCAAGCGCGGCCTCGGAGGGCACGCTCACGCGCACGATATCGCAGCCAGCCTGCGCCAACGCGCACACTTGCGCAAGCGTTGCCTGGGCATCAGCGGTATCGGTGCAGGTCATAGATTGGACCACCACCGGCGCGCCGCCACCGATCTGCACGCCGCCCACATGCACGGGGCGCGTCAGCTCGCGAGGCAAAGGATGGGATAAAGACAATCCAAACACTCCCCTACAGAATAAATCGAAGGATGTCGGAACGAAGCATATAGACAAACAGCAGCGCAAAGAGCGCGATGCCCACATAGCTCACAATCGTCTGGACCTTGAGCGGAAGCTCGCGGCCCGCAATCTTCTGAATGATCTCGATGACTAGCTTGCCGCCATCGAGTGGCGGGATGGGCAGCAGGTTCATAAAGCCAAGCGAGAATGAAATGAGGGCGGCAAACGAAAGGAACGTGGCAGGGCCGGCAGCAGCAGCCTGTGAGGACATAACGCTAATACCCACGATCGAAGAGGACTGATCGAGAATCTCCATCGTATGCTGCGGCTGGAGCAGGCGCATCACGCCCTCCGCTGTCTGCACAACATAGGAGAACGACAGGCGAGCCGACGTGATGGGGTCTAAACGGACCACCTGCGTAGAGGCATACACACCTAGGCGATCGTCCTCTTTGAGCACAACCGTGGTCGAATGCTGCTTGCCGTCACGCTCGTACTCAATGGCGATATCGTCCTTACCGGCAGCCTTGCCGATGGCATCGTAAACGTCCATCCAGGTAGAGCACGATACTCCGTCGACCGAAAGAATCGCGTCGCCGCCCTCGATTCCCGCCGAGGCGGCAATCGAGCCTTCGTCAACCTGGCCAATCACATTGGTATCCACCGGCACGGTGACACCTGCGATGGAATAGATGCTCATAAGGAGCAAAAAACCCGTCAGGATATTGACGATAATGCCCGCAAGCAGCATAAAGGCACGCTTGACAAAGCCCTGGCCCAAATAGGTGTGCGAGCGCTCTTGCGCAAGGAACTCGGCCTCGCCGAACGGCAGCTCCCACACATCGCCCTCGGCAGTCGCATGTTCGCGATCGAAACGGCGACCATCAAAGGTGGTATAGCCTGCCGTGTCTCGCGGCAACGTCTGATATTTGGTGGGATAGTAGCTCGGCGAGGGCTTCTCCCCTTCCTCATACCAGGGCGCGATGGAGCCCCAGCCCAGCAAAAGGGCGCATGCCTCGAGCACAACCTCCTCGGAAAGCTCGAGCTCGACAGCAAGGTCGGCCACGGTCGCGCGACCATGACGATAGATAGCCGCGAGCACGCGATCGGCGCACGAAACATCGGTCGGATCCATACCGCAGATGGCAGCGTAGCCACCCAGCAGCAGCGGGGTCACGCCAAACTTGGTTCCAATGCGACGCGACGTGTAATGGATGTCAAAGCGGCACGGCAGACCCAAAAAGAACTCGGTCACACGGACGCCGCAGGCACGCGCCGCCAAAAAGTGGCCGCCCTCGTGCAAAAACACGAGGACGGAAAGCACCAGCAGGCCCCAAAAGACCGATGAGAGAACGCTCAGAACAGTATCCATAAAACGAAAAAGCAATCCTTATGGGTTAGGAACGGGTTGCGGCGAGCACCTGCGCAGCCTTTTCACGCGCCCACGCATCGATGTCGCGAAGCTGCTCAAACGAATCGACCGCCTGCATATCGTGGGCGTCCATGCAGGATTCCACAATGCGATCGATATCGGTAAAGCTGCAGCCATCGTGCAGGAAGGCATCGACGGCAACCTCGTTGGCGGCATTGAGCACGCACGGCATGGTGCCGCCCGTCTTGCCGGCACGCTCGGCCAGTGCCAGACAGCGGAAGGTATCCATGTCGGCAGCATCAAACGTGAGCTGCCCCAGCTCGCGGAAATCGATACGAGGCGCCGGGGTATCCCAACGCTCGGGATACGAGAACGCGAACTGGATGGGAATACGCATGTCGGATGCACCGAGATGCGCCATCACGGAGCCGTCGGCGAACTCGACCATAGAGTGAATCTTGGACTGACGCTGCACGACCACGTTAATGAAATCGAGGTCGCAGTTAAACAGATGCATGGCCTCAATGCGCTCCAGGCCCTTGTTCATGAGGGTGGCGGAGTCAATGGTGATCTTGGCACCCATGGCCCACGTGGGATGCGCGAGGGCATCGGCACGCGTCACGCGATCGAGCTCGTCGCGCGTGCGGCCAAAGAACGGACCGCCCGAGCAGGTGAGCCAAATGCAGTGGGCCTCGCGCGGGTTCTCCCCCAGATAGCACTGGTAGATGGCGGAATGCTCAGAGTCGACCGGAATAAGCTGGCCCGGTTGTGCCAACGGCATAAGCAAGTCGCCACCGACGACGAGGGACTCCTTGTTGGCAAGGGCAAGGCGCTTATTCGAGGTCAAGGCCGCATGGCTCGCCTCGAGACCGGCGGCGCCCACAATAGCGACGAGCACGCAGTCGACATCGTCGCGACGCGCGAGCTCGCAAACCGCCTGCGCGCCAACGCCGAGCTTCGTTCCCTCGGGCAACTCCTGCAGCACGGCGTCATCGCCATGAGCGGCATCGGCCACGGCAACCGCCGGAACCGAGAACTCACGGGCAGCGGCAACGAGCTCAGAGGTACTGGAGTTAACGGACAGCGCCGTCACCTGCAGGCGATCGGCATGCTGGCGGCACACATCGAGCGCCTGGGTGCCGATAGAGCCTGTACAGCCCAGGATGGCAACGCGGAGACGTCCATCGGAGCCATACGTCGTCTGGAAGGACATTACAGCACGCCTCCGATCATCAGCAACAGCTGCGCGGTGATGCAGCCGAAGATAAGCGAATCGCTACGATCGAGCATTCCGCCGTGGCCCGGGATAAGGTTGCCGGAATCTTTGACGCCCACACCGCGCTTGATGCGCGACTCGATAAGGTCGCCGATAACGCCCAGAATGGACACGACCACGCCGCACAGCAGCGCATAGGGCAGGCTGAGCTTGTAGAAGTGCGTCGCCCACAGGATGAGCCAAATCAAAACCGAGCCCAAGATGCCGCCGGCAAACCCCTCCCAGCTCTTTTTGGGAGAGATCTTGGGAACCATCTTGTGCTTGCCGATACGGCTGCCCACGATGTAGGCAAACGAATCGGAGACCCAAAGGGACGCGCAAACGCCCACTGAAAGCAGGGCGCCGGCAAAACCGGGCACGGCATCGCGCAGCAGCACGATAGCCGACAGCATAAAGCCAGTGTAGATGGGACCCATGAGCGTCACGGCCACATCAGAGATGCGGGTACGCGGCGACCAGACATACCAAATGCCCACAGCGAGCATCAAGGCAAAAAGCAGGGCATTCAGCAACATCGAATCGCCCAACGCCGACAGCGGAAAGAGTACGGCGGCAGCGATACCCATGCGCTCGTTAGCCATCTTGCCATCGAGCCTTGTCATACGGAAAAACTCATAGCAGCACAGACCGCTCATGACGGAAACAAAGATGGCCGTGGGCACGATACCCAAAACCAGGCACAGGATAAAGACAACGGCGTAGACGATACCGGCGGCGGCGCGGGTAATAAAGCCCGCCAGCCACGAACCGGTGCCGCTCTTCGCTGCAGGCGCTCCCGCAGTGGCAGCTTTGCGCGCAGGCGTCTTGGGAGCAGATGCCTTGGGACGATCGGACACGATTAAGCCTCCTCGGTCTTGCTCAGTCCACCAAACCTACGGTCACGGCCCTGATAGGCCAAAATGGCGTCGACAAGGCCCCAACGATCAAAGTCGGGCCAATAGGTATCGGTGACGTAGAATTCGGAATAAGCCACCTGCCACAGCAGATAGTTCGAAAGGCGCAGCTCACCAGAGGTGCGAATCACAAGCTCAGGATCGGGAAGGCCGGCAGTATAGAGGTGGGAAGCCACCATGTCGTCATCAATTGCGGCAGGATCGATCTTACCGGCGGCAGCGTCGAGTGCAATCTGACGGACAGCGCGGGTAATCTCGGCACGCGCGCCGTAGTTGACGGCAAGCGCCAGCGTCATACCGGTGTGATCGGCGCACTCGGCAAGACCGCGTTCAAAAACGTCGCGGGTCTTCTTGGGCAGCGCGGAAATGTCGCCCAAAAAGACAACACGCACATTTTCGCGCTTCAGAAGCGGCAGCTCGTCGATAAACGTCTTGGCAAACAGATGCATCAAGACGTTGACCTCATGCTGCGGACGGTTCCAGTTTTCGGTAGAAAACGCATAGGCAGAAAGCACGTCGACGCCCAGGCGCACGCAGGCGGTAATGATCTCGCGCAGCGAGAGGATACCTGCCTTATGACCCTCGGTGCGTGCAAGACCGCGCGACGTGGCCCAACGACCGTTGCCGTCCATGATGCACGAGATATGGTGCGGAATGTTATTGAGGTCAAGGTCGGAAAAACCGACGCCCGCAGGGGCGTCGGCAAAGTACTCGACCAGTTTATGCTCGTCGTATTGCACCTTAGATCTCCATGACCTCGGCTTCTTTTTCCTTCAGAAGCTCCTCGACCTTGGCGACATACTCATCGGTGTGCTTCTGGACCTTGGCCTGCTCACGACGGACATCGTCCTCGGTGAGCTCCTCATCGCGCTCGAGCTTATTGTTGAAGTCGCGACGGATGTTACGGATAGACACCTTGGCCTGCTCGGCGTACTCGCGGCACTCCTTGACGAGTTCGCGACGGCGCTCCTCAGTGGGGGCCGGGAACGGCAGACGAACGACGGTGCCATCGGAGTTGGGGGTAATGCCCAGATCGGAAGCGCCGATGGCCTTGACGATAGCGTTGATGAGCGCCTTGTCCCACGGCTCGATGAGCAGCATGTGAGCCTCGGGGGTCTTGACGGCGGCAACCTGCGTGACCGGCGTGGGGACACCGTAATAATCAACGGTGATGTCGGACAGAATGTTGGCGTTGGCGCGACCGGTACGGACCTTGGAGAAGTTATGCTTGAGGGACTCGAGCGACTTGTCCATATGGGCGGTGATGTTCTCTGCCATGCTTAATCCTCCTGATAGACGAGCGTGCCGACGGGCTCACCCGCGAGCGCGCGTTTGACGGTGTCCTCGCCATCGATGTTGAGGACCAAAATAGGCATACGGTTATCCTGGCACAGGGCCGTAGCTGTGGAATCCATAACCTGCAGGCCGCGAACGAGAACCTCGTGATAAGTAATCTTGTCAAAACGGACGGCATCGGCGCACTTGACGGGATCCTTGTCGTAGATGCCGTCAACCTTGGTGGCTTTAATCAGAATCTCGGCGCCGATCTCGCACGCACGAAGAGCCGCGGCGGTGTCGGTCGTAAAGTACGGATTACCCGAACCGGCGGCAAAAATAACAACGTTGCCCTTGGAAAGGTGGTTGATAGCGCGACGGCGAATATAGGGCTCGCAGATCTCGTTCATCTGGATAGCGCTCATCACGCGGCAGGGAACATCGTTATGCTCGAAGGCATCCTGCAGGGCGAGCGCGTTCATAACGGTTGCCAGCATGCCCATGTAGTCGGCCTGAGCACGCTCCATGCCACCGGCAGCGCCTGCCATGCCGCGGAAAATATTGCCGCCGCCGACAACGACGCCGACCTCATGGCCAACGGCGAGCAGCTCCTTGACCTGCTTGGCAAGATGGTCGGTAACCTTGGGGTCAATGCCATATTGGCCGTCGCCCATCAGTGCTTCGCCGGAAAGCTTAAGAAGCACGCGTTTATATCGGATGTCGAACAAAGCGATCCTCCTTTAATTAGACTCTCAATATGATATCAAAGGCTCTGATAAGAGCCATGAAAAAGCAGGCTGTGAGTAAAACCCACAGCCTGCTCATTACCAGCTACAAGAGCTTATTTACTCGCCACGGACCAGACGGTCAAAGGCAACGACGGTAATGGTGTCGCCGAGCTCCTTGGAGACCTGCTCAGCGTACTTCTTGATGGTGAGGGAGCTGTCCTTGATGAACTCCTGCTCGGTGAGCACGGACTGCTTGTAGAACTTCTCCAGACGACCAACAGCCATCTTCTCCTGGATAGCCTCGGGCTTGCCGGACTCGGCAGCCTGGGCCATGTAGATCTGCTTCTCGTGCTCGACGGTCTCGGCCGGAACCTGATCGCGGGTGGCGCAGATCGGTGCGACGGCGGCAACCTGAAGGGCAACGTCGTGAGCGAAGGTCTTGAAGGACTCAGCCTGAGCGGTCTCGGCCTTCTCGAAGGCGAACTCGACGAGGACGCCGATCTTACCACCCATGTGGATGTAAGAAGCGAGCGCGCCGTTCTCGGCCTTGCGGGCAGCGAAGCGGGAGATCTTCATGTTCTCGCCCATGATGTGAATCATCTCGGTGAGCTCGGAGGAAACGGTCTCCTCGCCCATCGGCTTCTCGAGCAGAGCGTCGACATCGGCAGGCTCGGTGGTAGCGACAACCTCAGCGACCTTGGAAGCAAAGCCGGTGAACTTGGCGTTGGAGCCAACGAAGTCGGTCTCGCAGGAGAGCTCGAGCAGAGCGCCGGTCTTGCCATCCTCGGAGACGAACGCGGCGACAGCGCCCTCGTTGGTCTCGCGGCCAGCCTTCTTGGCAGCCTTGGCGAGGCCGTTCTTACGAAGAACGTCGACAGCGGCGTCCATGTCGCCGTCAGCCTCGACGAGAGCCTTCTTGCACTCCATCATCGGGGAGTCGGTCATCTCGCGGAGCTGCTTGACCATAGCGGCGGTAATCTGGGCCATTGTGGTTCCTTTCAAAGAGATGAAAAAGAATTAACTAAGACTGATTTACTCGGCCTTGGGCTCAGCGGCCATCTCGGCCTCGGAGACCTGCTCCTTGCCGGAGCCAGCGAGGCAGGCGTCAGCCATGAGCTCGCACATAAGGGTGACAGCAGAGATAGCGTCATCGTTGCAGGGGATGCCGTACTCGACCTCGTCGGGATCGGAGTTGGTGTCGATCAGAGCGACGACGGGGATGTTCAGGCGCTGAGCCTCCTTGATGGCGTTCTCCTCGCGCTTGGTGTCGATGACAAAGAGAGCCTGGGGCAGACCCTTCATGTCGCGGGCGCCACCGAGGTTGGTCTGGAGCTTGGTGAGCTCCTTGCCGAGAACAGCCTGCTCCTTCTTGGGGAGCACTGCCATGCGGCCGTCCTCGACCATGGCCTCGAGCTCCTCCATGCGGTTGATGCGGGAGCGGATGGTGACGAAGTTGGTCAGCATGCCGCCGAGCCAACGCTGGTTGATGTAAGGCATGTTGGCGCGCTCAGCAGCGTTCTTGACGGCCTCCTGAGCCTGCTTCTTGGTGCCGACGAACAGCACGTTGCCGCCCTTGGCGACGTTCTTGACGAAGGTGTAGGCCTGGTCGGCGTCGAGGATGGTCTGCTTGAGGTCGAGGATGTAGATGCCGTTGCGCTCACCGAAGATGAACGGCTTCATCTTGGGGTTCCAACGACGGGTCTGGTGACCGAAGTGGCAGCCGGCCTCGAGCAGGGTGCGGATATTAATCTTGGTAGCCATGTTAAACCTCCTGTGGTTTGCCTCCGCGCGGGGTCATCCTCCAAAACCAACCCGGACATGTGCTACCAAAGCCCGGGCACCACGGTATGAAGTAGCCGCGCGTGTGTGATAAAAACCTGTTGCCGTGAAGCAACCCGATGAATGATAGCAGGAATGCATCTTCCTGCCAACCCGCAATCAAAACCACACACCTGAGCGCGGCGCGGGACGTCCCAGCCACTATTCGCCGCGGGGATGGGCTTGAGCCACAGCCCGCTTAAGCCGATCGGGTGTGAGATGCGTGTAGATCTGCGTCGTGGACAGGCTCGCATGGCCCAGCAGCTCTTGAACCGAGCGCAGGTCCGCACCGCCCTCGAGCAAGTCGGTCGCAAAGGTATGGCGCATCGCATGCGGGGCGATGTCGGCAGGCATGCCGGCGAGCGTCGCCAGCGTATGAAACCGCCGCCTGAGCATGGCGGCACTCATGCGATTACCGCGCGCCGATATAAGCAGCGGATGCGGCCCGGTAACGGGGTCACGACGCTTTGCCTGAGCGAGCAACTCCGGCCTTCCCTCCTCAATATAGAGACGCGTCGCCTCGAGCGCACGACGATACAGAGGGACGATACGTTCTTTGCTCCCCTTGCCCCACAGGCGCAGCGTGCGTTCGGACCACGCAATGGACTCCACATTGAGTGCTGCGAGCTCAGAGATACGGGCGCCCGAGGCATAGAGCAGCTCGAGCATCGCCGCATCGCGCAGTCCCGCGGGTGTTGAGGTATCAGGCGTCTTGAGCAGCGCCTCGACCTGCTTGGTCGTAAGGACGCCCGGCAGGTCACGCGGCAGCTTGGGCGATGCGATCGCCGAGACTGCATCGCCCTCCACGACCCCCTCGGCAGCCATCCATCGATAGAGCGATCGGATAGCCGACAGATGCGCCGCAAGCGTTCGGGGAGCCACCTGCTCACGCGAAAGCTCGGCAAGATAGCGACGAATGGTGCGCACGTCGGCAGCGAAAGCATCGATATCCTCGCGCTCGCACCAGGCAGCAAAGCGCTCCAGCCTCGAGCCATAGGCCGTCACCGTGTTGGGAGAAAGCCCCTCGACGCGTGCGATATAGGCGATAAAAGAGTCGACGGTGTCGTACAGGTCAAAGGCTATGACCGGTCGCCTCCAAATAGATCGGGGCGAGTGGCCAGATAGGCATCAAGGGACTCGAGCGCACGGTCCGCATAGGCCTGGTAGCGGTCGCGCTTGCTGCGGCGCTTACCATCCTCGAGTGGCGGCACCAGGCCAAAGTTGACATGCATAGGCTGATAGCCCACGGTGGCAGGATCGGTCGCATAGCCCACGAGCGCACCCAGGGCGCCCACACGCGGCAACTCGACGCCCGCGACGCCGATAGCCTCGGCATAGGTGTTGAGCGCCGCGAGCAGACCGGTCGCCACGGCTTCCATGTACCCCTCGGTGCCGGTGATCTGACCGGCCAGGCGCACGCCGGTGCCGGGCACGGCAAAGGTGCCATCGAGCACGTGCGGGGCGTCGACAAAGGTATTACGGTGCATGACACCGTAGCGGAAGAACTCAGCGTTCTCCAGGCCCGGCACCATATGGAAGACGCGCTTCTGCTCGCCAAAGGTCAAGTTGGTCTGGAAGCCCACCAGGTTATAGGCGGTCTTCTCCTTATTCTCGGCACGCAGCTGAATCGCCGCCCAGGGACGACGACCGGTTCGCGGGTCGGTGAGGCCGACGGGCTTCATGGCGCCAAAGCGAATGGCGTCCTTGCCGGTGCGCGCAACTTCCTCGGCAGGCTGGCAGGCCTGGAACAGATCGCCGCCCTCAAAGTCCTTGAGCACCACGCGGTCGGCCGTGGTAAGCGCCTCGATAAAGGCCTCGTACTCCTCCTTGTTGAGCGGAGCGTTGAGATAGTCGCCGCTCCCCTGCTCCTCGTAGCGCGACTGCGAGAACAGCACGTCCATATCGAGCGTGGAGGCATCGACGATCGGCGCCGCGGCATCGAAGAACGCAAGGGCGTCGCCACCGACGAGCTTCATGACCTCTTCGCTCAGCGCCGGCGAGCACAAGGGGCCGGCGGCAATGACCACGTGACCTTCGGGAATCTGCGTGACCTCGCCGTGCGCGACCTCGATATTGGGACGGGCGGCAACCTCGGCCTCGACAAGCTCGGAAAACTTGACGCGGTCGACCGCCAGGGCACCGCCGGCGGGAACAGCCGCGCGATGGGCGCAATCGAGCAGGACTGAACCCATGCGCTTAAGCTCGGCCTTCAGCAAACCAGCCGCGGAATCCGGACGGGTCGACTTAAACGAATTGGAGCAGACGAGCTCTGCCAAGTGATCGGTATGGTGAGCCGGGGAGCTCACCTGGGGGCGCATCTCGCACAGCTTTACGGCAAAACCGCGGTCTGCCAGCTGGATCGCGCATTCCGAACCCGCCAGACCGCCACCGATAACCGTCACCTGATCGAACTGCATCTGCAAACACCTTTCTAATTGACACGTTTTCCATTGTGACCGAAGGGTGTCTGGGCGTGAAGAGCAAACTTGGAGGGCGCATACCTTCCATCCATCATGCGCTCGATAAGGCCCTCGAGTTCAAGCGAACCCAAGAGTTTGAGTACGCCAACAGCATCGAGCGAGACAAGCGCCGCGATGTCGTCGACCTTGAGCGGAGAGGCGATGAGCGCATGCATCACGGTCTGCTGTGTTGGATCCAGGTCGGCAATGCCGGGAGCATCGGGGCGCGAGTAGCGCAGGGTGCCGTAGATGCGTGAGATAGCCATCTCGATAGATTCCTCGTCGATGATGCAGCAAGCGCCGTTCGCAATGAGGTAATTCGTGCCACGCGACTCGGGCGATAGGATCGACCCCGGCACGACAAGAAGTTCGCGCCCCAAATCCATAGCAGCCTCGGCTGTAGAAAACGTCCCGGAAGGCATACCCGCCTCGGAAACAAAGAGGGCTTGCGACAGGGCCGCGATCACGCGATTGCGGCGCGGAAAGGCAAACTTGCGCGGACCCATGCCCCACGGAGAGATCGACACGACCGCGCCACCCGTATCGAGCGTGCGCATAATAAGCCCCGCGCTCGAACGCGGGTAGACCACGTCGGCGCCCGTCCCCAGCACCACGACGTGTTTGCCGCCGGCGTTGACCGCAGCC
>OKSF01002528.1_pt1 | contig 12231 bp, 9 predicted proteins | sample 1606061 | NCBI WGS metagenome assembly OKSF01 (sample SAMEA3541567, study PRJEB24748) | human gut metagenome | biome: human gut; feature: human-associated habitat; material: faeces | place: China | collected 2012 | reverse complement strand
ATTGTACTATCTAATGGTAAGGAAGTTGGTCGTCAACTTATTAGCACTACTAAAGGTGGAGTTGCTGGATTTAATAGAAATGATGTCTACAATGCCTTCCCAGAAATTGCTGGTAGTGTTCAATCTGGTTTCCAGGGATCGATGACGCTTAAAAACAGCTTAAATAATACTAGTGTTCAACTAGTTCATCGTTTTAGTGATGATGGAAAAAATGGTGAAGGTAACCGAATTGATTTTTGGTCTACTAGTTTACCTGTAAAAGATGGCTTCCAGTTAGGGAAAGGTCCTCTTCATAAATTTGGTTTACAGACAATTAATGGTAAGCAATATTTCGTTGATACGGTAACTAACCAACCACGAAAGAATTTCTTATTACAAGATGGTGATAATTGGCTTTACTTTGATAGTGTCACTGGAGCTGCCCAGAATGCATTAAAACTTCAATTTGATAAAGGAACTGTTTCTTTTGACGCAGCATTCATAAATGGTAACCAAGCTTATAGCTATGATAACAACAGTATTGAAAATGTTAATGGTTTCTTAACTGCAGATACTTGGTATCGACCAAAACAGATTTTAAAGGACGGTACTACTTGGACTAATACTAAAGAAAATGACCTACGTCCACTGTTAATGGTTTGGTGGCCAAACAGACAAATTCAAGTGGACTATCTTAATTACATGAAGAAAAATGGTTTGATTAATACTAATGGTAATTTCTCCGTTAATGAAGATAACACTACTTTGAGTAAGGCTACAGAGGACGTTCAACGCAATATTGAAAAGCGAATCAATAATGAGAACAGTTCTGAGTGGCTAAAGGTAATGATTAATGAATTTATTAAGACTGAGTCAATCTGGAACAAGTCTAGTGAAAGTGAAGATTATGGTGGCCTTCAGCTTCAAGGTGGATTCCTTAAGTATGTAAATAGCGATCTTACTAAGTATGCTAATTCAGATTGGCGTTTAATGGATCGAACTGCAACTAATATTAATGGTAAAGGTTATGGTGGGGCAGAGTTCCTATTAGCCAATGATATTGATAACTCAAATCCAGTAGTTCAAGCTGAAGAATTAAACTGGCTTTACTACTTAATGAATTTTGGTACAATTACGGGCAATAATTCAGAAGCTAATTTTGATGGTATTCGTGTTGATGCTGTTGATAACGTTGATGTTGATCTATTGAGCATTGCCCGCGACTACTTTAATGCAGCATATAACATGGAACAGAGTGATGCTAATGCTAATAAGCATCTTAATATCCTCGAAGACTGGGGTTGGGACGACCCTGCATATGTTAACCAAATCGGCAATCCACAATTAACAATGGATGATCGTTTCCGCAATGCAATTATGGATACTTTATCAGGTAGCCCAGAAAATAATCAAGGACTTAGTAAATTAATTACTCAGGCCTTAGTAAACCGAGCTAATGATAGTACTGAAAACGCAGTAATTCCAAGTTATACTTTTGTAAGAGCACATGATAGTAACGCACAGGACCAAATTCGTCAGGCAATCCAGGCGGCAACTGGTAAGCCTTATGGTCAATTTAACTTAGAAGATGAAAAGAAGGGTATGGATCTCTATATTAAAGATCAAAACTCTACTAATAAGAAGTGGAATTTATACAATATGCCTTCTGCATATACTGTATTATTAACTAGCAAGGATACTGTTCCTCGTGTTTATTATGGTGATTTATATCAAGATGGTGGGCAGTACATGGAACATCAAACTCGTTACTACCCAACTATTACTAACTTACTTAAGACACGGATTAAGTATGTTGCTGGTGGTCAAACAATGAATGTTGATAATAACGGCGTTTTGACCAGTGTACGTTTTGGTAAGGGTGCGATGACAGTAAATGACGCTGGAAATACTGAAACCCGAACTGAAGGTATTGGTGTTGTTATCAGTAATGACACCAACTTAGCACTTAAAGATTCTGATTCAGTAGTACTTCATATGGGTGCTGCTCATAAGAACCAGAAGTATCGTGCAGTTATTTTGACAACACAGGATGGGGTTAAAAATTATGAAAGCGATGAGAATGCACCAATTGCATATACTGATGCTAATGGTGATCTTCGCTTCTTTAACCGTGATTTAACTATTAGTGGTGCTGGTACGCAAGCTAATACTGCTGTAAAAGGTTATGCTAACCCAGATGTTACTGGATATCTTGCTGTATGGGTTCCTGCTGATGCTCCAGCTGATCAAGATGCACGAACTATTGCGAGCGATGAAGCTCATACAACCAAGAATGCCTATCGTTCTAATGCAGCACTTGATTCTAATGTAATTTATGAAGGATTCTCAAACTTTATTTATTGGCCTACAACTAAGGATGAAAGGACAAATGTAAGAATTGCTCAAAATGCTGACTTGTTTAAGTCATGGGGAATTACTTCATTTGAAATGGCACCACAATACAATTCAAGTAAAGATGGTACATTCTTAGACTCAATTATTGATAATGGGTATGCATTTACGGATCGATACGACTTGGGTATGAGTACACCAAATAAATATGGTTCTGACGAAGACTTACGAAATGCTCTTCAATCTTTGCATAAAGCTGGCTTACAAGCTATTGCCGATTGGGTTCCTGACCAAATATACAACTTGCCGGGCAAAGAAGCTGTTACAGTTATCCGCTCGGATGATCATGGTAATACTTGGGAAAATTCAACCATTAAGAATACTGTTTATGTTGTAAATACTATCGGTGGTGGTGAATATCAGAAGAAATATGGTGGAGCATTCTTAGATGACCTCCAAAAGCAATATCCTGATCTCTTTAAACAAAAATATGCTACTACTGGGACAACAATTGATCCAAGTGTCAAGATTACTGAGTGGTCTGCTAAATACTTGAATGGTACTAATATTCTTCATCGTGGTTCAGGCTATGTTCTCCGTTCAAATGATGGGCAATACTATAATCTTGGTACCAGTACTAAGCAGTTCTTGCCGAGCCAACTAATGGGCAAGGGTGAAGCTAATGAAAATAGCTTTGTGATGAGTACAGATGGTAAATACCATTACTACAACGAAAATGGTGAAATGGTTAAGAATACGTTTATTCAAGATAGTACTGGAAATTGGTATTTCTTTGACAATAAAGGTGATATGGTAGCTAATAAGAACTTTGTTGAGGTTAATTCTAATGGTACTAGTGGCACATATTTATTCTTAAATAATGGTGTTTCATTCCGTTCAGGATTAGTTAAGACGACTGATGGCACATACTACTTTGATGGTGATGGTCGTATGGTAAGAAACCAAGTGGTTAAAGCCGGAGCAATGACGTATGTTCTTGACCAAACTGGTAAGCTTATCAGTGAATCATATGATCCATCAGCTACAGAAGCCCACCCTCTAAAGCCAGGTGACTTAAGTGGTCAAAACTAGATTTTAGTAGGTAATAAATAATCTTTGTAAACAAAAACTAGCCTAATCTTTAAGGGTCACTTAATTGGTAATTCATGATACCAATTAAGTGACTTTTTAAGTAACTGAATAAAAAGTAATAATCAGACATTTGATAACATAAATTGTGTTAAAATAATAAAGGATTTTTGAACTCATAAGGAGGCCACTATGAAAGGAATAATTTTAGCAGGTGGGTCTGGTACCCGTCTCTATCCAATTACGCGTGGTATTTCAAAACAATTGATTCCGGTTTATGATAAGCCAATGATTTATTATCCGCTATCGACTTTAATGCTAGCTGGAATTCGTGATATTTTAGTTATTTCAACCCCCGAATATATGCCTCTTTTTCAAGACTTATTAGGGGATGGTTCTAATTTAGGACTTAATTTTTCATATAAGGTGCAGGAACACCCTAATGGCTTAGCGGAAGCTTTTATCCTTGGTGAAGATTTCATTGGTGATGATAGTGTCTGCTTAATCCTCGGTGATAACATTTACTATGGAGCGGGCTTATCGGAGTTAGTTCAGTCGGCTGCTAAAAAGACTGACGGGGCAACTGTCTTTGGTTACCATGTCAATGATCCCGAACGTTTCGGAGTAGTTGACTTTGATGATCAGATGCATGCTTTATCAATTGAAGAGAAGCCGGCTCATCCCAAGAGTAATTACGCGGTTACTGGTTTGTACTTCTATGATAATCAGGTCGTTGATATTGCTAAGAACATCAAGCCATCTGCGCGCGGTGAATTAGAGATTACCGATGTTAATAAAGAATACCTTCGTCAAGGTAAGCTAGACGTTAAGTTAATGGGTCGTGGTTATGCCTGGCTTGATACCGGGACTCATGATTCAATGCTTGAAGCAGCCAACTTTATTGCCACGATTGAAAAACGGCAAAACCTTAAAGTGGCTTGCCTTGAAGAAATTGCCTATCGGATGGGCTACATTAATAAGGAAGAATTAGTAGAATTGGCGCAACCATTAAAGAAGAATGATTACGGTCAGTATTTATTACGATTAGCGGAACAGGAGAATTAAGATAATGGGTAAATTAAAGGTTCAAACGACAAAACTACAAGATGTTAAGATCATTACACCAGCCGTCTTTGGTGATCAGCGGGGCTTCTTTGAAGAAACCTACTCTGACCGTGATTTTAAGGAAGCAGGAATTGACTTTAACTTTATTCAAGATAATCAATCTCTTTCAACTCGTGCTGGCGTGCTCCGTGGTCTTCATTTTCAACGTGGGAAGGCTGCCCAAACGAAATTAATTCGGGTTGTTACTGGAGCAGTTCTTGATGTGATCGTTGACGTGCGGAAAGGTTCCCCAACATACAATCAATGGGAAGGCTACATCTTATCTGCCAGCAATCATCGTCAATTATTAGTTCCACGTGGTTTTGCCCATGGCTTCTTAACTTTGACTGATAATGTTAACTTTGTCTACAAGTGTGATAACTACTATGATGCTGAAGCTGATGGCGGGCTTTCCTTTAAGACTCCCGAATTAAACATTGACTGGCCAATTGAATTTGATAAGGCAATTACTTCCGAAAAGGATGCCGCCCAGCCAACCTTAACTGAATTTGAAAAGAACAATCCCTTTGTTTACGGCGAAATTTAAGCGAGGTACTTATGGAAACATTTAAGAATATTATTGTTACCGGTGGTGCCGGTTTTATTGGTTCTAACTTTGTCCACTATGTCGTTAAGGATCACCCAGAAGTTGAACATATCACGGTTTTAGATAAATTAACTTATGCTGGTAATCCGGCTAACCTTGATGGCCTGCCTAAAGATAAGGTGGAGTTAGTAGTTGGCGATATTTGTGATAAGGATTTAGTTGATAAGTTAGTAAGCAAAGCAGATGCCGTGGTTCATTATGCGGCCGAAAGTCATAATGATAACTCATTGATTGATCCAACACCATTTATTAAGACTAATATCGAAGGAACCTTTACCTTAATCCAAGCTTGCCGGAAATATGATGTTCGTTACCACCATATTTCAACTGATGAAGTCTATGGAGACTTACCATTACGGGAAGACTTACCAGGTCACGGTGAGGGCAAAGGCGAGAAATTTACGCCAGATTCCCCATACCGTCCCTCAAGTCCTTATTCATCATCAAAGGCTAGTTCTGATTTGTTAGTCCGTGCTTGGGTCCGGTCATTTGACTTACGGGCCACTATTTCTAACTGTTCCAACAACTATGGTCCTTACCAACACATCGAAAAGTTTATTCCGCGTCAAATTACTAATATCTTAAGCGGTATTCGGCCAAAGCTTTACGGTTCAGGTAAAAATGTCCGTGACTGGATTCACACCAATGACCATTCTCGAGCAGTATGGGACATTTTAACTAAGGGGAAGATTGGTGAAACCTACCTAATTGGTGCTGATGGTGAAAAGAACAATAAGGAAGTTCTGGAAATGATCCTTGAACTAATGGGTCAGCCTAAAGATGCTTATGATCATGTAAAGGATCGTCCTGGTCATGACTTGCGATATGCGATTGATGCGACTAAGCTTCAAACTGAATTAGGCTGGGAGCCAGAATACACTGACTTCAAGACGGGCCTACAACATACCATTGACTGGTATACAGAACACCAAGATTGGTGGAAAGATGAAAAGGCCGCGGTTGAAGCAAAGTATGCTAAGAATGGACAATAATAATTAATAAAAATAGTCGTGATATTCTAATCGATTGCCGATGAACATCACGACTATTAATTTAAAAGCGAGGGGAAAAGCGATGACAAAAATTTTAATCACCGGTGCCAATGGTCAACTAGGCTCAGAATTACGCAATTTATTAGATGAACGGGGCATTGAGTACGATGCCTTCGATTCAAAGCAAATGGATATTACTAACAAAGAGATTGTAGACAAAAAGATCAACGCATTAAAACCAGCTGTTATTTATCATTGTGCAGCCTATACTGCTGTTGATAATGCCGAAGATGTGGCTAAAGAGTTAAATTGACAAGTAAATGAAGTCGGTACGCGTAATGTTGCCGAAGCAGCAAAAAAGATTGGTGCCAAGATGGTCTATATCAGTACCGACTATGTTTTTGATGGTACTAATGAGGGAGAATATGAAGTTGGTGCCCCAGTCAACCCAAAGAATGAATACGGTAAGGCAAAGTTAGCAGGTGAAGAAGCAGTTAAGGTAATTCTTGACGATTATTATATTATCCGCACTTCTTGGTTTTTTGGTAAGTATGGCAAGAACTTTGTCTACACCATGTTACGACTTGCCAGGGATCACGATAAATTAACAGTCGTAAATGATCAATTTGGTCGTCCAACCTGGACCCGTACTTTAGTGGAGTTTATGACATACTTAGTTGATAATGATCAGCCATTCGGTACATATCAATTATCTAATGAAGGCTCTTGCTCATGGTACGAATTTGCCAGTGAGATTTTGAAGGATCAGAATGTCGAAGTGGCACCAGTTGATTCGAATGCTTATCCAGCTAAGGCTTATCGTCCACGTCACTCAATTATGAGCTTGATGAAAGCGGAAAGTACTGGATTTGAGATCATTGATTGGCAGAGTGCGTTGAAGCAGTTTATGGGTGAGATTGAAGAATAGTATAGAAACCGGCTTGGTCGCCGGTTTTTTTGTATGGTATGATTTGATAAGAATGCTGGATAAAACAGGAGAGAAAATAAATGAATGATTACGTTTGAATTGTCTTTAGTGAGCAGAAATTATGAACTTTATAGCTCTGCCATATCTTGGCGAAAAAGTTTGTAGCTGTCAATTGTTAGTGCTGTGTGTATTGACTAGTATAGATAACATTAGATAATAAGCAATATTTAGGGGGGGGAGCGTGTCTAAAATTAATTTCTCAGCATATTATGGGTGAAGCTTTAGTAGCAATGTAATTAAGCAAATATAATAGACCATATGAATTTAAAATCTACAGTAATACTGTCATTCCATTATATTAGAATTAATATTGGTACAATTTCGAAAAGACTTAAACTGATAGTTATGAACTAAGGGACAAGTTAATACTTTAATAATTATAAATTGATTCGGCTTTTGCCTAATCAAGATGAACTTGGTAAATTAGTAAGATAATTGTGGATCATTAACTTTGGTTTCGTTGACATTAGGATGTTGAGTAAGGGCAATCGGTCTATAAGTTTGTATAGCGATGATAGTCAATTCGATTGGGAAAAGCCAAGTTTTTAATATGTCTAGGATGATATCAAGTTTAATTTCCCCAAAAATGCCAAAAGGCAATACTTTCATGAGAGCATTGAGTCTTAAGTATTTAGAGAAAGGGATGTTTATAAAAATGGATGAAAGATTAGAAAGCCAATATGAGAATAGCGTTCAGTCTATAAAAACTGATCAGTATAGTTTATCCGTTGGTGAATTAATAAATATGTATAAAGATGGAGATATGATAATTGATCCAGAATACCAACGATATTATAGATGGAAAATGGAGCAACGTTCTTCATTTATAGAATCGATGATTCTTGGAATTCCGGTACCCTCAATTTTTGTTTCACAAGATGGAAGCGGTAAATGGGATGTTATCGATGGACTCCAACGTATAAGTACTTTATTACAATTAACGGGGGAATTAAAGAATGAAAAGCCTTTAGTACTAAAAGAAACTAAGTTTTTACCTGCTTTAAGAGACAAGACTTGGGAAACACTAGGCCCTAACTTTCAAAGAAGACTAAAAAGGAGAAGAATTAATGCCATTATAATTGATTCTTCCAATAATACTTCTATAAAGTATGAGTTGTTTCAACGTCTAAATACTAATGGGACAAATTTAAGCCCACAAGAGATACGAAATGTTGTAATTGCAATGGCTAATCATAATTTGTTTAGAGAAACTAAGAGTTTAAGTCAAAATGAGAGTTTTAAGAAAATTATAAGTAATATGACTAAGAGACAAAGAAACGAGCAGTTAGATAAAGAACTCATTGATGAGTGCTATATACTTTTAACGGTTCCAGCGCAAAGTATGAATCCATCCGATGATTTACAAGAGTTTATTACCAAAAAACTAATAGATAATGATAAACTATTAGAAAATTTGGACTCGAATGGTAAAAAAATGCTAGATGTTTTTGAATTGATGGCAAGAATATTAGGAGATAAAGCTTCAAAGGCTTATAAAAATGGAAAGTATGGGAAGCGATTTATGCGCCCAATTTTTGAGATGACATTTGTTTATACGGCTTTTCATAAACAAAAGATAGAATATAATAATGAAGTATTGGAACAATATCATAAAAAAATATCTAAATCTGCTTTATATGAAGAAATTACTAAAAGAGGCATGCGACCAGTAGATAGAATTAAGAAGATATTGTTATTTAAGGGTGACTTAAATGTCAAAAAAGCAAATAAAAACAGTCGATGAATTAATTGATAAGTTGGACAATGAACTAGCATGGCGAAAAAAAGAAATTATACAGGCTAATCTTTTAATAAGTAGTAATGTGGAAAATACTCCACTGAGCTTTACACAAAAATCATCTATATTAATAATATATGCTAATTGGGAAGGCTTTATAAATAAAGCTGCTAATTATTATGCTATGTTTGTTTTTTCGCAAAATATACCACTTATTTTCTTAAAAACGGGTTTTCTAGAAATTAAACTACAGCAAAAAAGATATTTTGATGATTTAATGATTTCAAAAAAGCAAGTAGTAAGGAAAAGATTTTTAGATAATCTAAACAAAGAATTATATTCAAAAGATATTCCTAGATTTGAGGATACATTAGGAAAGAGATATATATATCAACGGATTCAAACTTAAGTTCAAAATTGTTTGAGAATATATTAGAACTGCTAGGAATAGATTCTTCACGTTTTTTAACTAGGGCTAATTTTATTGATTCAGTGTTGCTTAGCTATAGAAACTCACTTGCACATGGAGAAAGAGGGTATGAAATAGTATTAGAAGATTTTGATGAGGTAGCTCATTATATATTAAAATTAATGGATACTTTTAAGGATAGTTTAATTGATTCTGCTATTAGAAAGGATTATATTAGAAAGTTAGATAAAAGCCATGAAACAAATTTCATTTAAAAAGAAAAACGGAATATATTATACAAATTCCCTTTTAGCTAAAAAAATGATATCGTTATTGAAAATTGATTATCGAAGAAGCTTTAAGCTTATTGAACTTGCAATCGGAGAAGGTCATATTATGACTTATATAATACAGGAGTTCTTAAATTTAAATAAGGATAAATCTCAAAATTATATTATAAACTTCTTAGAAACTAGTTTTTATGGCTTTGATGTTAGGGAAGACGCAATTCTTATCTGTAAAAAAAATTAAATAAGATTGTGAGTGACTTTTTTCAAAAAGAGATTAATGTCGATTGGAAAATTTATTGTCAGGATATTTTAAAGTGCGATTTTAAATTAAATGAATTTGATTATGTAATAAGTAATCCTCCTTTTGTTTCCAAAGCAAATATGGATTCTAATGCGATTAAGTTTTTAAATGATAATAGCCAGTTTTGTGATAAATACAACTATAATTTTTATTACTATTTTTTTGAGATTGGTTATAAATTATGGAATAAAAAGGGAAAAATGGTTTTTATTACTCCGAATACTTATATCAAGGCTGAAAGTTCTAGAGTTATGAATAAATTTTTTTTAAGACATCGAATGATTGAAAGAATTATAGACTTTGACGATCAACTAATGTTTGAAAATGTTTCTGTATTTACAGCAATAACAGTTTTTTCGACTAATAATCAATACTTACGTGTAGAAAAACCATATTCGAATTTCTTAAGAAACTTAGCTTACAGAGAGATAAATGTTAATTCCTATAATCCCTTTCTTAACGTAAGCGAAAGCCAATATTATTTAAGTGATATTGCTAAAATTAGAAATGGAATCGCCACATTGAATGATAAGACGTTTATCATTCAATCTAAAGAAGTTATTGACTTAACGGATAAGTATTTGATCTTTAAGAAGAATAAAAAAATGTTTAAGGTAGAAAGACAAATTTTAGTTAGAGGTATTCGTCCGTCTAATATTAGTGAGGTCAATTATGTAATTTTTCCTTATAATCTATTTGATTTTAAGAAGATTAATAATATGAAAGATTTATTCCCTTTGACTTATAAATATCTAAATAAAATGTTGTCACAATCTTTCAAAGAAAAATATGGATTATGGTGGGGAAGAAGTCAAGGTATACATGATGTAAATACGCCTAAAATAGTAGTATCAAGAAGTATTATTCCCTATTCAGAGCCATTCAAAATTGTGAAGTCTGGACTAGTCATTTCGGGAATACAAATTATAGCAAATAAAAATGACTTAGCAGAACTTACTACTTTTCTAAATTCTTCCAAGGTTCAGAAACTAATATCTTTGTTATCTAAAACATATATTCCTAAATATAAAAGTTTAAGTACTTCAATGTTAAAAAGAATACCTTTATAGTATATAAATTTGACGTGTACCCCAGAGTTGGAAATTAACTCTGGGGTATTTTATTAATGTCTTTAGACCTAGTTGAGTGCGTGAGCGAAGCGAGTGCACGAAACAAAAAACCACCTGCTCTGCGGGTGGGCGATAAAAATTATATAAAAAAGGCCTCTTTTGCCTTAAGATGTAGGTGTTCAAGCCAAAATCAAATAAGGGAAAAGAGGTTTTATAAATATGGCTAATAAACTAAATAGTTTAGCCCATACGAAGTGATTATGTAAGTACCATATCGTATTCATTCCAAAGTATAGACGGAAAGTAATTTACAATCAATATCGTAGGGATCTTAGAAACTATATAAAATTGTTGTGTAAGTACAAAGGCGTAACAATAATCGAAGGACATATGATGCCGGACCATGTGCATTTACTAGTAAGCATTCCACCGAAACTAAGCGTCTCACAATTTATGGGATATTTGAAAGGCAAAAGTGCATTGATGATGTTTGACCGTCATGCAAATTTAAAGTATAAATTTGGCAATCGACATTTTTGGGCAGAAGGATATTATGTAAGTATAGTGGGATTAAATGAATCCACAATTAAGAAATATATTCGAGATCAAGAAAAACATGACATGATTATAGATAAGCTAACAAGTACGGAATACTCAGACCCTTTTAAGGGTAAGTGAAGTAATACGAACACCGCTTAAAGCGGTGGCAAAGTAGTCAGAGCATTTTGGCTTGAGCAAAGCGAAAGCCAGCGCCTTGAGACGCTGGCTTTTCTAATCGGCTTATAGCCGATGTGCAAGGGTGGTTATGATTTGACCAGGAGTTCTAGCTTCTTTAACCGTGCTGTTATGGTGTGCTTACAGAAGGTCAATAATGGAACTAGTCAATTATCTCTGACTCAATTTCCAATATGCAATGCACTGGTATTGATTACTTACCATTTAACCTGATTTATTAAAATTTTCTTGATGTAAAAAATTAATTTTTACATTGAAAAAGTTTATGATGTACGATATAATTTTTTACAAATAGGAATAAGAAGAAGGCGAAAAATTATGGAAGAATTTCTAATCCTATTGTTATTATTAATTATTGCAATTAAGTATTAGGTGACGTGTACTTTTAAAGTTGGAACTTGTATATTCTTGCTTTAGAATTGAATAAATATTTTCTAGGCAACTAGATTCTACTCATATTGAAGTGGGGTTTGGTTGCCTAATTTGTGGGTATTTCTCAACTAGTATTGATGGATATCAATACCTCCTACGAGAATGTGGGAGGTGTTTTTTTACGCAAATAAACAATCAATTCTTA
>OKSF01002527.1_pt1 | contig 12243 bp, 12 predicted proteins | sample 1606061 | NCBI WGS metagenome assembly OKSF01 (sample SAMEA3541567, study PRJEB24748) | human gut metagenome | biome: human gut; feature: human-associated habitat; material: faeces | place: China | collected 2012 | reverse complement strand
AATATAATACTATATTTTTACTAATAAAGTAAATGATAAATTATATTTTTTTCGACAAAGGGCTCGATATAGACAAATAAATAGCGATAACCTGCACGCTCTGCGCACAGGTCACCGCCTGGAACTATATCCGTTCCGATTATTTTATAAAATTCTCCTGATACTGTTTCGGTGAAACGCCCGTCAGGTTCTTAAAAACAGTACAAAAATAACTGATGCTGTTAAATCCGGTCTGAAATGCCACTTCATTCGGCTTGTCCCCCCTGGCCAGAAATTCTTTCGCCCTCTCAATCCGGTACCTGGCTAGATACTGCCGGAAGGATTCTCCCCGTGTGTTTTTAAAGAGACGGCCAAAATGATAGGAGCTGTAATGGAACAGATTTGCCATTACATCCAGGTTAAACTCACTGTTGGGATAATATTTTTCAATGGCTTCATCAATTTTGTGAAACAGCAGTTCCTCGGAACTTTGCGACTCCGCCCCCAGTTCTTTTATCAACATATCACAGAACTGCTCCATCGTCTCCTTTATATCGTCTGCAAACATGCCGTTTATGACTTGTTTGGATGTGTTCAGATACGCTTTTTCCAATATATCGGCCGGTATTCTGGAGTTGTAAAAGCGTTCTCTCAGTGTATCTACAAAGCTCACCAGGATCAGACGTATGTTAATGGGCGACATTGCCACGGACAGCATGTATTTCATCATCTCATCCACATGGTCCTTTACCGCCGCCCGCTCTCCATTCGTGATCCCGGAGACAATCTCAGCCCCAAAGGTTTTCAGCACATCCCGTGAAAACGGTGTCCTGGGTTCGCATATATCTTTATGAAATACCATGTGGTTTTTCCCCAGCCTGAAGCAGTGAAACAGTCCCTCCTTACACTCGGCATAAGCCTGCGGGAAACGCGACAGGCTGCTGCAATATCGGCTTATCCCAATCGCAACACTCTCTCCCACCTCCTCGTTGACCCGTACAATCATATCCTTTGCAAGTTCCCTGATTTTCTCCGTTACTACTTTCTCTTCAGAAGACGATTCCTGCCCCGTACACAGGAAGACACCGACCACGCCCCGCGCCGGGTAGGATGCGACCAGCCCCTCAATTCCGCTTCGCTTCACACATCTTTGAAGCGTCTGCGTCTGGTTAAATCTCCTGGGAAACTGATTAAATTCAGGATAAAACTGGAACACATCATTGTAGTCTGTCTGTACCAGCAAAAGCCGGTCAGGCAGACAGCTCAATCCAATCAACTGAAGAATTTCATCCACATGGCTGCTGTTCAGGTTTCCATATATAATACTGTAAGCAAACTCCTGGCAATACAGATCATACTGGCCGTCTTTAGTACTGCCTTTAAACCTCCTGAAAAATGCTGGAATATCTTTAATAAATATTTCGTTCGAATCCATCTGCAGCACTCCTTGTAGTCTGTTTTTGTTTCAAGTGTCAAATAAATCTTTCCTTTTTCCATAGCTTTGAATGAAAAAACCGACAGACAATAATCATATCAAATTGATATGCAGTCTCCCGGTGTACACCATTTTTTACTATGTGAGCTCATTTTTAATTCAAAAGAAACACTGAATTGATTTGTTATTATTATCGCTATTCTTGTTGTTTTAAATTAAGTAAGGAAAAATTGTGTGTGGAATTTATTTCTGATTCAAGGATAACATTTTTAGTAAGCAAAGTCATTAAAGAAATTTGCTTTTTTTATTCAATATTTATACATACAATTTACAATACTGTAACTCCGGCCTGTATAATCCCATACCGTTATTCTGCATGCTCCGCGCACAGGCCGCCTTCAATACTTAAAAGTCCGAAATCTCCGGGATTTCCGGGATTTCGGACTTTCATTTACTGCTGTTTAATTTTTACATAAACCACTTTTAATAATTTGTTGTTCGGATTTTTCATCGTTCTTGTCTCAAGATAATCAAAGCTTTCAATAAATTGGCCCAGTTTCTTGCATTTATAGTTTCGTGGATCAAAGCCAGGAACTCTTTTGGGAAGTACCGTTCCTATCTCCGACTGGTTAATCCATCCGTTCTCATCGGATCTGGACTCAATTATGGCTACTATCTCAGCGCCGATTTCCTCCTTCGTCGGCACATTGTTGAGTCTGGCATCATCCTTTAAATTGTCGGCTTTGTCATCCGGAGTATCCGCAGTTTCAACCGGGTGGGGCTTTGTCTTTGCCTCCGGGGCTTTCTTCGTATCGCGTTCGTCCGAGGAACGGATTGCCGCAGGCGGTTCTGCCGCTTTTGCTGCCTTAACTTCAGAAAGCTTCTCGTCCTCCGCCTGTTCTTCCAGGCTCTCCTGATACAGTAAATCAAGGAATTTGAATGTCTCGCAGGCCGATACCAGAGAATTCGGAGTCTTCTGTTCCCCCATTCCAATTACAATCATCCCGGCCTCGCGGAGACGAATCGCCAGCTTCGTAAAATCACTGTCGGAGGTTACCAGACAGAATCCATTTACTTTTCCCGAATATAAGATATCCATCGCGTCGATAATCAGGGCAGAGTCCGACGCATTCTTTCCTTTCGTATAGTTAAACTGAAATACCGGCGTCAGTGCAAAATCTCTGAGCGCATCCTGCCATGCCATAACACTGGGATTTGTAAAATCACCGTAAATCCGTTTGTATGTAGCGATTCCATAGTCGCTCACTTCATCCATAATCAGTTTAATGTACTTTTTAGAAACGTTTTCTGCGTCAATCAGTACTGCAATCTTGTCCTGCTTATCCATATATGCCTCCAGCTATCATGTTCACTAGATTCGTGGGGAACCTCATCAAGTGCTCATAGTATATCCTGGTCACTAAGCTCGTTTAATACCTCGCTAAGTGTCCAGATATGACTCGCACTAGATTCGTGGGGAACCTCATCAAGTGCTCATAGTATATCATAACAGGGGGGATTATTCAATTGGCTATACGTCAAATGGCTGTACTTCGTCTCTCTCGATCAGGAATGTCACCGGTCTGAGGCCGTCTGTACAGCAGCCGACTTCCACACCATCCTCTTTTGTCCATGGCGCATAGGAACCGCCGCGGCTGATAGTAAGCATCTGTGGATAGAGCGCGGCCCAGGCCTGGGCGCAGAAGCCCTCCGGACAGTTCATAAAGGCGTCTACAATAATTTCCTGGCCTTCCTTAAAGCCGCCGCATGGTTTCAGTTCTTTTCCGATCGATAAATATTTTTCTGCCAGTTCCGGATAAATTGCTGTTTTTAATACGGTTAATTTTACTTTGTACATTGCTGCCATGATTTTATACCTCTTTCTTTTTATATTAAGTTTTTAGTTTTCATTTAATCCGCTGTTATTTCCGGCTCTTAATACGCCAGAATCCTGGCCGGATTTTCAATCATGATGCTTCTGACAGCATAATCCGATACACCGCCGTACTGCTTCAATGCCGGCACGGCAAATTTGGTCAGCCGGCAGTAGCCCTCTCCGCCACAGCGTCTGGTCATTGTTTTCACGCACATGTCGGTCCCCAGCACCATCTGACGGCAGTGGCCTTCATTAATCAGCTTTACAAGACCTGCCAGCTTCATATAATCCGGATTGGACTGGGAGCCCAGCGCCTCTAAATCTATCTGCCCGGACATGAATTCGACCGATATATTGGCTCCTTCCGCCAGTATTGACTTTGCCACATCAAGGTTAAGCGCCCACAGCTCCGGATAGCGAATCATCTCAGATAATCCCCGGTTATTGGCCATCGGCACATGGGCAATGACTATTTTTTCCGCCGGTACGCCTTCTTCCTTTAAGATCTCCACCACCTTACCGGGTTCTCCTCCTCCCCGGCCGCAGGGATGCACCGTTATGGACATTCCCGTTTCCTTCGCCGCCTGCCCGCCTGCCCTCAGGGACATCTCCTCTCTTTGGGTGAAGCTGGAAAGAGCGATTTTAACACATCCTGGTTTTATTCCGGTTCCCTCAATTCCGTTCTCGAATTCGTCCATGATACGTTTATAGAAATCCGCTGTATTCCATCCGTCAAAACGGCTCATCCACGATGATTCGATATAAAATCCGGTTGCCGTAATAATGTTAACTCCCGTTTTTTCTGAGATTCTTTTGATTGCAGCCACGTCCAGCCGGATCCCGGGAACACTCAGTTCCAGAAGTGAATCCCCTCCCGACTCTTTATAATCAGCCACCTCTCCCGTCATAACCTCCTCGTCGTCCAGATTCATTGCATCCCGGCACAGCGTGAAGTTACGCTTCAAAAGGCCGATATTTTCCAACGATATCTTATCTTCCCATTGGATTGGAAGATTTCCCGGCATCCCGGGGCGGCAGATGTTTCCCATATCTGTTCCGTCGAACATCACATGCTCATGCATATCGGTGTATCCCAGCTCTTCCGGTGCAATATCGCCGCATACAGTCGTTATTCTTGACATAGTTTCCTCCTGAACTTAACCGGCCGTCTTCCATTTTTCTTAACCGGCCGTCCCGTTCCTTTATTCTGTTAATTTTCCTTTCCTGCTCATCCGCCGTCAGCCGTTATCTTCCATCAGATGGCAGGCCGCCATATGGCCGTCTCCGCATGGATACAGCTTCGGGTTCTCTTTCCTGCACCGCTCCGTCGCATAACGGCATCTTGGGTGGAAAGGACAGCCGCTTGGGCGGTTTGCCGGATCTGCGATATTTCCTTCGATAACCTGTAAGCGCTGCGCTTTTGTCTGCAGGGTCGGTATACATGCCAGCAGCCCCTTTGTGTAAGGGTGCTTCGGATGCTTAAAGAGGTCGGCCGTGTGGGCCTCCTCAACAATCTGGCCGCTGTAAAATACGACGACGCGATCGGTTACATCGGAAATAACACCCAGGTCATGAGTTACTATCATGATGCTCATTCCGTATTCGCCTCTCAGCTTCTTGATCAAATCCATAATCTGCGCCTGTATTGTTACATCAAGAGCTGTCGTCGGTTCGTCCGCCAGCAGAATCTGCGGTTTACAGGCCAGCGCCATTGCAATCATGACTCTCTGGCGCATACCGCCGGATAACTGGTGCGGGTAATCATTAATCCGCTTTTCCGCGTTGGGAATCTCCACCTGTTTCAAAAGTTCCAGCGCCTTTGCCATAGCCGCATTCTTCAGAAGTTTTTCATGCAGCATCAGGCTCTCTGCTATCTGCGGCCCGATTTTAATGACCGGATCGAGACTGGTCATCGGCTCCTGAAATATCATTGATATCTCTTTCCCCCTGATTCTGGTAAAATCCCGCATCGGCATATCCAGAATATTCTGCCCCTTATAGTAAATCTCCCCCTCAATCCTTGCAGGCGGCGTCTTTACAAGCCGTAGAATCGTTGACATCGTAACGCTCTTTCCGCAGCCGGACTCGCCTACCACTCCCAGAGTTTCACCTTTACCCAGTGACAGATTAACGCCGTTTACCGCATTAATTGCTCCGCCGTCCATTGGAAATTTTACAAAGAGATCTTTTATTTCCAAAATTTTATCATTCTCCAACTTCGTACCTCCTAAAGCGTCACTGCCATTATTTTAATTTCGGATCCAGGTAATCTCTGATACCGTCTCCCAAAAGGTTGAATGCAAAGATTGTAAGCGCAATCATCAGGCCGGAAAAACCGGCAATCCACGGGGCGTTGAATATGTAGCTCTTGCCCTCGCTGATTACAAGCCCCCAGGACGGTGTCGGCTTTGGAATACCGAAGCCCAGATAACCCAGGGAAGATTCCGCCATGATGGAGCCGCCGACACTGAAGGACAGAATTACAAAAATCTGCGGCAGAGTGTTGGGCAGAATGTGGCGGAACAAAATCTTACTGCTTTTCGTGCCCATGGACCTGGCCGCCATAACATAAGTTCTCTCCCCCACATTCAGGGCCGCTCCCCTTGTGACGCGGTAGAATGCCGGTATCAGCGGAATTCCCAGGGATAGGCACATGTTGAGAATGGACGGCCCCAGGGCAATTCCGATTAACAGTGAGAGAAGAATCGAAGGAAATGACATGAATATGTCCATAACACGGCCCAGGGCAAAGTCAAACGGGCCTTTGAAGTATCCGCCCATCAGGCCGAGCAGGCAGCCGAGAACCAGTCCCAGCGCCACGGCCGCCAGCGATACGGTCAGGGAAATTCTGGCTCCGTAGATAACTCTTGTCCAGATATCACGGCCGAAATTATCCGTACCCATGATGTGGGCGGCGCTTGGCGGCTGTAATTTATCCGACAGCGTTATCGTATCAAATGCATAAGGAGTTAAAAAGTCGGCAAACACCGCCAGGCAGACAATGATAGTCAGGATGAACAGGCCGGCCGCAATCCCCTTATTTTTCTTCAAAAATTTAATCATAGCTTTATCCTCCTGCCTATTCCTCAACAATTCTCAAATCGAGTTCTCCGGCCCTGTGGCAGGCTACCTGATGACCCGGCGTAAACTCGGTAAGCTCCGGCTCCTCCCTGCGGCAGATATCCTTTACAAACGGGCATCTGTCCTGGAAGATACATCCCTTCGGCGGATTCATAAGATTGGGAAGATCGCCTTCCAATATCAGACGTTTCGTCTTCACGTCGGGATCGGGGATGGGAACTGCCGAGAGCAGGGCGCAGCTATAGGGATGGAGGCAGTTTTCAAACAGCTCGTCCTTTCCCGCTACCTCTACCAGCTTTCCGAAATACATGACTCCGATTTTATCCGAAACAAATTTGACGACTGCCAGGTTATGGGAAATAAAAACATAGGTGAGGCCGTTTTTATCCTTTAAATCCAGCAGAAGGTTCAGTATCTGAGCCTGTATGGATACATCCAGAGCCGACACCACCTCATCGCAGAGCAGCAGCTTCGGTGAAAGGGCCAGGCTTCTGGCAATACAGAGTCTCTGTCTCTGCCCTCCCGATAACTGGTGGGGATAGCGCACCATCAGCTTCTCCGGCAGGCCGACTTCCTGAAACAGCTCTTTAACGCGCGCATCGATTTCCTGTCTGCTGTATCCGAAATTTTCCATCGGTTCGGACACGATCTGTTTTAAATTAAAGCGGGGATTCAGGGAATCATAAGGATCCTGAAATACTATCTGCATATCCTTTCTGATCGCATCCAGCTGCCTCTTCGGCATTTTTGTAATATCCTTCCCGTCAAACAAAACCCTGCCGCCCGATGCTTCCAATAATTTCATGACCAGCTTCGCCAGAGTGCTTTTTCCGCAGCCGGATTCTCCCACCAGACCGAAGGTTTCTCCGCGTTTTACAGAAAAGGACACTTGATTGACAGCCTTGAAAACTGTTTTATCAAATAATCTGCCGCTGCCGGCTTTATTGTATTTACATATATTTTCAACCTGCAGGATATTGTCATTATCCTGCATACATTCCTGTATTACACTCATTGTCCCAACTGCCTTTCCTTTATTTGTCCGACTGAACACGGATTCTCGGATCGATAATGCTGTACATGACATCTGTCAACAGATTTACGACAATCAGCAGAATGGCGATGAATACGGCCGTTCCCTGGACTACGGGATAATCTCTCTTCGTCACCGCGTCCATCAAAAGCTTTCCGATACCGGGCCTGTTGAACACCGTCTCAATTACAATGGAACCGCCGAAACTGGATGCCAGATTATATCCGATAATCGTGGCAATCGGAATCGCCGCATTTCTCAGACCATGCTTAAATAAAACGGCTTTTTCGCTCAGCCCTTTTGCCCTGGCGGTTCTGATGAAATCCTCTCCCATCACTTCCAGCATGCTTGACCTGGTCGTACGGATGGTCAGGGCGCTTCCGGCAAGAACCATCGTAAGAACAGGAGCTACAATGGTCTGAAAGTAATTGGCATTTTCACTTTGAATGCCGATAACCGGTATCAGCTTCAGCTTCACAGCCAGAACTACAAGCACCAGAATCGCCACGTAAAATGACGGCAGCGACATACCTATGGTACTCATGCCGCTAATCATGTAATCGGGCCATCTGCCGCGATACACACTGGCGACAACGCCCCATATAATTCCCAGGATGGAGTTCAGTATCATTCCCCACAACACCAGCTCCAGCGTCCTGGGAAAGCGTTCCTTTAAAAGTTCCGTCACTTTTTTATGGGAAGAAAGAGATTCTCCCAAATCGCCTGTGAAGAATTTCTTTACCGCGATTACCATCTGCGTCATTAGCGGTTCATCCAGGCCGTTCTGCTCACGGAACAGTGAGATCTCTTCCGGGGTGGCAGTTTTGCCCAGCATAACGGAAGCCGGATCACCCGGCACCATCCGGATGATCAGAAACACCGCAAGGAACACGCCTAAAATGGTAGGTATCGCCATCAAAACCCGCATACCAAAATATTTTTTCATAGACTACTCCTTAAATTTATACCGTACTGGTAATTGTCCAGCGCTATACAACTACCGCATTGCAAAGCGCGCAGGCTGCGTGCGGCAGCCCCGCGCGCTTTGCCGTCGTAACCTTACTCTTCGATATACGCCTCTCTGCAGGTAAGCATAAGTCCTGTCGTAATCTTAAGGTCCTTTACTCTCGGGTTGACAACCTGATGAATAGAGTATGTAGTCATCGTATAGAGACAGCCGGAATCCATGATATTTTTCTGTGCTTCATTGTAAAGCTCCGCTTTCTTTGCCAGATCGTTTTCTTCCACCGCTGCCGCCACGATTCTGTCGTACTCAGGATCATTGTAAGCAATGTAGTTGATTGTGCTCTCGCTTGTAAACTGTTTTAACACGTTGTCAGGAATAACAGGACAGGAATCCCAGAACAGATAAATCGGGATTTCTCCGGCCTTTGCCTTATCAAGCCATACGCCGAAATCCACAGTCTGGAGATCCACCTTCAGGCCTATCTGTGTCAGGAACTGCTGCACTAATGTGGCCGGTCCTGCGCTCAGCGTATCATTAGGAGCATACATGTCGATGGCAAAACCATCCGGGTATCCGGCTTCTGCAAGCAGCTGTTTTGCCTTCTCCGGATTATATTCCGGGTTCCAGTAGTCTTCCAGTGCATAGCGGCAGAAGGTTGGAAGGAATCCTTTGGATTTTTCTTCCGTGCCTTTGAAATACTCATCGCAAACCATATCGCGGTCAATACTTAATGCAATCGCTTCTCGTACCTTCGGGTCATTTAACGGCTCGAAATTCGCATTGATTCCGATATAGGACTGCGCGGAATCCCTTGCGTTGAGAAGAACGTAAGTATCCGGATCGGCCATATACTCTTCCACTTTTTCCAGATTGTTTACGTCATATGTATCAATCTCGCCTGCTTCCATCGCATTGGCAAGCGTTACATCGTCGGGAATTACATAATATTCCACACGGTCCAGCTTTGCTTTCTGGCCCCAGTAATCGTCAAATTTAACCGTACAATATTTTTCTCCGGGAACACCGCCTTCTTCCAGCATGAATGGACCGGTTCCGATCGGACGTTTCTGGTACTCTTCCAGACCCATTTCTTCCACTGCCTTCTGGCTGGTAATGGTTAGGTAAGATCTGGCAACTTTATCAGGGAAGAATACGTCTCCTTCCTTCAAAGTAAAGACAACCGTGTAATCATCGGCGGCCTCGACGCTTTCGATATTGGCCAGGCCGAGATTTGTTGAATTGGTTGCCGTGTTGTTAATAGCCGGGTCCAAAAGGCGGCCGACTGAAAATACGACGTCGCTTGCTTTCATCTCGCCGAAGCCATAGTGAAATTGAACGCCATCACGGAGCTTGAACGTATACGTCTTCAAATCATCGGATGTTTCCCATGACTCAGCCAGATACGGAGCCGGTTCCTGCTTGTCGTTGTAGGTAAGAAGCGATTCAAACACATCCGGGCCAAACTGAAATGAGATCCCCGAGAAGGTTGCCGGATCAAAGTTGCCGCTCCCGGAGTCCCATGTTCTTCCCACACGAAGCACAGAACCGGCTGCACCGCTTCCATTATTTTCTGTTTTTGCTGATGAGGATTGTGACGCATCACCCGAGGTACTTCCGGAACATGCGCTCAATGAGGCTGCTGCCGTCAATGCGGCCATAAGCAGCGCAAGATATTTCCTGTTGGATCTTTTAAAATTTTTGATTCCCTTCATTTGCTTCTCTCCTTTTCCTTAATACGTTAACAGGAACGGAAGCAATGACTGAAATACCGATATCCTTACTGATTTGATTATAGAATTGCTTTCACTAAAATAAAGGTTAGCAAAACTTTCTGAAATTCCACACACATTTCAATATCTCAGATTGCTTCACTACCAATCGGTAACTTGTCCAAAGTTTACTATTTTTTTTGTAAATTGTCAATATATATTTGTAATTATTTTAATTCTCCGTTTCATTCCCACAATCTTTCCATAAACAGGCGTTTCTTTCTTCTCTGGTTTTTTATCTGTCATTTTCTTCTCTGCTCCATAATTGCCCTGATTTCATCCAATGAATCCTTCGTTACCCCGTAATTGAATACAATATAATGGCTGCCCATCGTCTCCATCTGCCTGATAATCTCTTCCTCCTGCACGGAAACCAGCCATATGATGTCCTCTGTCCGAATGGCTCTTTTTTTATCGCACCATTCTTCTTTCTGGCAGAGATAATATGTATTATGCCTTCCCAGCAAAGCCAGCGTATGGCTGATATGCATCAGGAAATCCTGGCTGTCATACACTATGCCCAGCAGACAGTCATCATCCAAAGCGGCAATCTCCTCTTCTTCCGTAGCGGGAACCGAAAGCCTGACCTGCAAAAGTGCCTTTCCAGCCTTCTCAGCCACAGGCAGAATCTCTTCAAAATGAGTTTTTGTTGTAATCCATATCTCCTCCGGAGGGATAAATGTTCCGGCGCGTACTCCGTCAATCTGATAGTATTTCATATCAAAGTTCCAGATTTTTACAAGTTCTCTCGTAATATCTCCCGCTATCTCCGGGGTACAGTCAATCATCGCTGCCTGATCCGGAATATCAGCGGCAAAAAAACGGCCGCAGGCTTCTTTCAAAAGCCGGTAGCATTCGTCCGTTTTCATTCCTTCTTTTTTGCAGCTATTATCAAACTGCACCATCCTGCGCAGTTCCGGCTGCCAGCCCTGAACATAAGTGCCGCTTCCGTGCACTCTTCGGATATAGCCTTCTTCTTCCAGCTTGTCGAATGTCTTTCTGACCGTGCCTTTGGCCAGTCCCGTCTCATGGCAGAATTCTGCTTCCGACGGCAGTTTATCGCCCGTCCTGTATTCTCCCGCCCTGATTGCCGCGGCAATCTGAGCCGACATCTGTATATAAGCCGGTGAATTGCCGTTCATATCGATTTTGATTCTCATATCTCGTCCCACCTCGTCTCCTGGATTATAATTATACAATATTTTTAATAAAAAATATACCATTTACAGCATTGGGCTAGATCATTTTCCGCTCCGATGCACAAATATTAAAATAAACTGCCTGTTTTCTGAAATGACTTCACTCTGCTTTTTTTGTATGATTGGTCTAACAGTGACACCCATGGGCGTCTCCAATCTTATGCCGGAAGAATATTTTACTCCGGCAAACATAGCCCTCTGCGGAGAACGCGCAAAAGGCGGCGCCGGTATTGTAACCATTGGAGAAAATCCGTCAGACTGTTCTGCCGGTAAAACACGCGGCCGTATGGTCCCCCTCGATGCAGAAGAGATACTCCCCTATTAGATCGACTGTGCCGATGAGATTAAACACCATAGCGCCGTAAACTCCATCGAACTGATTCATGCCGGCCGCCGCGCACACCCTCAGCCAAAAACCGGAACAAGTTCCGGAAAACCGGATGCACTGAAAATTTATGAATTATAATTTGTGACTTATCATAATAGATGTACAACCAGAAACTTAAGAAAAGGAGTTTCACCTCATGCAGATTGGACACAGTCTTACCGAAGGCAGTGTAAGAAGGCAGCTGATCCTATTCAGTTTTCCATTCTTCCTGTCCAGCCTGATTCAAAATCTGTACATGACTGCCGATATGCTGATCGTCCAGTGGGTCAACGGAGCTGCCGGAAGTTCGGCAGTCGGCATTGGAGGCGAGATTGTATCTGCATTTACATTTTTGATAATCGGTTTCGCCTCCGGCGGAACCGTCTTAATATCCCAATATGTCGGAGCGCGGCGCGGGGAGGATGTAGAGCAGACGATCGGAACCTTGCTGACTTTGTTTGCCTTAGCCGCCGTCTTTATGACTGCCGTCATACCCGCAATGCCAACTGATGAAGCGAAGGGGGATTGAGATACTCC